>Ga0315282_10007561_pt1 | contig 17789 bp, 24 predicted proteins | sample YL17G07_20_MG_FD_203693 | JGI IMG/M metagenome (GOLD analysis project Ga0315282, IMG submission 203693) | Sediment microbial communities from Yellowstone Lake, YNP, Wyoming, USA - YL17G07_20 | ecosystem: Environmental > Aquatic > Freshwater > Lake > Sediment | place: USA: Wyoming | collected... | reverse complement strand
GCTTTGCTCCACAGCGATTTTTACTAATTTCCGAACTTCTTCTTCTGTCATCTGCTCGGGCAGATAAACAGACAAGGTCTTTATTTCCGCTTTTTCTTTTTCCGCCAATTCCGACCGGCCGCCTTTTCCATAAAGCTCAATGGCGTCTTTTCTTTTTTTTATTTCCCGGGAAACAACATCAATAATTTCTTCGTCGCTCAATTCTTTTCTTTTAGCTATTTCTGTATTGTGCATTTCCGCACGCAGCATTTTTAATACGCTAAGTTTAATTGCCTCTCCGGCCTTAAACGCGCTTTTAAAATCTTCTTCTATTTTTTCTTTTAGGTTCATAAATTTATGATAGCATTTTTAAAAATTCCTGCTCGTTGATGATTTTTACCCCCAATTCTTCCGCCTTTCTGTATTTTGAGCCCGGTTCTTTTCCTGCCACCAAATAATCGGTTTTTTTGGAAACCGATTCTGTTGTTTCCCCGCCCAGCATTTTTATTTTTTCTTTGGCAATCTGCCGGCTCATTGATTCAAGAACACCGGTAATGACAAATGTTTTGCCGGCCAGTTTTCTTCCTGTTTTTTTCTTTATTTTTTTTACTTTTACCCGCTCAAGCAATTTTTTGACAAACTTTTCATTGCGTTCGTCTCTAAACCATTCATAAACGCTTTGGGCCACAATCTCTCCGATATTTTCAATTCTTAATAAATTTTCTAAATTCGCTTTTTCTAATTTTTCTATAGTTTCAAATTTTTCCGCCAGGTCCTGAGCTGTTTTTTCTCCTACATGAAGAATTCCCAGACTAATAATAAATCTATCAAGGCTGATTTCTCGCCGAGAATCAATTGCCTTAATAAGATTTTGAGCAGACTTTTCTCCAAATCTCTCCAAGGGAATTAAATCCCCTTCTTTTAAATCAAAAATGTCAGCACCGTCCTGAATTAAATTATTATCTAAAAGCGCGTCTATAATTTTAGGGCCCAATCCCTCAATGTCAAAGGCGTGTTTTGAGGTGAAATAATATAATTCCCTGCGAAGGCGGACTGAACATTTTTTGTTCAAGCATTTCGTAATCGGCCCCCCTTTATCGCGTTCAACTTTTCCCCCGCAAACAGGACATTTATTCGGCATTATAAATTCCTTTTCTTTGCCGGTTCGCAGTTCTTTCAAGGCCTTGACCACCTCCGGTATGACATCACCTGCTTTTTGAATTATTACCGTATCTCCAATCTTTAACCCCAATCTTTTAATTTCTTCCGCATTATGAAGCGTTGCCCGACTGACAGTTGTACCGGCCACCAATACCGGTTTCAAAATCGCAACAGGAGTAAGTACGCCCGTCCTTCCAACCTGGACGTAAATGTCTTCCACTTTTGTTGTAGTTTGCCGGGCCGGAAATTTAAAGGCAATGGCAAAACGCGGCGCCTTTCCGGTATAACCGAGTTTTTCCTGCCAATCCCGTCTATTAATTTTAACGACGATGCCGTCAATCCAATAATCTTCTTTTTCTTTTCTCTTTTGCCACTCTCTCCAAAAATCAATCACCTCATCAATATTTCTGCAGAGTTTGAAATTTTTATTGACTTTAAAACCCAATTCAGACAAAAATTTTAATTCTTCAAACTGCGTTTTAGGAAAAGTAATTCCGGCGGCTATATCATAAATAAAACTATCCAATTTCCGCGAGGCGACAATTTTAGGGTCAAGCTGGCGGATGGAACCGGCAGCAATGTTTCTGGGGTTGGCAAAAAGCAATTCTCCTTTTTTCTTCTGAGCGGCGTTCTGTTTTTCAAATTCTTTTTTAGCCATCCAAATCTCACCCTCCACAACAATATCAACTTCTTTTTCAAGCCGGAGCGGTATGCTTTCCACTGTTTTGATATTTTGAGTCACATCCTCGCCCACCAGCCCGTCCCCCCTTGTTGCCGCTGTCTCTAAAACCCCATTTTTATAAGTGAGAATTATTTTAAACCCGTCAATTTTCAATTCGCAGACATATTCAACCCCTGTTTCTCTAATGCCCTTTTTAACTCTTTCGTCAAATTTTTTTATTTCTTCTTCGCTAAAAACATCTTCAAAAGACCATTGTTGCACCGCGTGCTTTATTTTAGAAAATTTATCAAGCGGCGCGCCGCCCACTCTTTGGGTGGGAGAATCGGAGGTAATTAAATCGGGAAATTTTTCTTCCAGTTGATAAAGTTCGTGTTTCAACGAATCCAGGGCCGCGTCCGAAATTTCTTGCTTATCTAAGACATGATAAAGATAACGGTGATAATTTATCACCTTTTTTAGTTTCTCAATTCTTTTTTTCGCTTCTGTTTTAGAAAGGAGCATAAAACTAATAAGTAATTCTTATTCCGCGTTCAACCTTGCGGGAAAGAGAAGAATCGCAGTCAAAATTATAACCGTAAGAATCAGCTTGGGTTACTGAAGGATTAGTCTTATTAACAACTATTTTCGCGCAGGCGCCGTTATTAAAATTCAACTTAAAAGAACTTACCAAAGAACCACCGACACTAGGAGACTGACCCAGACATTCAATTGTTGTTGGGGTGGTGGTAGAAATAGCTCTTTTTTTAATGTCCCAATAAAGAACGCATTCTGTGCCGCTGTCGGCGGCGTAAAAAGCTATTTGCGATTCCCGGCCCAGCCCCGATAGTTCTATTTCTCTTATGATAATATCATAAACACCAAGACTTATTATTAAAACAGTGTTTGCCACAATTAATGCCAATAAGAGAGTAAAACCTTCGTTAAATTTTTTATTTTTTTTAATCATGAATCTATTTTTCTTTGAGAAATTGTTGTCTGGAGATTAAGTTTAATTAAAGTCTTTTCGCCGGCAGAGCCAGTTATTATTATATTAACTCTTGGCTGAAGACCATCGTTGGGATTTTGGCCCTGCACAATAAAAAGAAGTTTTGTTATATTTACCTCTGGAGCCGTTAGGGTAATAAAAGGACTTCCGTCAACCGATTTTTCGATCCGATTGTTATTTAAACGATAGGTTATATCGCCTCCAAAGACACTGGCAATTGTTAAAGATGTTCCTCCGCTCCCCACCCTGTAATTACTGCCGGCCCTAATTTCGCGCATCATTGTTTCCAAAGAAAAATTAAGATTATTATTTATCACTCTCAGGGCCTCGGCTCTTTTTTGAATATCGCTTATGTTCAAAAAGGCAGCCAATGATACGGTAATAACAACGGCAAAAACCCCTACGGCGACCACCATTTCAATTATTGTAAAACCCTTATTATTGCTGTTCATATTTTATTTCCAATTAAAAATGTCTTCTTGTAAAGTAAAAGATTTTTGACCGCCAAATTTTTCTTGCCAACTAACAGTAACTTCTATTCTGGCTTCATCGTTACTCCCTTGAATATTTATTTTATTGACTTTTGCTATTCTGGTGAAAATTGTATTTTGGCCAGTTTGGTAATTGTAGTAAAAACCGCTGCTCTCGTCATATTTTATATTGGGACAGGTGCCTCCGCAGGGCTTAATAATGTTGTTGGGGATATCAACATAACAACCATTGGCTCCAAAACATTGATTTAACCCCGTCAGCCAATCAAGGCTTTGCAAGAAATTATTATCCCGAATATTTAAAACATATTCAATTGCCTCTTGAGCAAGATAAGAGGCAGTAATCTGATTTTGAGAAGTAAGAGCGGTCCCTATGCTTTTTGTTGCCAAAGTCAAAGGACCAATAATTATCATTGTTAAAACGGTAATTGCTACTAACGTCTCAATAAGGGTAAAACCACGCATATTAATCCACGGAAATTTGACCGCTTGATAATATAACTATTGTTTTTATCTGGCCGCGAGGAGAAATTATTTTTATTTCTCCATCAAAAAAACCAGAACCATCTGCCTTTATGGTCACAAAAGGTTTAGGTCTGAAAAAAATAATATCTATTTTACTAAATCCACAACCCGCAGAAGGGGGCGTTTTCTCGTTGGCGCAAAGACCAGACAATCTTTCGTTTGTTTGAATTTTTAACGATTCAACATCTTCCGATGCTCCATCATAAACATTGTTTCCATTAACATCAGCAAATAAAACAAAGGAATCGGGAAAAGTGATATCAAAATGAACGCCGTAGCCGGGAAAAATTCCTGTTCCCTGTTTAAATTCTCTCACGCTCAAACCGTAGGTCTGAGCCCGACGGACCGACAGGGCGATCTCCTGGGCTGTCTTTTTTAAAGAAACGTTTTCTCGAAATTTAGGGTAATTGGCAAAAATTAATGTGGTTACAATAATTAAAATACTTGTTGTAATAATAAGTTCAACAATAGTAAATCCTCTATTATTTCTATTCAAAACGGAAGATAACCTCAGCCGGCGGTTTGACAACCGCATCAAACGGGGACGATTTTTGTTTAATTCCATTGACATAAAGTGTCCAGTGTTTATTGTCTATTCCATCTCTCATCCCGTCAATTTTTCTGGGATAAAAATCGTTAGTTGCCTCTAAATCAATTTTTGATACTGCTGCTACTTCTTGCAAAAGACTCCAGGCGCTTTTTTGTTCATTGGTTAAAAGTTGGAAGGACTGCTTATTGTTGTTGCCGTAGTCCAAAACGAGAGTTAATTTTCCCTCTCCCTTTTTTGGAGTTGGAGAAGAGAAAAGAAGAAAGGCGGCAAAAAAGATGATAATGACTATGGCTATTAGAAGTTTCCTATTCATATTACTAACTTAATTATTGCATCTCCAAAGAAAAAAGCAATTATTATTCCCAAAATAAGAAAGGGTCCAAACGGTATTCTACTCTTTAGATTATACTCTTTTTTAAAGAAGAACAATAAGAAAATACCGATTAAAGCCCCTGTCCAAAACGAAAGAAGAAGCGCTAAAATTCCTTTAAATAATCCCAATAGCCAGCCGATACCCAAGGCGAGTTTAGCATCGCCCAAACCCATCCAGTTGCCGCGGGATACCAGCCAGATTGAACCAAAAAAGGCGAAGAAAATAATACCAGCGAGAAAATTCCAAATTCCAATTTTCAAATTCCAATCAAATCCCAAATTCCAAAACGCAAAAAAGATAAACAGATAAACAAAAATATCTGGAATTATCTGATGCTTCAGGTCGTATACGGCAATAATTATTAACAAACTAAAAACCACCCAAAAATAAACAATTTTGAAAATTGAAAATTGTCCGCCTTGGGCGGAAAAAATTAGTAGAAATATTATTCCGGTTAATATTTCTACGATCGGATATTGAATTGAAATTTTACTTTTGCAACTTCGGCATCTGCCCTTTTGAATAAGAAAACTTAAAAGAGGAATTAATTCATACCACTTTAATTTTTTTTGGCAATTTGAACATTGAGAACGACCTTTTATTACAGATTGTCCAGTATCATAACGCAAAATAATCACATTCAAAAAACTCCCAATAACGCTTCCCAGAATAAAAATAAAAAAAGACATCATTATTTAAATTTTAACATAATTCTTCATAATAATCTTTAATTTGTTAGACACCGAGTGTCTAACATGCTAAAATATACCCTGTATGAGAAAGTTAAAAATCGTTCCAAATGAATATTATCACATCTATAACAGAGGAAATAATAAGCAAGGTATTTTTGTTGACGATAAAGATTGGTCAAGATTTCTCTTTTTAATTCTTTATTTACAGTCTCCTTTTGTCTTCTATAATATTGGCCGCTATATTAATAACTTTGTTAGACACCGAGTGTTTAACATTTCCAATCGGCTCTTGGACAAGATAATACAAAACAAAACAGTTGAATTAGTAAATTTTGCCCAAATGCCAAATCATTTTCATTTAATCGTGGAGGAGGCAATCGAAGGCGGAATTTCACGCTATATGCAAAGAATTCAAGATAGCTACACAAAATATTTCAACACAAAGTACGAAAAAACAGGGCATTTATTTCAGGGGCCATTCCAAATTGTCCACATTAAAGATAATGAACAATTATTGCATCTTTCTGCTTACATTCATCGCAATCCCAGAGAAATCACACAATGGAAAGATAAAGAACATCAATTTGAGTGGTCAAGTTATCAAGATTGTATCGGTAAAAACAGGTGGGGTGAATTTATAAAGCCCCAAATTATCTTAGAGCAATTTACTACTTCAGAAGAATATAAAGATTTTGTTGATACAAGTGGAACTAAAGTTATCTTAGATAAAGAATTATTATTGGATTATTAGACTATTAGACACCGAGTGTCTAACAAAGTAAAACAGAGTGTCTAACAAAGTAAAACAAAACACCCGCGAGATATGACGGGTGTTTTGAATTTAAGGAAGCTTCCGATTATTGTTCCTAGGATAAAAACAAAAATCTCAAACAACATTAAGGAGTGACATCGTAACAAGAACGGTCAGTGCCAGCAGCGCAAGCTCCATTGGCATTATTACTCTCATTTGCGCTCAGAATTGGCGAGCCAGAGCAAACCGAAGGAACAGCGTTTAAGTCAGACTGAAGAGCGGGGTTACCTGATTCTTCCAAGCCAGCTCCCAAATGATAGGCAGTACCACCAGTGCAGAGAAAATATGTATAAGCGTCTCCCAAGGGATCAGCTGGCAATGAGGCAATAAAACCGTCGGTTACCAAACTTGCCGTGCTCGCGGGATAAGTTCTGTTTTTGTCAAAAGACATCTCTAACGCCAATTGAAGCTGTTTGATATCAGCCACTCTTCGGGCATCCCTGGCCTTTTTTCTGGCGCTGTTGAGAGAAGCCAAAACAACAGAAGAAAGAATACCGATAATGGCGATTACCACCAAAAGCTCAATGAGAGTAAAACCTCTATTTCTTTTAGTCATTTTTAATATTTTTAATTTATCTTTAAATTAATTTTTTCGACCATTTATTCTATTTAATTATATAACAACGGAGTTAAATAATGTGAAGCAGGCTGTGGATAACCATATTTAGACACCGGCTGTAATATTATAAATTGGGACAATAATTGAAAGAATAAAAAGACCGGCAAAAATACCCAAAACAAGGATCATGGCCGGCTCTATAAGGTTAACCATAGTTTCAATGGTATTATCCACTTCTCTTTTATAAAAACGGCTCAGGGTTTTTAAAATAAAATTTAATTTACCCGTCTCTTCTCCTATTCTAATCATTTGAGAAACAATGGGCGGTATCTCCTTGAAACGGGAAAGAGAAGCCGACAATGAGCCTCCGGCTTTGACATCATTGATTGAGTCAAGCAAAATTTTACTATAAACACTTCCTCCTGCAACGTCAGCGGCTGATTCCAAAGCTTTTACCGCTGAAATGCCGCTGGAAAGAGACAATTCAAGATTGTCGGTAATGCGCGAAATATAAAATTTTTTGTAAAGGCTTCCAATAAGAGGAATAGAAATTTGAAAACGAGAAATTAACATTTTACCGTTTTCGGTTTTTAAATATCTCCAAAGAAAGATTATTGCAAAAGCCAAGCCAATCAAGAGAAAAACTCCGAACTGACGAAAAAGGCTGCTAATGCCTATTAAAATCCTTGTATAGATTGGTATTTCCTGGCCAGACTCGGTTAAAATTGTAGTTAAGTGAGGAACAACAAAAGTTATCATTAATACCAAAACAATCACCAGAGTGGAAATAATAAAAGCCGGATAGATTAAGGCGTTTTTTGCCTTGGAAGACAATTCATAAGAACGTTCAAGATAATCAGCCATATAAGAAAAGGCTTCATCAAGCTTTCCCGATTCTTCGCCCGATCTGACCATACTTACATAAAACCCCGAGAAAACATTGGAATGTTTTGCCATTGCCTGAGATAAAGAAATGCCGCCCTGAACATCGTTTAGAACTTCACCAATGATATCTCGAAGAGTTTGATTTTCTGTTTCTGATGCCAATAATTTAAACGATGTTAGGGCAGCTATTTTCGCCTCAAAAAGAGTTGACAGTTGGCGGGAAAAAATAACAACGTCTCTGGATTTAACGCCTCCAAAAAGCTTTATTCCTTTGAAAAACGATTTTTTTTCGGCAGGTTTTATAGATATTATGATGAGGTTTTTGTTTTGGAGAGACCGAATCGCAATTTCAATAGTGGCTGCCTCAATTGTGCCTGACTGCCTTTCTCCTTCAGAGGTTGAAACTGTATATTTGTATAACATTTTATATCAAACTATGTTTATATTAAGCCGTTTAGGTCTTTGGGATTAAGAGAATAAGTAAGGGCATTTTCAACAGAAATATCTCCCTGACGAACCAAATTAGCCAATGACTGATTAAGACTAACCATCCCCATTTCCGCGCTGGTTTCAATAACAATATCAACCTCGTGAGTTCTTCTTTCTCGAATAAGATTCTTAACGGCGGACGTGCAGATAAGAAGTTCATAAGCAGGAATTAAACCACCCGATACCCTTGGTATTAATCTTTGAGAAAATACCCCTAAAAGAGCGCTGGAAAGCTGAAGCCGAATCTGGTTTTGTTGCTCGGCCGGGAAAGAGTCAATAATCCTGTCTATTGTCTGAGCAGCATTGTTGGTATGAAGGGAGGAAAAGATAAGATGCCCGGTTTCGGCGGCGGTGATAGTTGTTGAAATTGTTTCCAAATCACGCATTTCACCAATCATTGCCACATTGACATCTTCGCGAAACATAGAACGAAGGGCCCGATGGAAACTTTTAGTATCAATCCTGACTTCCCGCTGGTCAATAATTGATTTATCTTGGACAAAAAAGTACTCAACCGGGTCTTCAATGGTAAGAATATGCTCTGAGCGAATATGGTTTATGTAATCAATCATTGAGGCTAAAGTTGTTGATTTTCCATGACCAATTGGTCCGACCACCAAAAATAAACCCTGTTCTTTAGAGGCAAAATCCTTTAAAACACCGGGGAGATTGAGGTCTTCAATCTTTTTAATAACCGTAGGAATTAATCTCAGGGATGCCCCCACGAATCCCCGCTGAAAAAATGTATTTACCCGAAACCTTGCCTTGTCTTCAAAAGAATAAGAAAAATCTAATTCTTTCTCTTGAATAAAATTTTGTTTTCGTTCTTCACCCAGCATTGTAAAAATTAATCCTTCGGTGTCTTCAAAAGAAAGAATAGGTTTTTTGACTAAAGGGATAAGAGATCCGGCCACCCTAATGGTGGGATACCTTCCCACCGTAAGATGGAGGTCAGAAGCGTCTTCTTTTATTGTCGTTAGAATTAATTCTTCTAGCTCTTTTTTATAATCTTTCATGTTTATAATTTTTATAGAAGCTCTTTCACTTTTTTAACAATTTCTGAGGGGGTAAAATATGCCTTAACAATATAATTATCAACGCCCTTGGCGAGACCTTTTTCAATATCTTCTTTTTGTCCCAGATTTGATAAAATAATTATCTTGCTATTTTTAAGAAGATTATCCTTTTTTACAACATCGAGGAATTCAAAACCATTCATTCCGGCCATCAGAATATCAAGGAGAACTATATCAGGAGAAAAGCCGCTGCGTATTTTTTCAAGAGCATCTTTAGCACTGAAGACGGTTTCAACATCAAAACCGGCTTCGCGGAATTTGGTTAAATACATATCAAGCAAAAACTCGTCATCGTCAATAATCAAAACTTTTTTTTTATTATTATTTTCTTCCATATTTTTAAAATTGGCCCTTATTATTAATTATAACTTTAATTATAACTTATTAAATTCTTCAAGGCTAATTATTCCATCAAGCACTTTTGTTATTGCCTGCTCGCGAATTGTAATCATCCCCTGACGTCGGGCTTCTTTCATTGCTTCTGATTCTGCCGGGTTTGTTAAAATAATATTCTCTAATTCGGGAGTCTTTTTTAAGATTTCAAAAACCCCTGTTCTTCCCCGGGCACCCCGGGGACAAGTAGAAGAAGGAACCCCTTGATAAACTTTTTCTGCTTTCATTATGGCTTTCTTTATTACGGGTGACATATCGGATAATTCTTTTTCCAGCTTCTCTTTTATTATATTTGTTAAAGGAATTTCCTTTCGGGATTCTTGGCAAAGGGTTCTCGCCAAACGCTGGGCAATAGCCAGCAAAAGAGTGGGGGCGATTAAAAAGGGGTCAACCCCCATGTCTATTAACCGGGGAATTACTCCGGCGGCATTGTTAGTGTGAAGAGTTGAAAAAACCATATGACCGGTCAAGGCAGCTTGAATTGCCAGGGCGGCTGTTTCTTTATCGCGGATTTCTCCAACCATTATCATGTCAGGGTCCTGACGAAGAATTGAACGCAGTCCATTGGCAAAATCATATCCAATCTCTGGTTTTACCTGAGATTGACTAACTCCCTCAATGTTATATTCAATTGGATCTTCCAGACTGACCACGTTATATTTTTCCCGGTCCAGCTCTTGAAGCATGGCATAGAGAGTTGTTGTTTTTCCTGAACCGGTTGGGCCAGTAAGCAAAATTAATCCATAGGGTTTATTTAGGGCATCTTTTATAGTCTCAATTTGCTCTTCGGAAAAGCCTATTTCTTTAAGGGTTTTGACACCCTTAACCTTATCAAGAATACGGATAACCACTTTTTCCCCAAAAAAAGTGGGGAAAGTGGAGACGCGAAAATCTATTTCCCTATTTTCAATCCTTGCTTCAAAGCGGCCGTCCTGGGGCTTGCGTCTCTCGTCAAGTTTCATGTTGGTCAAAATTTTAATTCGAGAAACAATTGCTTCATGAACGCTAAGAGGAAGCTGAAGAGTGGTATAAAGAATGCCATCCATTCGAAAACGAATTTTAACTTTGTCTCTGACGGGTTCTATATGAATATCGGAGGCATTTCCGACAATGGCATGTTTTAATACAACGGCAACTATTTTAGTAATAGGCGCCTCCTCAATAAACTTTACTTCGGTTTTTAAAAATTCTTCTCCGGTTTCTTCCTTTCCGGTCTCGGCCAGGGCCGTCTCCAATTCTCCCAAAACCTTTGTCACCTCCCCCGGCAATCCCTTATAGCCCACTAAAACCGATTCCAGATCGCCTTCGGTTATCAAAAAAATTTTGAATGGCAAATTTAACTTTGAAACAATAAACTGAAGAGCCTCTCTCGCTTCAATATCATCGGGATTGACCATGCCTATCTCTAAAACATTATCTTTTATTCCCAGGGGAATAAATTTGTAATGGCGGCTGGCTTCTTCGGGAATTTGCTTTAGAATATCAAAAGATATTTGTTCTTTGGCAATACTTCTGACAGGGAAACCCTTTTCTTCTCCCTTTGCCTCCAAAATATCAAAATCAGAAACACCCTCTGTCATAAGAAGTTTTTCCAAAGAAACACCCGTTTCTTTGGATTTGGTCAAAAGTCCTGCTAGGACATCCTGGTTGATGAGATTTTTTTTAATTAAAATGTCAGAAAAGCGCATATTAGGGGGCAAAAGGGTTGTTTTTTCCTACTTCTGAAACAGGCAGTTGAACAGAAAAATCATAAAGACTCTTAAAGGCGACGTTATCAAAAAAATCTAAATTAAGGTTGATTGTTTTTAATAAAGAAAGAACATCGAGAATGTCTTTTGCTTGAGACAACTGGTTATTCTGAGTTACTTCATTCCCCACCGTAGGAACTACGTTTTTCCCCGCATTTTCGCTGGGTTTAGAAAAATACCAAATAATTAAGGCGACTAAAACCAGAATGACTATGGCGATTATTAAAATTTTTAATTTTTTTGTCATTTTTTTTATTTTTTCCAATAAAATACCCCCTCTACATTAAATTCATAAAAATCAGCCTCACCCGCAGAAAAAGTTATGGCGTTAATGTCTGTCAGGCGGAGGTTTTTTTCTATATCCTTGAGAAACGAATAAAAAGATTTATAGGAACCACTCAGTTTTAGAGAGAAAGGAACTGTTTCCCAAGATTTGGTTTCGGCCCCAAAATTAACCTTTTCTGAGGTTTCTCCTTTTTCATTTTCTTTGATATCAATATTTTTCAGGGTCATTCCGTTTTTTTGAACAATACTTTCCATCTCCAAAATAAATTTCATTGATTCGGTCTTGACGGGAAGAATCTTGTTAAGACGGGTGAGATTTTCTTGGGGAATTTTATTATATTGGGAAAGCAGATTATCTCTTGTTTCCTGAATTTGTCTTGAATTGGCAAGGGCCTCTTCAAAAGAAGACTTTTGGGCATTAAGGTCTTTAATCTCGTTGTAAAGAGGTTTGGTCAACCCCAAAAATGTTGCTATGGCGGCTGCCAAGAAAACTATTGATATAATTCCTTTAAACATTTTATTCCCCTGTTTTTACTTTATAAATAAGCATTGAGGGATCAAAAATTAATTTAACGGCAAAATTAATCATTCCCTTTTCTCCCAAACTAAGGCCGGAAAACAAGACACCCTTTATATTTTTATCTTTTTCAAAAATATTTTCTTGAACAGCGATGGTGGAATAATTTTTTGCCGCCCCTTCCAATAAAACTGTCGGGTTTTCATCTTTGACGATTGAATATTTAAAGCTTTTAAACCTTATATCCTTTAGGGTATTCTTTTCGAGAAAATCAAAGATGGACACGAGGCTTACGTGTTGTTCTAAAAGTTTTTTAGAATAATCAATTTTCTCGGAAGTTTGGTTAACCTCGTTAATCAGAGAAAGTTCAAAGGCGGCTTTGGCCCGCTCCAAAGAATCGGTTAAGACATTTACCTCTTTATTAAGACTGTTTTTATAAAGAAACAATGCTCCGTAAGCTGATATGGAAATAAAAAATAATAAAAATGAAAAAACAATTATAATACCCGGTCCCCTCCTTTTATAAAAAGCGGGTTCAAAAGTTTTTTGGGGTATAAACGATAATTTATCTTCCGGCATATTTATTTATTATAACACGTTTAATTATTGATTATTAATTACTGGCAAATATTTACACCCCACCAACCCTGTCCGGCTTGACATATTGAACCACCACAAACATAGCAAGCAGTTTTAGTTTCATACCCAATGTATATTGCATAAAATGTCGCCGGATTTTGGGAGGCAGTGAAATACCTGTACGGCACGCTGTTCGGACTCACCGGTATCTTACTAATATATGTTGGGGTGAGCGGTGCCGTAAGCGCGGTATCAAGCACTACATCAGCACTGGAAGGATAAGAATTCTTGTCATTATAATACATTTCAAGCGCGGTCTGCACTTGCCTGATGTCGGCAGATCTTCGAGCATCTCTTGCTTTAGCTCGCGCAGAGTTTAAACTTGCCAATACAACACTTGAAAGTATCCCGATAATAGCAATAACTACTAAAAGCTCAATGAGAGTAAATCCACGATTATCTTGTTTTGTTTTATATGAATTCATATCATCGATTCTTAATTTTGGATTGTTTGATTGAAAGTATCATCCATAATCTTTGGGGGCGAAGCATTTTTCTTCGAACCACCAAAAAACAAAAACAAGGAAATAATAATCGCCACGGCCACCAAGCCCAAAATCACATAACTGGCTTGGGTTTCGTCTTTAATTAAACCGCCGGAATATTTGACAATAAGACCAGCTAATTTTTCTCCCCAGCCTTTTTTGGGAACAAATTGCTGGGGTCGCCATTCTTCCTTAAATTGGACATCGCCGTTCATAGTTAAAATTTTAGGCAGTTAATAATCTCGAACGCTTCTCAAGTAATGTCACCCTCCTTTCAAGGGCAGAAAATTCTTCCAGATCAACTTTAATTTTGAGAGAATTTTTTATAAATTCTATATTTTCGTTAATGACCTCAATTTTAAAAATAATATTTCCGTACTGCTCGGCAATTGCCCCCACCTCAGATTCAAAATGTTCCATTGCCGCGCCTAAATAGCGCTGGTATTCCCCCCGCTGTTCTTTCAAAATCTTCTTCAAATTTTCCTTAGGTTCGGTTTTCTTCATAAATTAACTAAACGATAATTTATCTTCCGGCATATTTATTTATTATAACATAACACTATTACTTTCCCACCCCAACAGTGATAACGCCATCTGAACCGCTACCATAATGAAAATACTGTCCATTTGGAGCAGTCACACCATCCGAGTTTTCTATAAGCGGATTTGGGTAATTTTCTAAACTATAAACAATCATATACCATTGACTCAATGGGTTACCGCTTCCATAATCATTAGCGAAATAATAGTATGTCCCTCGTGGCCAATTATTGTTATTAAGGGGATCAATTGGATCACTGGGGATAAAACCAGTTAAATCATCGTTGCCGTTTCTAATCCAATGGCCATTAGATACGCCTTGCACGCTATTGCACCAGCCGCTATTTGGAACCGTAGAACCACAATTGCCCGATGGCGGATAATAACCTTTCGAATCGTAAAAAAGCTGCAGGGCAAGCTGTATTTGTTTAATGTCGGCAATGCGGCGCGCGTCTCTTGCCTTCGTTCTTGCACTATTTAAGCTTGCCAAAACAACGGACGACAAAATACCTATAATCGCAATCACAACAAGAAGTTCTATAAGAGTAAATCCTTTATTGTTTCTTTTTATGCTCATATTATTTATGGCGCTCGGAAATTTGGATCTCCTGGGCCCGCGGCAGGAATGGAGGGTATCACTTTTTCTTGATAAGAAGATGAACCGCCACTAGAAAATAAATAAAGCGATATAATAATCGCCACGGCCACCAAGCCAATAATCACATAACTTGCTTGGGTTTCGTTTTTAATTAAACCGCCGGAATATTTGACAATAAGACCAGCTAATTTTTCTCCCCAGCCTTTTTTGGGAACAAATTGCTGGGGTCGCCATTCTTCCTTAAATTGGACATCGCCGTTCATAATTAAAATTTTAGGCAGTTGACAATTTCAAATACTCTTCTATTTTAATAATTCTTGATTCAAGATTATTTAGTTTCTCTATATCCGCCTTTCTTGATAAAGATAATCTTAATTCCTTAATTTCATTTTTTATTGATATTATTTCTTTTTCAATATTATCAAGCTGATGATTCATAACAACCAACTCTCCTTTTATGTTTCCGACTTCCTCAAAAGTTGCGTCACCCTTTTTTCTTACATCCTCAAGAACCTCACCAAAGGCCTTAAAATTGTGGTTAACATCTTCAAGCACAGCTGTCACATAATCTTTTTCTTTGTCAGTCATTTTTTTGAGCGGCAAACTAATTTTTTTAATTTTTATTTTTTTGCGCTTTTTCATAATTACTCAAAATTAAACAATGTATGTTTATAACTCTCTCAGAGCCAGGCCAGTGGCTATGGAAAAATTTACTCCCACTCCCTTAATGGTATTTGATAAAAATACAGGATATTCAACTTTGGCAAAGGGGTCAGCCATTTCTACTTCTAGAGTAAACTTTTTAACCGAGAAATCAATCAAACCCTTGAGCAAAGAACCTCCTCCGCTCAGAATTAACTTTCCCACGGAACGATTGCTCTTTTTCTGAAAATCTTTTATAAATCGGTCTGCTTCCGCAAAAATATATTCTAAAACCGGCTCAAGAATGGAAACTACTTCTTTATGTTCCGGCAAATCAGAAAGCCCTATTTCCCTTTTCATCTCTTCGGCCCGGCTAAAATCTATGTTTAGGGAGCGGGAAAGAGCGAGAGTTAATTCCTGAGAGCCATGGCTTATTGAATGGGTTACTTTCATAATTCCATAATCAATTATTGCTAATTTTGTGGTTGAGGCTCCGAAATCCAAGACAGCCACCGGCGAAGTTTCTCTCCCCAGGCAGGAACGAATCATGCTAAAACACTCAATTTCGTACGCCTTGGCTTTCAGACCTGCCCTGGAAATTATATTTTTATAAATATTAATGGTGTCTCTGTGGATTGCTGCTAAAAGAATTTGGATAATTTTTTTTTCTTTATCATCAGGAATAACCCACCAATCAAGAGCAACCTCAGAAAGAGGAATAGGAATATAACGCCTTGCTTCTATTTTAATAACCTCCGATATATCACCCTCCACAGAAGACGGAAGATTGATAACGGTGATAAAGCTTGAAGCGAGAGGAATAGAAACAACCACTGTTTTGGCTTTTGCGTTTGCCTCTTTCAAAATATCTTTTAAAGCCTCGACAATTACCTCTTCGGAAACTTTAGTCGCCTGACCAATTTTTAATTTACTGTAAGGACCAATGGCCAATTCTCCGTAGGTTTGGAGAATGGCTCTTTCTTTTTCTTTTCTTAACTGAACAATTTTAATAGACGAAGTCCCGATATCAACACCTAAAACACTTGCCTCTTTTCCCCAAGGCACCTGAATATTTTTAAATAGCTCCCTAATTCCCATGACATGTATTATAACATATTATATCATAAAAGAACGAGATTATGATAAAAAAGGTTATCAACAGCTTTTTAAATCTCCTGTTCCCAAGTAAGTGTCTTGGTTGTGGAAAAGAAAATGAAATTTTATGTAAAAATTGCCTAGGAAGAATAGATTATCCTACGCTCTTAAATAAAAATAATATCTTGGCCGCTACCGATTATAACGATATTCTGGCGCAAAAAGCAATCTGGCTTTTAAAATACCGCGGCCTTAAACAAATTGCCGAACCCTTGGCCGAATTAATTAAGCAAAGGACCTTGGAAAAAATCAAAATTAAAAATCCCGTTTTTATTCCTATTCCCCTCTCTCCAAAAAGATTAAAAGAACGCGGTTTCAATCAGTCAGAATTGATTGCTAAATGTTTATCGGACAATGTAATCACAAACGTCCTTTATAAAACGCGTGAAACAGATTCGCAGGTTTCACTAAAAGACCGGGAAAAGAGGCTCAATAATTTGAAAGACAGTTTCGGCGTGAAAAATCCGAAACTGGTAGCAAACAAAAATATTATTTTAATTGACGATGTTTCCACCACCGGAGCGACTATTACCGAAGCAAAAAAAGTTTTGCGCGATGCCGGGGCTAAAAATATAGTGGCCTTGGTTGTGGCCAGAGGATGATTATGTTAGAATGACAAATGTCTAATTACTAATTTCTAAAATTTGAAATTGGACATTTTATTAGAAATTAGATATTAGAAATTAGAAATTTTTTGAGGAAGGGTGGCTGAGCGGTCTAAAGCAGCACACTGCTAATGTGTTAGGGGAGAAATCCCCTCGCGAGTTCGAATCTCGCCCCTTCCGTTTTAAAATGCGCTTAAATTCTCTTATTGAGGAAAATTTTCGGCTAACGCAGTGGCAGAAAAAAGCCTTGAGAAAATTAAAATTGAGAACCATCCGCGATTTGCTTTTTTATTTTCCTTCAAGATACGAATCTTTTTCCCAGAGAAAAAATATCATTGACTTGACAGAAGGAGATAAAACAACGGTCTATGGCCAAGTGGCTGACATTAAAATGGAAAAAACCTGGAAAAAACGGCTCACTTTGTGCCAAGCCGTTATCAGCGACTTAACCGGCACCATTAATGCTGTTTGGTTTCACCAGCCCTACATTGCTAATATTTTAAAAACCGGCGATAAGGTCGCTCTTTCGGGAAAAATCAGCAGAAACAAAAACGGCCTTTATATCACCAATCCCACTTATGAAAAAATAAGTTCTTATGAGGCTTTGGGCAAAGGTTCGGCTCTTTTGGCGATTTATCCGGAAACCCGCGGTCTCAGTTCCCGCTGGTTAAGATTTGCCATTCAAAAAATTTTAGGAACCAGCGAATTGCCCCTTGATTCAATCCCGGAAAAAATTCTTGAAAATTATCACCTTCCCTCCCAAAAATCAGCCCTGATTTTTATTCATACTCCCAAAAAACTGAGCGACGCCGAAGCGGCCCGCAAACGTTTTAGTTTCGAGGAAATATTTTTCATTCAGCTTTCCCGTTTAAAACAAAGAACCCAGCGCAATAAAAAACGTTCTTTTGCCTTAAAAATAGACGA
>Ga0315282_10007560_pt1 | contig 17791 bp, 19 predicted proteins | sample YL17G07_20_MG_FD_203693 | JGI IMG/M metagenome (GOLD analysis project Ga0315282, IMG submission 203693) | Sediment microbial communities from Yellowstone Lake, YNP, Wyoming, USA - YL17G07_20 | ecosystem: Environmental > Aquatic > Freshwater > Lake > Sediment | place: USA: Wyoming | collected... | reverse complement strand
CTGGTGCTTTCGGTGTTCTCACCGCTCACCTACTTCACCGATATTGTGCGATACTCGTTTACCGGCACACACTTTTTCGCCGTCTGGATCGACATTGCGGCGCTTGCTGTGTTCACGGTGGTGTTTACCGTTGGCACGATGTACCTGCACAAGAGAACGATGCCGAAGAGGATGTAACCTGATACCAACCAATGAATTTTTTTATGGGTAATCTAAAAAAGAAAGACTGAATTTAGGCGCAAAAATTTGATTACTGTCATTGAGAGAGGTGGCATCAGCACAGCCCGGCTCATTCCTTCTTTTTCGGCTTCGCCCTCACCGTCAGCGCTCTCCGGATAAAATCCTCTTTTTTGTTGAAGTACAGGCTATCGTGCCCGCTCCAGCGTTCGCATCCCCGCACGACAACCGCAGGAACGCCGTTGTGGCTCTCGCCCATGACAAAGTTGGCGATACCGGCAATCTCATCCACGACCGCTTCTTCGGTAATTTTCAGAACGTGGCCGAAGAGATCCTTGTCGCCCCGGAAATCCCTGATAGCCGGCATCCCGCTCCAGCCGATGGCGTTGCCCGTCTGTCCCCTGCGGAATGCCCGCCCGCAGGTATCAGTGATGATAACGCCGATATTCTTGCCGGTGATTTTTTTTAAGGCATCCCGTACTTCATCGGCAGCCTTCATCGGGTCCGGTGGCAGCAGGATCACCATCTCGTCCTCGATATTGCTCTGGTCAACACCAGCACGGACGCCGATGTGCCCGCCAGCCACTTCAGAGAGGATGAACGGGAATTCAATCAGCACATCCTTCGATGCGTCGAGAATCGACTGGAGGAAACGCGGGTCTTCTCCGGTCATCTTTGCGATCCTCTGCGCTCGCGCCGTTGGCGTGATATCAGTGAGCTTCCGCGTATAGCCCTTTGATTTCGAGTATACCGATGAGGCAATGGAGACAATGTCTCCTTCCTCCAGCGTACACCGTTCGGCAATCAGTGCCGGAAGATTATCCCCGGCATGGATGAGGGGCAATCCTTTGACAGATAGTATCGTAATGTTCATATGAATCGCTTTGGTTCTCCTGAAAGATATGTATGTTTTCTCCCCCATCCCCTTTTGTCAGTTGAAAAAAGGGTTTAGTATGTGGCAAGATACCGGTCGAGTTCCCATGGGTGGACTGCGAGACGGAACGCATCGGTCTCAGCTTCCGCGATGCCGGCAAGGTTCTCAACGATATGATCACCGAGAGCGTCGCGAAGCACTTTATCTTTCATAAGGTACTCCTGGGACTCCACGAGGCTGCCGGGCAGCATCTCGATCTTCATCTTCTTGCGTTCCTTCTCGCTCAGGTGGTAGATGTTGACATCCGTGCTCTCCGGAGGCATGATCTTGTTCTTCACACCGTCCAGCCCGGCTGCGAGCATGCAGGCAAATGTGAGATACGGGTTGCACATCGGGTCCGGACTTCGGAATTCTGCGCGGGTCCCGTTGCCCCGGGCGGCAGGAACACGTACCAGTGCCGAACGGTTCGCATCGCTCCACGAGATGTAGCATGGCGCTTCATAGCCGGGGACGAGGCGCTTGTACGAGTTGATGGTCGGGTTTGCGACACGGGTGATCGCCTTTGCATGTTTGAGGATCCCGCCGATATAGTAGAGTGCGATGTCGCTGAGTCCCTTGGGCGCATCTGCATCAAAAAATGCATTCTTTCCTCCTTTGGAAAGTGATGCGTGGGTATGCATGCCGCTGCCGTTGATGCCGGCAATCGGTTTTGCCATGAAGGATGCATGGAGCCCATGCCTGAGCGCGATAGCCTTCGACGCATACTTCTGGGTCACGACGCGATCAGCCGTGGTGACGGCATCCGTGTACTTGAAATTGATTTCATGCTGGCTCGCTGCGACCTCGTGATGGGACATCTCGATCTCAAAACCCATTTGGGTCAGCGAGAGCACGATATCCCTCCTTACATCCTCGGCTTTGTCATTCGGGGCGAGATCGAAATAGGCTCCTGAGTCCGAGAACTGTGTCGTCGGCTTCCCATCGACAAGGTTGAAGAGGAAAAATTCGAGCTCCGGGCCTGTGTTGAAACTGTATCCCATTTTTGCGGCTTCTGCCATCGTTCTCTTCAGGACATACCGGGGATCGCCTTCGAACGGCTTATTGCCATAGGTGTACACATCGCAGACAAACCGTGCAACCTTGCCTTCAGAGGTTCTCCATGGCAGGACTGCATACGATGACGGGTCTGCCTTCAGGAGCATATCGGATTCTTCGATACGGGTGAATCCCTCGATGGATGATCCATCGAACCATGTACCCTCAGTCAGGGATTTTTCAACCTGTGCGACGGGGATCGCAGCATTCTTTGGCATGCCCAGTACGTCCGTGAACTGGAGCCGGACAAATTTTACATCGTCTTTTTTTATCTTTTCAAGTATTCTGGTGACTTCAGCGGTTGTCATGATATCCTTCCTTCTCTCTAATGTCTCACAGGTATGACGGGAAAAAAGCAGGGAGGGGATTTTTGCCTCCAACACATTGATAACCTTCTGCCCTTCTTTCCCACCCGGGCCTGTTCATTCGGGTTGTGGCAGAAGTCATCAGCCGGAAATGGCGGTTATGAGGCGGACTTCATCGCCGGATTTTGGTTTTATGAGAAGTATATTTCCAAGTGTTATCTGATATTAATTTCGTTTAGATCTGGTATTAGAAACCAATGAAATTAAGATACGGGTCTGGTGAAAGTACTAGTGATGTATCATGAGAAGCGATGAGATAAAGAAAGGGAACCAACGGGCCCCTAACCGCTCGCTGCTCCGGTCGCTGGGTGTCACCGACCGCGAAATGGATCTGCCATTCATCGGAATTGCGAATGCATGGAGCGATATCGTTCCCGGCCATGTCCACCTACGCACGCTGGCACAGAAAGTACGGGAAGGCATCACTGCTGCTGGCGGCGTTCCGTTCGAGTTCGGCGTTATCGGTATCTGCGACGGGATCGCGATGGGACATGAAGGGATGCGGAACGCGCTTCCCTCCCGGGAAAATATTGCCGATTCCATCGAACTGATGTCGCAGGCGCACTGTTTTGACGGTCTGGTCTGCGTCGGCACCTGCGATAAAATCGTGCCGGGAATGCTCATGGCGGCTGCACGGCTCAACATCCCCACGATTGTCGTCACCGGAGGTCCGATGCTTTCCGGTCATATGCAGGGAAAGGAACTCTCGCTCATCGATGTTTTCGAAGGGGTAGGGAGACAGGCGGCAGGGAAGATGACCGAGTCGGAGCTCTGCGAACTGGAATGTGCGGCAATGCCCGGTTGCGGATCCTGTCAGGGTCTCTATACGGCAAACACGATGGCGTGTATGACCGAAGCACTGGGAATGTCTCTTCCCGGGTGCGCAGCGACGCCGGCGGTCGATGCGGGAAAACTCCGGCTTGCACGCGAGAGCGGGGAGCGGATTCTGCCGCTAGTCAGGGATCAGATCCTGCCCCGGAACATACTGACAGCACAGAGTTTTTCCAATGCCATCAAAGTAGATATGGCATTGGGCGGATCGACAAACACGGTCCTTCATCTCATGGCGATTGCGCAGGAAGCGGGTGTCCCGATCACTCTCGATACGTTCCGCGACATTGCCCGAACCACCCCGCATCTCTGCAACATGCAGCCCGCTGGTCCCCACTCAATGGAAGCCTTGTATCATGCCGGCGGCGTCCCGGCTGTCATGAACCGGTTGGCAGCATCGCTTGATGATGTCACAACCGTGTCGGGAAAAACGGTTTGGGTAATCGCCCGCGAACATCCGGTGAAAAATGAGCGGGTGATTGCTCCCTTAAACGCACCGGTGCACGCTGCCGGTGGACTGAAGATCCTGCGGGGTTCTCTTGCCCCGGACGGAGCGGTGATCAAGTCCGGAGCGGTTATTGAGGCGATGTGGAAACACCAGGGTCCCGCCCGCGTGTTCGATGGCGAGAAGGATGCGATGGATGCGATCCTCACGCAGCGCATTCAGGAAGGCGATGTCATCGTCATCCGGTACGAAGGCCCGAAAGGAGCGCCCGGCATGCCGGAGATGCTCTCCCCAACTTCGGCGCTGATGGGGCAGGGCTATACCCGCGTGGCACTCGTGACTGACGGCAGGTTTTCCGGTGGTACGCGGGGTCCGTGTGTCGGGCATGTGGCACCGGAAGCGGCGGCGGGTGGCCCGATCGGACGTGTGAAGGAAGGCGATACGATCCGGATTGATCTCTATGCTGATACTATTGACCTTCTCATTTCACCAGAGATGCTACAGAAACGCCGGCAGGAGATGGTTCCGCACAGGAAACCCGTGACCGGGGTTCTTGCCCGCTATGCCGCGCTTGTCGGGCAGGCTGATAAAGGAGCGGTGCTTCGAAACGGGTGACACCCGGATCTTTTTTTCAAGGTGTGTCGTTGGAGAGATCCACGATTCGGATTGTTGGAAAATATCCTGTGAATAACCAATAAATGATCTATTAACCATACACTTTGTAGAGATGGCGATGAGGTCCGCCGCTAAATGCCGTTCCGGCTGATGACTTCTGTTTTACGGGAGATTATGCATACACCGGCCGGCAATGGATATCTGAGATATCTGCTTTAACCTGTTGAATCTGCATGCGGTCTCCTGCAAGAGCTTTCCCCATAATGCCTGGAGAAAACGAATACGTTGGTGATCCACAGGAACAGGGAATCTATAATTGTCAGTTTCCGGCAGGGTGCCCGGCCGTTTACCAGAACAGGGATACCGGGAATGACAGCCAGCGCAGCAATCCCGGTTACCGGATACAAGGAGCGTGAACTAAAACCATGGGCGCAGCAGATTATTACGAGATACTTGGAATTCCCCGGGATGCCGATGCCAGGGAAATCAAGAAAGCATACCGCAGGCTCGCCCATAAATTTCACCCGGATGTCTGCAAAGATACGGGGGCAGAAGATAAGTTCAAGCAGATAAATGAGGCCTACAGCGTCCTCACCAGTATAAAGAAGAGGCGCGAGTACGATAATTCCGGGTTCCGGACGGAGACCCCCGCGTCGGAGGGTCCCGGTACCGGCAATGGGGAGGCTGACGGAAGCGCTGCTGCTGACATCTTTGGTTCCGCGGACTTCAGTGATTTCTTTGGCGAGAGCCGGCAACAGTCTGTTCCTCCGCCCGGTGCCGATCTTTTCATGCAGATCCAGGTCGGACTCGAGAATGCCCTGAACGGTACGGATCGTGAGATTGAAGTTATCCATACTGAACACTGCCCGGCCTGCGCCGGCACGGGAAGCGCAACGAAACGGGTCAGCATCTGTCACCGCTGCGGGGGGACCGGGAAGATGCGGGTGACAGCCAACTCGTCCTTCACGGATTTTCTCCGCATGACACCCTGCACCTATTGTGGCGGGAAAGGTAAAGTACCGTATAAGGTATGCATCCACTGCAAAGGTTCCGGTCATGCCCGCGTGAAGAGGAGAATTTCCGTACATATCCCGGCAGGAACTGACAACGGTACAAAACTCCGCGTGAAGGGATATGGTGAGGCCGGGGATTTCGGGGCTGAAAGCGGCGACCTGTTCGTTGAAGTGGTTGTCCAGCCGCACGACCGGTTTTTGAGGAATGGCGATAATCTTGAGACATTCGTTGAGATCAGTCCGTCACAGGCTGCACTCGGTACATTCCTTAAAGTCGGGACCATCAACAAACGTAGTATCGATCTCAAAGTGCCCGCCGGAATACAGAATAATACGGTATTAAAGATCCGTGGCGAAGGGATACACCATCGTGATCATACCGGGGATCTTCTGGTACGGGTGAAAATTATCACGCCAAAAACCTTGAGCGGAGAACAGAGAGATCTTTACCGGAAACTTGCCGTTCTGGACGGGAGTTCAACGGTTGGCGGGGGATTCTTCTCGTGGATCATGGGGAAGATAAAAGGAAAAGAGTGAGAGCAGCATTTTTTCTCCGTTTTTTTGGGAGCATTCTCTCCTATCAACCCGCACCTGTCAATGCATTCCCTTGTACAAGGTACCCAAAAAGATATACAACGATATAATAGGCCATTCGGCACAACACCTGTTCCTATGTTTGAAATTGAGCAGCGGTTGCGCGAGAACGGCGTCACGCTCGAAGATATTGTCGAGGCTGCCATGGGACTCTATGTATCCCACGGCATGCCGGAAGAGGAGGCTGCAAAGGAGATCATGCGCAAAATCCAGAAATCTTTAACGGATCCCAATGTCGCATCGCTCCTCCTTGGGGCGATCCTTCTGGAAGATGAACTCTACAACAAGCGGGAAAATTCAGAGATCGCCGATGACCCGATCTCGCTGTTGAGCGATGAGATCATCGGTATGGCGATAGCAGAATGTATTGGGGGTACCTATGCACGGTTTGAATTCACCCGGTATGATCAGAAAAAACCGGGTATCCTTGCAAAACTCGGACCGTTTCTTGATGATGCAGTCGCCGGGTTGATCGCTGGATGCACATCCCGGCTCTACAGTGAGTGCGTTGAAAAATCGTCTTTCCTCCATGCAGTGGATACCAAAAAAAGGTGAACCCCTTGAAGTTGGCGGATTACGCTATGAAATTCTCCTCCCCGGAAAAAAAGAGCCTCGTATTGGCACTCCGGCAGGGTTTTCCGGGTCCGGATGGGCCAAACTACGTGGCGAAAAATGCCTCGATTTAATAGCCCTTGGCGGCGTTTATACGAGGGGCTTTCCTGCCGTATTTTGGCAATCAGAGCAATAATCAGGCTTCTTCTCCACAGGAACCGAAAAGAAGGGATTATAGGGGTTTTCCGGTAGTGGCCCGGGCGCAGTCGGGGGAAAAGGAGCCCAATTTGGGCTTATTTTACCTTAGGGGAATTAACCCTCATTTTGGGAGGTCTTCGACAGGGAAAAATGGGGTTATCCCCCCATCCCCGTAATCATCCCCACAATTTGCTGAGCTGTGGCCGGGTCCAGGACCTGAGCCAGGACCAGCCTGGCCATTGAGATGAACAGGGTCCAGAAGACTTTCTTGACCTGCTCATTCTTTCCGAACGCCTCGATAATAATCCGGGCCTATTACCCAAAAGCCGGACATTCACCCATTCGAAATTGGTTTATGGTCCGAAATGGAAAGCCGTACCGGAACAACCAGCAAAAAATTTATTTATAACATATGACTAACCAAATGTTAGACATAGGAGGAATACCTATGGACCGAGAAAAACCTGAGAGAAAAACCACGGATGTAATCCCCATCACTCCGGGTTCCTCGCTGACAACCCGGAGGATGCCGAGCTTGATCGAACACGATTTCGACTCCATCTTCGATGACTTCCGGCGCTCCTTCGATCTCATGATGCGCCCGTACTTCCCGATGGAGATGAGGATGCAGGAGCTTGGTATGCTTCCTGTACGGTATGCCCCGCTCGACTTCATCGATGAGGGCGACCGCTACCAAATCCATGTCGAGCTCCCCGGCTTCACCCGGGATAATGTTGACGTCCAGATCAACCGGGACGGCATGAGTATTCGCGCCAAGAAAGAGGTGGAGAAGGAAGACCAGAAGATGAACTACCTCCACCGGGAGCGGGCGTACTCCGCCTTCGAACGGAGCATCGCATTCCCCGAAGAGGTTGACCCGGCAAAAGCCGAGGGTACAATGAAGGAGGGAGTCCTGGAACTCAAAGTGCCAAAGAAAGAGCCCAAACCTGAAGTGAAACCCCGGAAGATCGAACTGAAGTAGATCTTCACCCGGATCACAAAATCTTTCTTTTTTTTTACACATGTATTTCAAGATCGTGATAACAACCGGTCGGATACATTTTCGAAATTGACCGGTCCATTGGCAGAAATAGCGAGCCGTTCGCTGGGACAACGCCACCAATAACCGGAACAATGATGACGCAGGATCCCCTGGAGCAACCTGAAGTGACTATACCGGTTTCATCGCCAGAAATCGTATCTGATTGCGAGCGATAATGGCTATTACGTGTCCGGGGATGGCCCGGATAGTGACCATCACCCGGTTCTTACTGCGGTTGCCGCCGGTACTTGTCAACGGTCTTCCGCATCTCGGCAACGATACCGTCCCGTACGCCAGCCTCACTCTCTTCTTTCCTGACCGCGCCATACCGGAGCAGGAGCAGGAGTGCAACGAACAGGACGGAGATCGCGATGATCTTCAGCGGATCGATCTCCAGAACGCCGTGCAGGACGATCTCCCGCAGTGCCGAGACGATACCTACCTCAATCATAATATCGACGGCGATCCGGTGCTCCCGCAGGTAGATGATGAGCAGGCGGTAAATCTCGATAAGGACGAGGACATAGATCAGTTCAGCAGCAATGGTCCGGAAATCAAAGGGCTGAACCAGGCTGAAGAGCAGCCCGGTAATTGCCCTGATCATCAGGATGAAGAGGACAATACAGATCCCGATGATGATGACATCCTGGATATTCTCCAGCAGCCGGCGGAATATCTCGTGGACTCTGGTGTATAATGTATCGACACCCATTGTTCATTCCTCCTTCTGACTGTTGTAAGGGTTACACTCTCGTGACCGCCAGATTTCCTCACCGGAGCGGAATGTTTCTTGCCCCTCCTCGCTTCTTCTTCAGCCGCACTTCGAGGATTCCGTTCCGGAATGTTGATCGCGCACCCTTTGCCGTCACTTCCTCCGGTAACGGGAAGGTGTGCCGGAACGTGTCCGACCACGACCCTCGAATGGAGTGATCATCGAATGTCATCTCATGGGAGTTTTTCCGCGTGCAGCTGATCTCAACCGCATCACTCCCGATCAGGTTGATGGCAATGGTCTCCTTTTTACAGTCGTATACCTCGATGACGAGAATGATCTCATCCGGGAAGTTCTGGATCTCGTGCCGGAAGATATTCTTCATTGACGGGCGGGGCCGGGGCGTCCTGGTGGCAAACGGGTAGATGTACCGCTCAAGCGCCGAGGTCCGGAACGGGTAGGGATCAAGGTCAAGGCCTATCCGTTCCATCTCCCGGATCATCTCACACCATGCCGGGACATAGGGAAAATCACCGTTTCTCATGACAATCCCTCCTCATATGGTCACGCCGGCCGGCACCTCTCCGGGCGGATTTGCCGATCACCGGTTCCTGATACCGTGTGCCTCGTCGATCTCTGCTGCAGCCATCTCAAGGTCGTCAAGGATCCGGAGCGTATCCTTCCGGATCTCCTGTACCATGGAACGGAGGCTGCTGCCCCGGATATAGATCTTCTGCTTGTGCCGGTATACCAGTCCGGTATCGATGAGGTTCCGGATGTGATGGTTCACCCTTGGGCTGGAGACGATGATATCACTGGCGATCTGCTCCACCGCGATCCCCCGGTTTTCCGGCAGGTTCTCCAGGAGCGACAGGATGACCTTTGTCGCGATATGGTTCACATCCCTGCCATTGTCAACGCCAAGGCTGTCGCAGAACCAGTAAAGATCCTCGTCTTTCCGATTCAGCGCCGGGCGTTCGATCTGCCTGAGGATAATCTGTCGCTGCATGCCGGACACGACCAACAATAATGTTATGGTATCGATTTGTTTTAAAATTATTCCATAATGTTGAAATGAAATCAACAATTTTGAAAAAATTTAAATATTTTTCCGGAACATGAGTAATGCAAAGCAGATGCACAAGGAGGTTTTGACTGTACATGACGATTATTCCCATTGGCGAACGTGTGCTGATAAGACCAAAAGAAGCGGAAGAGAAGACGAAAAGCGGGATTTACATCCCGGAGACCGCCCAGGAGAAGAAGAAGGAGGGGACGGTCGTCTCGGTCGGGACCCGCGATGACGGCACAGCCCTTCCGTTAAAACCCGGCGACCACGTGATTTACGGCGGTTACAGTGCCGACAAGGTCGAGATCGAGAGCGAGAACTATGTTTTTGTGCCGTTCAAGGACGTGCTGGCAAAGATTGAGTGAGGTGCAGACATATGGCGTCATCAAAACAGCTGATGTTTGACGAGGAGGCGAGAAAGGCGCTCCTCGCTGGCGTGAACAAGGTAGCAGACACGGTCAAGATCACGCTCGGCCCCAAGGGACGGTACGTGGTCATCGACAAGATCGGGAGCCCGGTGGTGACCAACGACGGCGTTACGATTGCCAAGGAGATCTCGCTCCACGACAAGTTCGAGAACATGGGCGCAAAGCTCGTAAGAGAGGTGGCCCAGAAGACGCAGGACAAGACCGGTGACGGCACCACAACCGCAACGCTCCTTGCGCAGGCCATCATCACCGAAGGGCTGAAGAACATCACGTCAGGTGCAAATCCCATCGAGATCAAGCGCGGGATCGATGCGGCGACAGGCGCGGTTGTCGCGTATATCGGCTCCATGAGCACGCCGGTCAAGGACCGGGAGAAGATCGTCCAGGTTGCCACGATCTCGGCAAACAATGACGAAGAGATCGGCACGCTCATCTCAGATGCCATGGAGAAGGTTGGGTACGGCGGGCTCATCAGTGTCGAGGACGCAAAGAGCCTCGATACCGGCCTTGAGGTGGTCAAGGGGATGCAGTTCGACCGGGGCTACATCTCCCCGTACATGGTCACGGACAACGAGAAGATGGTCTGCGAGTATGAAGACCCCTACATTCTCGTGACCGACAAGCGGATCTCCTCGATGAAGCAGATCATCCCGGTCCTTGAGATGGTTGCCCAGGAAGGAAAGCCGCTCATCATCATTGCCGATGATGTGGACGGGGAGGCGCAGGCAGCCCTTATCCTGAACGTTATCCGGGGCGCCCTCAAGGTCTGTGCGGTCAAGGCGCCCGGGTTCGGGGACGAGAAGAAGGCGCTCCTTGACGACATCGCGGTGCTGACCGGTGCCGCGGTGGTCTCGGAAGACCGGGGCATGAAGCTGGAGAATGCCACAAAACAGGTCTTCGGGTCGGCCCACACGGTACGCATTGACGGAGAGAAGACCCTGATCGTGGGTGGCAAGGGCGACCGTAAGGCCGTTGACGAGCGGATGGCTCTCATCCAGTCCCAGATCAACATCGCGGAGTCCGAGTACAAGAAGGAGGACTTACGGAAGCGGCTTGCAAAGCTGAGCGGTGGCGTTGCCGTCATCAAGGTAGGTGCAGCAACGGAGACCGAACTGAAAGAGAAGAAGATGAGGATTGACGATGCACTTAATGCAACGAAAGCGGCGGTTGAGGAGGGCGTCGTTGCCGGTGGCGGCATCACGCTCTTCCGGGCGATCGAAGCACTGGACAAGCTGGATTTCGCGGATGATCGCCGGATTGGTGTCTCGATTGTGCGGAGGGCACTCGAAGAGCCGCTCCGGCAGATAGCAAAGAATGCAGGCGTTGAGGGTGCCGAGGTGATCGCACGGATCCGGGCCTCGGATGACAAGGACTATGGGTACAATGCGAAGACCGGAGCCTACCAGAACCTGACCGCTAATGGTGTCATCGATCCGGCCAAGGTGGTCCGGGTCGGGCTCCAGAATGCGGGTTCGATTGCCGGGCTTGTCCTCTCGACCGAGGTCGTTATCACGGACTTCGATGACGAGAAGGACAAGAAAGCCGCAACGATCATCATCTGATCCCTGCGAACCGGGATGTGCGTGGCGACAGGGTCGTATCGATCGGGCGATGAGGGGGTTGTTTGCGCCAGGAAGGACACCCCTGTAACCCCCGAGCCCGGTTATCAGATGCCAGAACCGCCCCGCACTCCTGTCATGACGACCCTCTCACTTTTTTTAAGCCCTGCTAAAAAACCGGCCTTCATAATCGCATTCCGGCAGCCTTTCCGGGTCCGGATGGGCCAAACTACGTGGCGAAAAATGCCTCGATTTAATAGCCCTTGGCGGCGTTTATACGAGGGGCTTTCCTGCCGTATTTTGGCAATCAGAGCGATAATCAGGCTTCTTCTCCATAGGAACCGAAAAGAAGGAATTATCGGGGTTTTCCGGTAGTGACCGGGATGCCATAAAGGGAAAAGGAACCCGTACAGGGCTTATTTGCCCTCAGGGTCCTGACCCCATATACCGGGTATCTTCGATGGAGGGTAAACCAGTGAATTTTTCAGAGTAAGAATGGTTCCTCATTCCTTCGGTTCGGGAGATACCGGCTTTCCCTGTTTTTTCTTCAGCCGCTCGATCATCTCCAGCATTTTCTTCTGTGCGGCCTGCTCGCGACCATCGCCACGCCTGGCCCGGGGAAATCCACCGGAATTTCCTCAAAACCTGCTCCTGGGAATACACATAAAACAAATGCCAGACAATCCTTTTTTATCATCTGGTGATGAGGTCCGCCATCAACCGCCCACAAAAGGCTGATGACTTCTGTTTTGATTACGAGAGACCGATACGGGGATTGCTCCGGCCTTCACCGGACTATGCGGGTGACAGGCTTCTTGCTATCCCGGTGCAATCATTCCGTCAGGAAGAGAATCTGTTATGCTGGCCATTGACGCGGAACATATCACCCATGCATTTGGAAAAAGGACCGTACTGGATAAGATTTCTTTTCAGATCAGCATGGGTGAATTCTTCGGTATCCTCGGGATGAACGGTGCGGGAAAGACAACCCTTCTCCGGATACTTGGCGGTGTCCTTATACCCACTGATGGTTCGGTCACACTATTTGAACGGGGTCCGGAAGAGAGTGCGCTGAACGCACGGAGAAGCATCGGGATTGTTCCGGAATTATCGCGGCTCAGGGGATCCGAGACAGCATGGGAACACCTTGTAGCATCAGGCACGTTCCACTATGTCGCACCGTCCGACATGGAGCGGCGTGCCGGGGAACTTCTGAGCCTTCTCGGCCTTTTTGCGCGAAGAAATGAAAAAGTGGGGACGTTCTCAAAAGGCATGAAACGCCGCCTTGCCATCGCAAAAGAGCTGGTTCATTACCCCCTGATCCTCTTTCTCGATGAACCGACATCAGGACTCGATTTTGAATCGGTTATGGTAATACGCAACGTTCTCCGCGATCTCAACGCACGGGGGGTTACCATTGTCATGACCACCCATAATACTGAGGAAGCGGATCGCCTGTGTACGAAGGTCGCAATTCTCCACAATGGAAAATTTGCAGCACTTGGCAGCCCGGAACTGCTGAAGCAGTCCCTTGCCCGGGACCGAATTATCGAGATGACTGCCGTGAGTATCCCCTCTGCCTTTGTCCAGGAACTGTCCAGGATGCCCGGGGTGGAAATCCGGGACTCCCGCACTGGTACATGTGTCCTGTTGCTGCGGGATCCCGGTCGGAGCATGACGGATATATTTGGAGGTATCGTTCGCCATCAGGTGTTCCTAACGGGGTTTTCGATACGGTGCCCCTCGCTGGAAGATGTCATGATTTACCATACCGGGCTTTTCCAAGAACCCGGCCCGGCTCCTTCCGTGCACTGGATCCAGGCGGAAAAACGTTGATCATCTGGTGGATACCCATCTCATGGTCATATGAGCCGACCCAGTATGTCATTACCCGGACACTTTTCCCGGGTCCCGTATCAGAACTACAAGCACTGGTCAGCACGCATGCCCTTCATGGGGTCAGCCTCCGTGGGAAACTGCCCGTTAAGGGAAGATCAGATACAGTGCCATTGCACAGATACAGCCCCCGATCGTTGCCGCGAGGTTGGTACCGGCATTGCCGAAAAATTCCCGGTTCTCCAGCGTCGCTCCGACGAAACTGTCGATGTTGGTGCCGATAAAAGCCGCAATTGTGCAGATGACAAGCATGGAGGGTGTGATGACACCCAGAGCCAGCGCAACGAGTGAGATGACAAAACCGCCAAGGAGCGCAACCAGTTCACCCGTCCATGTAACACCGCCATTCGTGCCGATCGGGACTTTTTTGAATGTCGTAATCATATAGGGAATCCCACCCGTGACCCCAATCTCGCTTGCCAGCGTATCCGCAGCCGCGGTTGCTATGCTACCAACGTACATGACAATGAAGATCGGCTCGACAAAGACACCGTAAAGAACAGCAGCGACGCAGGCGATAATCCCATTCGCAAAGACGTTCCGGTACCCCCGCGCCCCGCTATGCTCCTGCTCGACGCCAATCCGTTTTTTGTATTCAAATTTGTACCGTGTACCGACCGAGCCCATAATAAAAAATGCCAGCATGACAAGGAGCCAGCGTGCATCCGCAAAGACAAGGAGGATGATCCCCACAAGGGCAATCGAGAAGAGTCCGGAGAGATCTGCTGTTTTTGCCCTGAATGCAAAGTACCCGAACGTGAACGAGATCAGTACTTTAAAGATCTACTCACTTTACATCAATCAACCATGCACTACCAATAAGTGTTAAGGGCTATATTCAAGCCATATTTCAGAAAACAGAACCTATTTATCCTTAAAACTGCACTGAACACTAAGTTAATTACTTTTGCAAAGAAGCCCACAAACATGCTGCAAACATTCCCATGTTCGAAAAAATAACCTCCAATCATCGCATCGAATAGGAAGTTCAAGGTGAACATGCTCTGGTTCCAGTGAAAACTATCAAAAAGAAAGACTGCATCCGCTAAAACCTCCTGTCCATTATTCCATCAGGTTTACGGAAGATATACGAATTTTCAGGTTATCGCGATGTCATCAATGTCTTTAAGTGAGAACAATCTGGATGCTTCATCATGGAGAATCTCCAACAAATGAGCCAAAGGGAAACGATTGTTGTCAATCACCTTCGGTCCTCGTTGAATTCTGGCAAATCGATTCCATTTTATTGATACCCACAAATTCTGGATGAGAAATGAGATGAGCGAATAGAAATATCGGATATTCACCTTCTTACTCGTAGTCTTTGGCAGAGGAATGTTTCGTATCCGGTATGTTGATTCGATAGCAAATCGATGGCGGTAGATTTCCCGTATGTGTCGGGGAGATGCTGACATACCAAAGACCACAAAAGCATGATGCTCAATTCCATGTTTGCCTTTCTTTCCGTTCAGGTAGACAATACAATCTGTTATGACAAGTTCCACGGGATTTTGTAAGTTCTCGTTGAGGGTGTATCTGAAAGTTTTTGACTTCCTTCCAGCAAGCTTTCGTTTTAACGTGACACCTCTCTTTGGTACTGGAACGATGTGGGGAATCTGTTCGGTTTGGAGATAGTGGAAGATCTTCCCATCATAGAACTCCCGATCGAGACATATACCCCGGATCTTCAGTCCGAGATCCCTGATGAATGCAACGCATTGTTTGATAGCATCAACATTCTTCATTCCTTTCTGCCAAGGGATAGAAAACAGGGTCAGGTGGCACCCCTGATCAACGATACTCATTGTCAGATATGTGAAAAAGTAGTTTGTGGACTTCTTGTTCTTACCCCCAGTTATCGGTGAATCCGGACCATTGTCACGTTCCCCATAATAAGGATCCTGGGTTTTGTCAATTGCGAATGTGTATTTTTGACCTTTCCGAATTACATCTTTTCCGGCAGCCATAAGCATGTTCGATGACTGCAAGTTCAGTTCACTTGTGTCAAGTTGATGAAGGGTGTTGAGACAGGTGGTGTGTGAAGGCAAGCCATTGTGACATCGGGAATACCCGGAGATCGATCCATTGATGCTTGCCATCGCTATACATGCTTTGAGGATGTCAAGGGAATCGTTCCTCATACCGGAAGGAAACGTGATGTTGTCTTCAATGATCCGGCTGATTGTGCCCATATACGGATAGTTCATTTGACTATTCTGCGTAAATTTAGGCTCAGTTTTAGGTTTTGAGACCATATTGGGGAGTTTTCTAAGAATATAAACCTGCCGGTGACTGATCCGGTACGGCGTAAATAAACTTCAATCGGGGAAGAGTTCAAACATTAAAATAAGCAGATTGGAGAAAACGCACGCAGGGATATTCGTTATCTGCTCTGTTTTTTAAAAGTAGTTAACTATCCCAAGATCTGAACGGTCGATTGTGGGAAACAATGGGTTTTTTTTAAGGTACTGGAGATGAGAACTGCAATCACGACTATCTGGAGATCCGCTTTGTAGTTGATTTCCTCGATCAGGTACATCGTCATCGCGATGCCGATCCCTTCGAGCACCAGCGAGTCCTCATACTTCAGGAGGATTACCTTCAGGAGCACAGCGGCAATGATACCGAAGATGAGCGTAAGGATCGCTTTCTCGTTTAAGTATGCCATGACGAGCACACCCGCTGACGCAGTTGAGATCACGTAATAGAGGTAGGTGTTGAGATCTTCTTCCCTGGACTGGAAGACCATTTCACCAAGTACAAGCATTGCGAGCGTTGTGGCAAGAACAAAGAACGGGAGGAGCCCGACACCATATAAAACCGCGAGGATACAGAACGTGTAGGTGAGATATTTTGTATAGGACTTACGCAAACCCCCTTGAAAAAAAATTAGAGCGCGTATTTCGGATTGAGCAAATATCTGGCGATAGCCGGTTTGACAATCTCCCATTTAGCATTGTAAATCGTAATAGCGTTGATCTGATTACCCACCTCAAGCCGGATAAATGCCCGAAGAGAACAATTGATATGATTTCTTTGTCCTGCCTCTTTTCGGATCTGACATTTCTCGACACAACATAAATCCTTCAACGCCCGGTGATAGTTTTCGATCGACCAGCAGATGGCTTGCAGGTTTTTTCGGTCATGGGTATCCATAGTAAGGAAATTCGACGCCCAGAATCGCTCCCGTCCATCCTTATTAACGGTGTGGAAGACCCTGACAAATCCGTATTTCTTCATGTGAACCGTCATACCGTCATCCGGAATCGTGAGGGCTGAAACCGGGCGGTTCCCGGTTTTATCCGGGTTCACCATCCGGTTCTTTTTGATGCGGGAAAACCAGTACCAGCCAAAGGTATCGATGCATTTCAGGTTGTCAATACCGGAATACCAACTATCAAACATCACAAAATATGGTTGAAAACCCCGGTCGAATGCCGTTTTCACCATGTCCCGAAAGTGGTCGTTCTTAGACAGTTCATCGCCGTCTTTATCGTAAATCCGGTAATCGACAGGAAATGTGTTGACGCCATCCGTCCAGACCAGAGTTATCAGACCAATTCCTTTCACGATCTTGTGATGCTTTCCGCTCCACTGGTAATAGGTCAGTTCGATCTGTTCTGAATAGATTTTGTCAAGTACGGTGTCATCCAGAATTAGCCAACCGTTGCGCTTTTCAACGAATCGTTCAACCTCGTTCCACAACGTCTCCGGGGTTAAGGACTGTCTCGTCAGAAACCGGTTGATCTTGTCATGCGCAACAACAATGCCGTTCTCGGAATAGCATTCGGCTGCTTTTACACACGATACGTCGCATTGGGCGGCAACCAGAAAATTGATGTAATCCAGATCGGTTATCGTTCGCGGTTTTATCACGGAAATATATTCTGCTGTTTAAATATATTGATCTTCCGGTTTGATCTCGCTCGTGCGTAAGTCCTATTGTATTAAAAAAACGCAGCAGCAGCAGTGCGCCGCAGATGATGAAAAGTGCCGTCAGCCATTCGGGATGCATGAATGCCAGCCACGCAGGGGTGTTGGAGATGACCAACGCGGGATGAATGTAGGGTTCAACCAGTACGATGGCCCCGACGAATGCCGCTGCATACCCCAGACCCCGCTGCTTTTCCATTGATCAGATTTTGTTTTTGACAGTCAAGAGTCTTATCTTAATTTCTGCTGCAAAAGAAAGGAAAAAGAAAACTATTAGTGGCAGGAACCAGCAGCTCTGATCTGTCAGTGGCGATGAAGTCCGCCTTAGCCGCCCGGTCGGGCTGATGACTTCTGTTTTAACGTGAGGTGAATTTTGGCACCCCCAATAAGGGC
>Ga0315282_10007559_pt1 | contig 17792 bp, 10 predicted proteins | sample YL17G07_20_MG_FD_203693 | JGI IMG/M metagenome (GOLD analysis project Ga0315282, IMG submission 203693) | Sediment microbial communities from Yellowstone Lake, YNP, Wyoming, USA - YL17G07_20 | ecosystem: Environmental > Aquatic > Freshwater > Lake > Sediment | place: USA: Wyoming | collected... | reverse complement strand
GTCGGAACAACTTGAAAAGCCGCAGGGCTGGAGAGCGAGCCCTGCGCTACTTGCCCCTGACCCCGCGCGGGGGGCGAATGTGGTGAGCGGCCGCCTGATTGGCCACCGCGATGGCTATGGTTTTGTGGTACCGGACGCGCCGCTGGCGGGGACGGATCAGGACATCTACATTTCCTCCGACGGTATGGGGTCCGCCATGAACGGCGACCGCGTGGAAGTGCAGGTGCTTCGCGCCAAGCCCGACGGGCGCCGGGAAGGCCGCATCCTGCGTGTCACGGACCGCGCCCAGAAGACCGTGGTGGGCCAGTTTCACTGCGGCCAGCGCTACAACTACGTTATGCCATTCGATCATCGCATTCCCTTCGAGATCGTCATTCCGCGCGGGGAGGAGTGGCCGGGCGGCGCCTGCGTCACCACCCCGCGCTCCGCGCTCCCCTCCCGAGACGAGGAGGGGACTAAGGGGTGGCGGGCCAAGGAGGGACCGCGCAGCCGCGATCGCCAGTTTGGGGGCGAGTCGGACCAGCAAGTCCGCAGTCCGCAGTCCGCAGTCCGAGGCACCCGGGACCTGGAAGGCCTGGTGGTGGACGTTGAGCTCACCAGCTATCCCCGACCGGCGGCGTTGCCGCGCGGCCGCGTGGTTGAGATTCTCGGCCGGCGCGAGGATTTTGGCGTGGACGTGGAAATCGTCATCCGCAAATTCCACCTGCCGCGCCGGTTTCCCTCGGAGGTGCTCGCGGAAGCCGGCGATGCACCGCAATACATTCCGGAGCGTGACCGCGAAGGCCGCCGTGATTTCCGCGGACTGCCGATTGTGACCATTGACGGCGAGACGGCCAAGGATTTTGACGACGCCGTTCTGGTGGAGCGCCGGGCGGGGGGGAATTATCTGCTGCACGTGCACATTGCCGACGTGGCCCACTACGTGCGCCCCGGCGCAGCGCTCGACCGCGAGGCACGGCTCCGCGGAACTTCCGTCTATTTCCCGGACCGGGCCGTGCCCATGCTGCCGCTGGAGCTCTCCAACGGCATTTGCAGCCTCAATCCCCACGTCGATCGCCTGGTGATGTCGGCGCTGATGGAGATTGATCCTCAGGGACGCATCGTCGAGTACGAGCTCGTGCCGGGGATCATCCGCAGCGCCGAACGCATGACCTACACGGCCGTGCGCGACATCCTGGCGGGGGATCCTGCGGCCTGCCAGCGCTATGCGGCGCTCGTCCCGAATTTCAAACTGATGGAGGAGCTCGCGCTCATTCTCAATCGGCGGCGCGTGCAGCGCGGCTCCATCGATTTCGATCTGCCGGAGCCGCTGATCGAGTTCGACGAGTTTGGCCGCATGGTGGGCATTACGCGCTCGGAACGGAACGTCGCGCACCGCCTCATCGAAGAATTCATGCTGGCCGCCAATGAAACCGTGGCCGGGTATCTTGAGCGTCGCGGGATCCCCTCGCTCTATCGCATCCACGAGAAGCCGGAAGCAAAGAAGGTTATGGAGTTTGAAGAGATCGCTGCCACGTTCGGCTACTCACTGGGAGTGGAGCTGCCCGCTGCCCAGCGCTTCCGCCCGAGCAAGCGCGACGAGCGCGACCGCCACACGCGCTTCCTGGAGCGAGTGGAGGCAAAAGAGCTGGAGATCAGCCCGCGGCACTACCAGCGGCTGACCCAGCGCCTGGAGGGCAAGCCGGAGGAGCGCATCCTTTCCTACCTGATGCTGCGCTCGCTTAAACAGGCGCGTTATTCGGAGGAGAACGTGGGCCATTTCGCCCTTGCGGCCGAGACCTATACCCATTTCACGTCGCCCATCCGCCGTTATCCCGATCTTATCGTGCACCGGATTCTCAAGGCCACGCTTGAACGGGAGGGCGGCAGCGCGCGCGTTGCGGGCGATGCCGGGGATCATCTCCTTTCCGGGGCAGCAAAGCAGGAAGCGCCCCGGAAACGTCGCGGGGGGGCAACGGACAAGCGCCACGAGCCGGCATCTGTTAGCCAGGGAACGGCCGCTACCGGTGAAACCCTGCCCGGCGGCGCATTCGTGTTCCCCCAGGAACTCCACGCCCTCGGGCTGGCGACCTCCGAGGCCGAGCGTCGTGCCGCAGACGCTGAACGCGAGCTCATCGAATGGAAGAAAGTCTCCTTCATGGCGCAGCACGTGGGCGACGAGTTCGATGCCCTCATCATCAGCTTGATCAAGTATGGATTCTTCGTGGAGCTCACCGACCTGTTTGTGGAAGGCTTCGTCGCGCTCGCATCGCTGGGTGATGACTATTACGTCTACCGCGAGCGCCAGCGCGCCATCATTGGCCAGCACACTCGCCGCGCCTTTCACCTGGGTGAACGGGTGCGCGTGCGGCTGGACCGCATCGATCCATCGGGCAACAAGCTGGAATTCTCTTTGGCGGACTAGCGGCGTTCCAACTTGATTCGCTAATGGATTACACCTACCAAGGCGGGCAAAACCTGGCGGGCGCAATTTGGCCATGAAGAGTTGGAACGACACTCGAGCACGCCGGCCCCAGGCGGCAGTTGCCTCTATTCCCCTTTATACAGCCAGGCGGAAACCAGCGTGGCCAATATCGCGCCCACCCAGAGGTCACACATCCACCCAAGGGCGATGGCGCGGCCGAAGGTCGCCCAGCACGCCAGCGAGAGGCTGAGGGGGAAACCCATTGCGAAGCCAATTAGCAATCCCACCCGCAGGGCGGTGATGGGTCCTGGGCCAAGGGTGCCACGTACGGACACATACACCCAGGTCAGAACATAGGTCAGGAGGAACAACGTCACAAACCAGTAAACCAGGAAGAGCGGGTAGCGCGGCTCGGCCAACATCCAGCGGTGCTCTTGCGCGATCTGAATTTTCGACTTTAGGATTACCATGTTGATGATCGTGCTCCAGATTCCCCAGACGACACCGCCTGCCAGTGTACCCAGAGCCACACGACGTAAGCTGATTGCGGCCATACGACACCTCTTTTCGGAGAAACGAAACCTGTGTGCCAAAATCCTACCGGCGCAGAGGAGCAGAGTCAAGCGAAAGTGGTCATTCGGATGGGCGACATAACGTGAAAGGGGATATCCCTCGGGAGTAGCGCACTTGGTGCGTTCTCCCCCTCGCTTGCGGGCGGGCGTGAAAACCGATATTCTAACTTCTGCTCAATTTACCCGCAGGCTTTGCCAATCGTCGCCGCCTCGGATCGAGAAGCCGTCGCATGAAGAGAGTTCTGATTCTTCACTACCATGAAATCTGGCTGAAAGGTGGGAACAAGAATTACTTTCTCAGCCGGCTGCGCGACGCAATCCGCCAAAGCGTGGAGGATCTGCCGGTGGCAAGGCTGGAAAGCATCTCGGAGCGCCTGATCCTCACCCCTGCTGATGACGCGGCCCTTCCCCGCATCATTGAGCGCTTGCGCCGGGTTTTCGGCCTCGCTTACATTGCCCCGGCGCGAGAAGTGCCGAGCGCGCTCGAAGCTCTGGGCCCGGCGGCGTGCGAGATGATGGCCGAAGCAAATCCTCGCAACTTCGCCGTGCGCGCCAAAATTGCGGACTCGGCTTACGGCATGAATTCCATGGAACTGGAGCGCGAACTGGGGCGCATGGTGTTGGAACACCTTCGCGCGCGCGCGGCGAGCGTGCGCGTCAAGCTCCATGAGCCTGAGGTGACCTGTCAGGTGGAGATTGTTCCGGGGAAGGCGTTGCTCTATGCCCATCGCGTGGAAGGTCCCGGCGGCCTGCCCGCGGTCACGAGCGGGCGTTTGGTGGCGCTGCTTTCCGGCGGGTTCGATTCCTCCGTGGCGGCCTATAAAATGATGCGCCGCGGCTGCCACATCACCTTTGCCCATTTCTTCGGCAATCCTTCGCCCTCGCGCAATTCCTCCTCGAGTGTGGCGGAAGACCTTGTCCGCACGCTCACGCCCTATCAATTTACCTCGCGCCTGTATCGGATTCCCTTCGACGCCGTCCAACGGCAGATTGTGGCGGGCGTCCATGAAAGCTACCGGGTGCTGCTGTATCGCCGCATGATGGCGCGCATCGCCCGGGAAATTGCCCGTGCCGAGCATGCCCTCGGTCTCGTCACCGGCGACAGCGTCTCCCAGGTGGCATCACAGACGTTGCATAACCTTATGGCGATTGATCGGGGGGTTGACCTGCCGGTCTATCGTCCCCTCGCTGGCGACGACAAAGCGGAAATCCTTCGGCTGGCGCGGCAGATCGGGACCTACAAGATTTCTTGCGAGCCCTTCGAAGATTGTTGTCCGCGTTTCATGCCGCGCGCTCCGGCGATTTTCGCGCGCCCGCAGGAACTTGACGAGGCGGAATGCCGGTTGGATATCGACGCCTTAGTCCGCTTGGGCCTGGAGGGCGCTACCTGCGTTGATTACAAGTTTGAGCGGGGCGAAGTCACGGCGCGCGAAGGTTCTTCGCGCCGCATCGAGAATCGCCTGGCGGGAAAGAAAGCGGTGGAGGGGCAACCGTCTGCCCACGACGCAGCTTCCAACTGAACGTGCGCGCCACCGCCGGACAGAACCAAGATGCAGAAGGAATGCGTTCAATTTCTGGCGTCCGTTCGTTCGCGCTGGTTCGTCGATGTTCGTTGACGGTTCTGGGGGCGCTTTCTATAATTGCTTGCTGCAAGCGGAGTCATCCAATGATCAAAAGAATTCTCGCCACCATGCTTGTGCTCTGCGCCCTTCCGGGATGGCTCCCGGCGCAAGAGACAAAGCCCGCAACGCCTCCGAGCGCGGTGCAAACCCCCACCAATCCCACCATCATCCATGTTCCTGTCAACTTGGTCAACGTGCCATTGACGGTAACTGATAAGAAGGGTCACCAGGCCATCATGCTGACCAGAGATGACTTCAACCTTTTCGAGGACGGCAAGCCACAACCCATCCAGTATTTCAGCCGTGAAACGGACTTGGCCCTGCGCATCGGCCTTCTCATTGATATCAGCAATAGCATTCGTGACCGCCTGCGTTTTGAACAGCAAGCGGCCATCGATTTTCTCAGCGACACGATCCGGAGGGGAAAGGACCAAGCTTTTGTGGTGGGATTCGACGTGGAGCCACAACTGGTTCAGGATTACACGGACAACGTCGAGAAACTCGCCGGCACCATCCGCGGCTTGCGGGCGGGAGGCGTTACCAGTCTCTACGACGCAATTTTCTTTTCCTGCAAGGAAAAATTGCTCTTTTTCCCGCCTCCCGAGCCCTACCTGCGCCGCATGATCATTGTTATCAGCGATGGTGAGGACAACCGGAGTGAGCACTCACGCGCGGAAGCCCTCGCCATGGCGCAACGGGCGGAAGTGACGATCTTCGCTATCAGCACCAACCGCAGCGGGGCCGAGCAAAGAGGCGACAGGGTGCTCAAGGAGCTGGCAAGAGAAACCGGCGGGCGCGCCTTCTTCCCCTTCGAACCCAGCGATCTGGCAGAGGATTTTCGAGCGATCGGACGCGATCTACGTACGCAATTCCTGCTCAGCTATACTTCCACGAATACCGCCCGGGACGGAACCTTTCGCAACATTTCGATTCTGCCCGTCGATAAGAGCCTGCACGTTCGCGCCAAGACGGGTTACTTCGCACCTTCTCAATAGCTGATGGTGGGCAGTCAGCGCGTGGGGTTTGAGCCCTAATCCTTGTCACCGGAATGCTGGGCCGTTCTCCTCTAACCTTCCGGCGCATAGTATCCGCGCCGGGCGTTTACCTTAGCATTCCCAACGCGAACCCTGACTTCGATCTTGCGGAAGGTTCCATCGAGTTTAGTGTTGGTGGGCGTGTACCCCAGTAAGTACTGCGTGCGGAGTTCGTTGGCGATCTGCTGGAACGCCACGGAGGTATCCTTCGCGTTGTTCGCTTGGATCACCCGGCCCCCGGTCTCCTCGGAGAGCTTCCGCAACACCGCGTTGCCGCCATATCCGAGCCCATGTCTGCTGTAGAATGCGCGATCGCTGATATCAATCGAATAAATAATGACGTCCGATTTTTGCGCCGCCTCGAGCGCCGCGTCCAACATGACTTTGCTTCCCTGGTCTTCCCCGTCCGTTAGCAGGATGAGAACTTTGCGGCCCACTTCGTTCTTGAGCAACTCGCGCGCCGATAGGTAGACGGCATCGTAAAGGTGCGTCGCCCCGCCCGAATCGCCCGAAGGAAAAGTTCCCGGCGTGGGGCGGGCCCCTCCTCCATTGATCTCGGTTTCGTCGATGGCCTTGTCAAGCCGATGGAGGTCCGAGGTGAAGTCCTGGAGCAGTTCCACCTCCACATCGAAGTGCAAGACGAAGGTAAGGTCCTTGGGTCGCAGAATTTCCCGCAGGAATGCTTCCGCCTCACTTTTCTCCACTTCCAGCACGCGCTCCTGGCTGGGACTGGTATCCACCAAGATGCCCAAGGTCAACGGCGTGTCAGCTTCACGGGAAAAATAGCGGATGACCTGCGGCTTTTGGTCTTCTTCCAAAAGGAAGTCGTCTCTGGTGAGGTCGGGAATCATCCGGCCGTTCTTCTCCCGCACGACGGCGTAGACGTTCACAACCTCGGTAGTGACTTTCAGGGTTGTAGCGGGGGGAGGAAGCGCTTGCCCCTCTTGTGCGCCGGCGAAAGATGCTGCCGATAACAGAATGCCGAGTGAGCAGATGATATCTCGCATAATTCTGAGGTGATGTGTGGGAGATGCATGTGCGGTCTGCATGGTTGTCCTTGGGGCGCCCTCGGCCCTTCTGCTTTGGATGCAAATACAAGGTTGCGCGTCGGACCCCGCTTGTCGTTCAACCCTTGCGGACGATGCCTTCCCTCCTTCTGCCGGTAATCAGTTTGCCTTAGAATGTGGTTTGAGAAGGCAGAGAACCTTCGCTCCACCCGCATATAGCGCGATCTCTAGCTTCGTTTCACTGGTCACGAATGGGTACGAACGCACGTTGTGACCTCGCGTAGTCATCCAAATATTTTCTTTGCGCTTCACTTTTTCGTCGTGAACATTCACTTTCCTCTTGACAAGATAATTCGGTGACTCTATACATGATTATTGAATACGCGCTCCGCCAGCATTGCTGGCGCGAAAATCTAAGAAGTTCGGAGGAGAATAGAATGGCAGCGAAAAAGAAAGCCAAGAAAAAGAGGTAAGCCTCTTTCGGAAAACTGAAAGGAACTCTCGGGGGTGCAGCGATGCACCCCCGAAGTTTTTTGGGGGGACGCTTTTTGATGCCTTAAGCGCATGGCAAGGGCGCGTTCCCCCTCCATCCCACCTGTCCCCCCTTCCGCCGATGCATCCCCTCATCCTCACCAACGCCGCGGGGAATTCACTCTTTCAATTCTTTCTCAGGCGCTACCAGCGCGCGCGGCGCTTCATCCACAGGTTCGAGTTCGGGAATCTCCTCACCCGTTGCCGCTCCCAGTTCCTTGAACTTCCGCGCGGATGGCAACACGCGGCTTTCCATCGAACCCACGGCCTTGTTATAGGAATCCACCGCGCGTTCGATGGACGAGCCGAGAGTTTGGAAGTGGCCGAGGAAAGTTTTCAGGCGGTCGTAAAGCTCTCTGCCCAGCTCACTGATCTGCTTGGCATTCTGGGTGATCTTTTCTTGCTGCCAGAGGTAAGCTGCCGAGCGCAACAACGCGATGAGCGTCGTCGGGGTTGCCAGCACCACTTTCTTTTGCATCCCATCGTCAATGAGTTGCCGGTCCTGTTCCATGGCCGCGCTGAAGAATGACTCTCCGGGCAGGAACAGCACCACCAATTCCAGTTCGGGGCCCACTTGTTCCCAGTACTTCCGTTCCGCAAGCTGATTCATGTGGTCTCGAACCAACTCCCCGTGAGTCGCCAGCGCTTTTGCTCTTTCTTCTTCAGATTTCTCCGGATTGACCGCGTCGAGGAAGGCCTGCAAAGGAACCTTGGCGTCGACTGCTATACGGCGATTGCCGGGAAGATTCACGATCATGTCCGGCCGCTGTCGTCCCGAATTCGTAGTGATGGTTTCCTGTTCCGAGAAATCACAATGCTCCGACATTCCGGCCAGCTCCACGACTCGGCGCAACGTTAGCTCCCCCCACCGGCCACGAGCTTTCAGAGGTGAACTCAAGGCGCTCGCCAGGTGCTTAGTCTCTTCCTCCAAGCGCTTATTGGCCTGAGCCAGAGTACGCAGTTGCTCATCGAGGGTGCCATAAGCCTTTTGCCGGGCCTTTTCCATCTCCAGGATCTGGTGCTCGTACCGACCCAGAGATTCCTTGAGCGGGTCGATCAGGCCATCAATTGCTTTCTGCCGCGTTTCCAGATCACCCTTGGCTTGCGCCTGTAAGGTTTCAAACTGACTGCGCGCCAGAGCAATGAACGCCTGGTTATTGCTCTTGAGGGCCTCGGCGGAAAGCGCCTGGAAAGTCTCCGTCAGGGTCCTTTTTGCTTCCTCCAACAGTTTCTTCTGCTCTTCCAAGCTTGCCTGGGTCTCGCGCTGCTTGGTTTCCGCTGCAACGCGCGATTCGCCTTCGACCTTCAGGCGCTCTCGCAACTGGTTTGAATCTTCGGCAGCAATCCTGGCGTTTTCGAGCTCTGTTTGCGCCTTGACCTTCTGCTCGCTCTCTTCCCGGAGTTTTTGCTGAAGTTCACCCAACTCCCGCTCGCGGCCATCCAGCGCGGCTTGGAGCGCGCCGACCCGTGCGCGGATCTCCAGCAGCGTGCCTTCCGCCGCCTTCACGCGACCTTCGGCATCCACCTGGGATTTAACCAATTCCGTCCGGGTGCGGGCCGCGGCTAGCAGCCAGCCGATCACAGCGCCCAACACCACGCTCAGCAAGACCAGCAGGATCGAGTTCATAGGGATCGCCTCTTCTCCAATTTTAGATTTTGGATTTTGGATTAAACACCGCGTTGCTGTCATCCTGAGTCCCGGTTTGGTCGGGACGAAGGATCTGAAGTTGGTTTGCGAGAAAATGCCAATGCAGATCCTTCGCTCCGCCCTCGGAGGGCTTCGCTCAGGATGACATGGAGGGGGTAGCTGTATTTTCCCATTCAAAATCCCCCACCCAAAATGCAAGATCTAAAATCCAAAATCTAAAATCAGAAGGTTTCTTCATGCGCCGGGCAAATCAGCTCGTAATCGCAATACTTGCATGCAAAGCCTGGCTTGGGTGGAAACAACTGTTTCCGGATTTGTGCGGCCACTTCGCGAATCTCGCTGATTACCAAATCCAGGTCCTTGGGTGTGCGCACGGTGCGCACCGGCTCATTATTCGTCAGGCTATAAAATGTAAGCCTCGTGGGGTTGAGATGCATCTGGTTGCGCGCGGCCAAGGCATAGACCGAGAGCTGAAGACTCTTATCCGCATCTTTCTGGGAAGGCGGCCGACCGGTCTTGTAATCCACCAGCTCTACGGAATGGTCCGTGAGCGGATTAATCTGGTCGATGCGTCCTTCCAGGACGACGTCGCCCAAGTCGAATGCGAAGTGCGCCTCGGCGGCAAGGGGAAGAATCGTGACGGTTTCGTGCCGGCTCAGGAAAACGCGCAGTTGCTCGAGTCCTGCCTTCTTGTAAGACCGTTCCTGGTAATCATCCTCGAAGCCAGCGCCTTTCCAAATCTGCTCGAAATGCGCCTGGAGTTGTTCGAATTTCACCGGCCCTTGCCGCCGCAACTCGAAGTAGCGGCGCGCGCACTGGTGCATGATGTTGCCGAAGGTCAGCGCCGGCTGCGGCCCCGTCGGAATCTTCAAATAATGGCTGAACATGAATTTCTGTGGGCAGGTGTCGTAAGTCTCGAGGGCCGAGGCGCTGAGCTGAAGCTTTTCCTCCGGCCTGATGGCCGAGGTGCGGCTGGCCCACTCGGCGATCGGTGGATAGGTTCCGGGCGCGCCCGTCACATCGCCAAACAAGCTGCCCTGCGGTTTGGGGGCGGGAGGGCGGTCGTGCGGCACGGGCTGAGCCCGCGGCGCTTGCACAGATTCCGGGGGAGCCTCGGGAACCTGTACGCGCTCGAGGTCGCGCGCCTCAACCGTGGGGTTGGAGGTCAGATCGCTGATGAAAATCGATCCTTTCTTTCCCGGCTTCGCGACGCTTGAAACATACAGCCGGTCTTCCGCGCGGGTCAGCCCTACGTAAAGCAGCCGCCGCTCTTCTTGCTCGTGAATGTTGGCGGGCGGCGGAGGACCCTTGCGCAGGGCGTCAGGAAACTCGATGACGGGTTTCTGCTCGCTATGCGGAAAGCGCCGCGGTGCGACACTTAGGATGAATACCACCGGAAACTCCAGGCCCTTGGCGGCGTGCACGGACATCATTTGTACGGCGTGCGAGCTGTTTTCGGGTTCGGGCGCCTCGATGGCTCCGCCAGCTTCGCGGAAATACTCAAAGTACTCCAGGAAGGCATCGAGCTTCCAAAATTCGCTCTTGCTTTCCCATTTCTCCAGGAATTTCCGGAAGGCCTCCACATACGCGGCGTCGACATCCTGCGGCAGGAAGCTCAGTTCCAGCCGGCCGATCAGCCGTTGGAGCAGCGCCGTCACCGGGGCGTGCTTGGCATATTTGTGCAACTCGCCCAGCAGGCGGTTCAGTTCCAGCCAGCCGGTGCCCTCCAGGCGGTTCGCGTCTGCCGACTTTTCCCACGATTCCAGGACATCGTAGAGCGAGCAGCGGTCGCGTAACGCTTGCTGGCGAGCTTGCAGGGCCAACTCCTCCGGGAAATTCCACCGCGGCGTCAGCAGCACACGCGTCAGGCTGACGTTGTCGTGCGCGGAGTGGATGATATTCAAGTATGCCACCAGGTCGCGCAGGATGACGGTGGATAGAATCGAAAGGCCGCGGATGGCAAAGGGGATCTGCCGCCGGTGGAATTGCTCAACCAGCGGATCGCGGTAGCCGTGGGCGCGATAAAGCACGGCGATATCGCCCGGCGGTGTCCCGTGCCGGGTGAGCCGCGCCACCTCGTCCGCAATCCACGCCGCTTCGCTCAGGAAGTCAGGGGATTGCAGCAGGTGGACCGGCGCACCCTCTTTCCGGCTCGTCCGGAGTTGCGGCTTCGCCTCGTAACGGTCGTTTTTCGCGATTAGCAACTCTGCCACACGCAGAATGCGTTTGGTGGAGCGGAAATTGGTGTCGAGAAAAACCGTTTCGTGCCGGGGAAAGGCCTCGTCAAACATCTTGAAAGCGCCGTGCGACGCGCCGCGAAACCGGTAGATGGCCTGATCGTCGTCGCCGACGGCCGTGATGTTGTAGGGCGGTTTCACCAGACGCTTCAGCAGCTCCACTTGCGCGTAATTCGTGTCCTGGAATTCATCCACCAGCACATAGCGAAAGAGCTGGCGATAGGATTCCAGAACCTCCGGCTCGCGATCGAAAAGACGGACCGTTTCCGGAATCAGGCTGCCGAGACTCGAACAACCGGCTTCCGCAATCAGCTTCCGGCTATTGCGGAAGACGCGCGCCAGTTCCTGCTTCTTCTGGATGTCCTGTTGCATGAGCGTGCGCTCGGCGGCGTCCAGGGAAGGAGCAATCCCCTGGAAGTCTTCTTCCATCGCTTTTACGTAATGCTCAAAATCCGCCGGCTCGATTAGTTCATCCTGGCATCGCGAGAAGAAATCGTTGAGCGAATGGAGAAACGCGCCCGGCTCCGCGAGCTTCTGGTAGAACTGGAGTTCAAGGCTTTCCATCCGCTGGCGGAGGAAGATCCAGACATCGACTTTGTCGAGCAGCGTGCGCTCAAAATGACGCTTGCGGAGCACCTCGTAACAGAACGCATGGAAAGTGGAAATGTGTGGAGGGGTCGCAATATCAGGCAGGGCCTCGCGCACGCGGCGCTGCATTTCCCACGCAGCCTTCTCGGTAAAGGTCAGGGCCAGGATGTTTTCCGGCTGAATCCCCGCGGCGAAGCTTTCCTCACTGCGGCGCGCCGGAATCGTGAAGTCCGGAAGCAGCGCCGGTTCTTCGGCGGCGCCTCCCGCGCCCGTCAACAGGTGGACGATCCGTTGCGTGATGACGCGCGTCTTGCCGCTGCCCGGCCCGGCGATAATCAGCAGCGGGCCTTCACCATGCTCGACGGCTTTCAATTGTTCGGGGTTCAGCTTGAACGCTGAGTTCATCAGCTCATTATTTCGCGAAGCACCACGGGGAAGCAAGCGGAGGGAAATGAATCATCGGGCCATCGAGCCATTTAGTCATCGGGTCACGTAAATGGCGCGATGGCCAGATCGCCCGATGGTCCGATCACCTGACTTGCGGCGCCCTGCTCACTCAGTTAGACTTTGGGTTAACCATGCGCGCCATGCTGCTGGAAAAACCGCGGCCGGCTGATGAAAACCCCCTGCGGCTCGCGGAGCTTCCCTTACCTGACCCTGCTCCCGGGGAACTCCGCGTGCGCGTGCGTGCCTGCGGCGTTTGCCATACAGACCTGCACATTGTGGAAGGAGATTTGCCGCTTCCCAAGCTTCCGATGGTTCCCGGCCATCAAATCGTCGGCACGGTGGACGCTCTCGGCGTGGGCGTGAACGAATTTCGCGAGGGTGACCGCGTGGGCGTTCCGTGGCTCTATTCGACCTGCGGGGAGTGCGCATACTGCCACAAAGGCCTGGAAAACCTCTGCGAGCGGGCGCGGTTCACGGGCTTTCATGCCGATGGCGGCTACGCGGAGGCCATGGTGGCTCCCGCCGCCTTTGCGTATACCCTCCCCGGGAGTTTCTCGGACTTGGAAGCTGCGCCCTTGCTTTGTGCCGGCGTCATCGGCTATCGCGCGTTGAAGCTTTCGAACCTCCAGCCGGGTGAGCGGTTGGGCCTTTACGGTTTTGGCGCTTCGGCGCATATCGTCCTCCAGATCGCGCGTCACTGGAAGTGCGAAGTCTGCGTCTTCACGCGCGCGGAATCGCACCGCCAACTGGCGCGCCAGCTTGGCGCCGTGTGGACGGGCGCGGCGGGTGAGCGGCCACCGGCACCGCTCGATGCTGCCATCATTTTCGCCCCGGCGGGCAAACTTGTCCCTGACGCGCTGCGCGCCCTTCGCAAAGGCAGCACGCTGGCGCTGGCCGGCATCACCATGTCCCCCCTGCCCGAAATGGGATATCAACTCCTCTATCAGGAGCGCATCCTTCGCAGCGTGGCGAACAGCACGCGCGAGGATGCGCGCTCTCTGCTCCGTCTCGCCGCGGAAATTCCCGTGCGCACGGAAATCGAAGCCTTTCAGCTTCCCGAGGCAAATCACGCTCTACAAAACCTCAAAAGTAGTAGAATCCACGGCGCAGGCGTGCTGGTGATCTGAGCCGGATTTCATTCCCATTTATCTTTTTCCTTTTTCGGAGATCCCAACATGAACAAGCAGCCTCGTCGACGCTTTCTAAAACAGCTCGGAACCGCGGGGGCGGCAGTGGTGATGGCCTCACCGGCGCTCACCGGCGCGCCGTCGAATCTTGCAGAGTCCTATTCCCATCTTGCCACGGCGATGATTCCCGTGGAGAGTTGGGCGTTCGCGCTTGATCCAGCCGGCGACGGAGAATCGCAGGGGTGGTTCAAGTCGGTCAAGGACAGGCCAAGATCCGTGGCGGCGGTGACGGTCCCCCACACTTGGCAGGTTTCCGCGGAAAACGCGGCTTACATGGGAGTGGGCTGGTACTGGACGGAATTCGACGCCCCCGCGCATTGGGCCGGTAGGTGCGTGCGAATCGAGTTTGAAGCCGTGTTCCACACTGCCAAGGTTTGGCTGAACGGCCAACAGCTCGGCGAGCATCCTGGACGAGGATACACGGCGTTTACTTTTGACACCACTCACGCCCTGCGCTTCGGCGCCCGGAATTTTCTCGCCGTCAAAGTCGATAACTCCTTCGACGCCGACATGCTCCCCCGCGGCACGTCTTACGATTGGGCGCAGGACGGAGGCATTACGCGTCCCGTAAGTTTGCTTGTTACCCCTACCGCGTACATCGATCGCCTTTGGATCGATGCCATACCCGACCTCGATGCCGGGCACACGCCGTTGCACATTCGCGCCACGGTGCGCAATGCCGGCGAAAGGGCCGAGCAACTAACCTTTGCATATGATGTCTTGGAGGAGGGAGCAGGCGTGGCCCTGGCGCGCGCAGGAAAAGCAGGCGAGGTTCGTTTGGAGCCAGGGGCGGCGCAGGAAGTGGCGTTGACCCCCATCAATGTTCCGCTAAAACTCTGGCACTTCGACCATCCTCACCTTTACCGCGTCGTCGTCGAGATCAGACAAGGCGGGAAGCCCGTTCACACTTACTCCCAAACGTTCGGTTCCCGCAAATTCGAAGTCAAGGACACGGCGTTCTATTTGAATGGCCAGCGCGTGTGGCTGATGGGGGTCGAGCGCATGGCGGGAAGCAATCCGCAGTATGGCATGGCCGAACCCGCAGCGTGGATTACGCACGACCACGAGGACCTGAAGGAACTCAACTGTGTTTTCACGCGTGTCCACTGGCAACAGGACAAGCGCGTCCTCGACTATTGTGACCGCCATGGCATTCTGTTTCAGGAAGAGGTTCCCTCCTGGGGAGGCGCCACCTTCAAGGGGATGACGGATGAGCCGTCGCCCGCGATTATGCAGAACGGGCTGGAACAATTGCGCGAGATGATTACGCGGGACGGCAACCACCCTTGCATCGTTTCCTGGGGGCTCTGCAACGAGGTCAATGGGCAGAACCCTGTGTCGCGCGTATTCATCCAGCGCATGGCCGCAGAGGCACGCCGGCTCGATCCGCACCGCCTGTTGACATACGCCTCGAACTCCCTTCAGCAGACCCCCGGTGAGGATGCCGCCGGCTTGCTTGACTTCATCGAGTGGAATGAGTATTAGGAAAGCTGGTACCCGGGAAACCCTGAGTCCGTCCGGCGCAACTTGCGGCAGATTCACGAGGCGTTTCCCCATAAACCGGTGGTGATTTCCGAATACGGGTATTGTGAGTGCAAGCCCGAGCGCCTGGGAGGCGACGCGCGGCGCATCGAAATCATGCGGGATCACACCCAGGCCTGCCGCGAGTTCGACTTTGTGGCGGGCACGATTTTCTTCGACTACAACGACTATCGCACCCACATCGGCGACAAGGGAGTAGGGCCGCTGAAGCAGCGCGTGCATGGCGTTGTGGATCTGTACGGCAATCGCAAGCCCTCGTTCGAAGCCCTGCGCCAGGAAGCGAGCCCGGTCGAAAGCCTGCAACTTACCGCCGGGGGGGAAGCGCTGAGCGCCACGGTGGCAACACGCAAGACCCTGCCCGCCTACACTCTGGAGGGCTACACTCTGCGCTGGATTGTCTTTGGGTTTGACGATCTTCCCATGGAAGAGGGTTCGGTGGCGCTGCCCAAGCTTTCTCCCGGCCAACGAGCCAGCCTCCGCATCGAGTTTCAGGAGAAGCATCCCACGCGCGTGCGTGTTGACGTCCTGCGCCCAACGGGGTTTTCTGCCGTCACCGCGTGGTGGAAAAACCCCCTATAGCTTACAAGGAGAAATCGAAATGTTCCCGAAACGTGGCCGCCACAAGCTGTCGTTAGCCCCCATGCTGCTGCTCGCATTCGGCGTGTTGACCCTTTCGCAAGCCACACGCGCACAGGAGAATTACCAGCCCAGCGCTTCCAACCTGGCGGCGCGGGAATGGTTCCAGGACGCAAAGTTTGGATTGTTCATTCACTGGGGTGTGTATAGCGTCCTGGGGAACGGCGAATGGGTGATGAACGAGCGGCACCTCACCGTGGAGGAGTACGAAAAGCTCCCGGCCTTCTTCAACCCCACGGAATTCGACCCCACCGATTGGGTGGCACTGGTGAAAGCGGCAGGGATGAGATACATCACCATCACCAGCAAGCATCACGACGGCTTTGCGATGTTTGCCACCAAGCAATCCGACTGGAACATCGTGGATCGTACGCCTTACAAGAAAGACGTGCTGAAGATGCTGGCAGACGAATGCCACCGCCAGGGCATCAAGCTGTGCTTCTATCACTCGCAACTCGATTGGCACAATCCGAATTATTACCCGCGCGGACGCACTGGGCATGACACGGGGCGCCCCGAGAGCGGTGACTGGTATAAGTATCTGGATTACATGGATGCGCAACTGCGCGAACTGTTGACCAACTACGGCGAGATTGCTGGCATCTGGTTTGATGGCATGTGGGACAAGCCGGACGCCGACTGGCGCCTGGCGAAAACCTACCAACTCATTCACGACGTGCAACCCCAGGTGCTGATCGGCTCCAATCACCACCACGCGCCTTTCCCCGGAGAGGATTTCCAGATGTTCGAGAAGGATCTGCCCGGACAGAACACCGCGGGATTCAATCAGACAGCGGTGATCAGCCATCAATTGCCGCTGGAGACCTGCGAGACCATGAACAACGCCTGGGGTTTCAATATCGGGGATGCTCACTTCAAGAGCACGCGCCAGCTCATTCAATACCTAGTGCGGGCGGCGGGCCACAACGCGAATTTCCTCTTGAATGTCGGGCCGATACCCAATGGGAAGATTCAGCCGGAATTTCAGACACGCCTGCGCGAGATGGGACAGTGGCTTACACGCTACGGCGAATCCATTTACGGCACGCGCGGCGGACCCATCACGGCGCGCCCTTGGGGCGTGACGACGCAGAAGGGGAACAAGGTTTACGTTCACATCCTGGATTGGCAGGATGCTTCCCTGGCGCTCCCCCTGCTGCCCGGCAAGGTGAAGTCTGCACACTTCCTGAAAGATGGAAGCCGCGGAGCGGTCAGCGAAGCGGCAGGCGGGTTGGTCCTACAGATTCCCGCGAGTGCCCGCGACGACATTGACACCGTCGCGGTCCTGGAATTGGCAGGAAATTAGGAAAAGGCCGGGAGACCTGGAGCGCCGCGTACTTCACAGCGGGTATCATCCCCCGGCCAAACCTGTCCAAGACAAATCCGCCCGTCGGCAGAACAGGCGGGCGAAAACCTCCAGCTTCAGACGTCCTCTTCATACAGCTTAAACTGCATCAACGTGGCGAGGTTCTTGACGTCTTTTCGCCAGTCTCCGTAGAACGTCACGCGGTGCCAGCCCCAGCGCCAGTTGTCGAGAATCTTCTGGGCGTTCACCTCCGCCGCCAGTTTGGTGCGGCACGCCTTGGGTTCGTCGATGTTGGCCACCGTCTTTCCGGAATGGACGACCATGGCTTTTTCGCCAATATTCGTCTGCACGGTGGTGACCGTCTGACCCAAAGGCAGCAGCGATTGCAGCGCTGCACCCTTATTGTCCTCGGCATGCGACCTGATCAGGTACGGATTGGTTGGTCCATCTGGCCCGTACACCTTGTTGGGCGCCACGCAGTGCGCATAGATGATGCGGCTCTTCGAGATGTCGAAGACAGGATCGGAGATCATCCCCGGCCGGCTGACCAGGTGTTTCATCATGATCATGGTGACAGTGGAGTTCAAATCCGCTTCGCAGGCGCCCACCAAGCCGTGGTTATTGAGTGTGTGGAACGACAGGCAGGGATAGGCAGGAAGCTTTCCCGAATAGAAGCCCCCCAGGCAATCAATGGTGACGGCCTCGGCCGAGCGGTCCTTCATCAGCGCGGAAATCGCCAGGTGCATCTTGCCGGATTTGATGATTTCGTCACGGGTGGGTTCAACCACCTTTTGGGCGCCGCGGATCCACCTGTCTGCCCAGCCGGCAGCTTCTCCCTCGTCCGCCTTGTCGTAATAGCTGTTCAGCTCAGCGAAGGTCAGGCGCTGAACCTCAATGCCTGTGGAGGTCTTGATGGGTTCAATCAGCTTCACCTCGTGTTCGTTCACGTCCAGAATTCGGGCCCTCTGAATGCGCTTGATGGCCTCCAAGATCTGGATTGCCTTTACGACGTCACGGAAATCCGAGGATGC
>Ga0315282_10007558_pt1 | contig 17795 bp, 13 predicted proteins | sample YL17G07_20_MG_FD_203693 | JGI IMG/M metagenome (GOLD analysis project Ga0315282, IMG submission 203693) | Sediment microbial communities from Yellowstone Lake, YNP, Wyoming, USA - YL17G07_20 | ecosystem: Environmental > Aquatic > Freshwater > Lake > Sediment | place: USA: Wyoming | collected... | reverse complement strand
GTTATGGAGTCTGGGATATCGCCAGTTTTTGGTCCTAAACAATAGCCACAGGCAAAAATTCCTGGAATGGCTGTGTCAAGAGGCGTTTTCACAGCGTCCACTGATTTGAGAAATCCATAGTTATCTAGTTCTATACCTAATGTTTTGGCTAATTCTTCCACCCCTTTTCTGGGGATTAGGGCTGGACATAACACGACTAAGTCAAAGGGGATATGCCGAACAGTTCGGGTTACGGGGTCTTCAAACCAAACTATAAGATTATTGGTGGCTGAGTCTTCCGAGATTTCCCCTGGGTTGCTTCGGACAAACGCTATTCCAAACTCAGATTTTGCTCTGTTTACAAACTCTTGGAAACCCCTGCCGAAAGCCCGCATGTCTATGTAGAAAATTGTGACACGAGAGTCTGACTCATGCTCCTTTATCAAAACTGCATCTTTAACCGCGTATTTACAGCAAATGCTAGAGCAATAGGGATGGTTAATCCATTCTCTTCTATCACGGGAACCTATGCACTGTATGAAGGCTACGCTTCTAGGTATTTTTCCATCTGAAGGCCGTATCAAGTGTCCACCGGTGGGACCTGACGCGCATAGCAGGCGCTCTAGCTCCATTGCTGTTATGACGTTTTTGAACCGTTTGTATCCATATTGCGGAATCACTGATGGGTCGAACATGTCGAAGCCTGTAGCAACAACTATGGCTCCCACCTCTAACTCGATTTCTTCTGGTTGCTGTTCTCTATTTATGGCGTTGGCTTGGCAGACCTTGTCGCAAAGACCACACTCTATGCAGTTGTCTTTATCTATGACCATTACCCTTGGAACGCCTTGTGGGAAAGGCATGTAAATTGCCTTTCTTACTCCCATGTTTTCATCAAATTCGTTTGGTGCTTCTGCTGGGCAGTTTTCAGCGCAGGTTCCGCAGCCATTGCATTTTGTTTCATCCACGTATCTTGGCTTTTTAAGAACCTTGATTTTAAAGTTGCCAACGGAACCATTTACCTCCTTCACTTCTGAATAGGTTAATAACTTAACATTTGGATGATGGGTGCATTCTATCATTTTTGGCGCTAAGATGCATATGGAGCAGTCCATGGTTGGGAATGTCTTGTCAAGCTGAGCCATTCTCCCGCCAATGCTTTCGCTTTTTTCCACCAGATATACTTTGAAGCCTCTGTTCGCTAAGTCTAGGGATGCTTGTATTCCCGCTATTCCGCCGCCAATAACCATAATTTCCTTCTGCATTTTTACTTTGCCTCCTTTATGTTCAGGATTTTTGTTATCGGGATTTTGTGGGCTCTAATTTCCCAATCTTCAAGTTTCATGCCCATCGCCACTCTAAGTAACTCTGCAAAATGTAGCACGGGCAGGTTGTATTCTTCTTTTAAATGTCTTTTAATCTCTAATTGACCCATATCCAGTTCAAGATAACAGAATGGACAAACAGTAACTACACAATCAACACCAGCAACCTTCATGCCATCTAGTTTCTGTTTCGCGACTTGCATGGCAACTCCATCGTTTACGCCGCGTAAAGGACCTCCGCAACAAGCCTCTTTCCTTTCATAAGCAATTGATTTCGCGCCAGTTGCTTCTACAAGTTCCTCTAAAGCGGTGATACCCATCCACTGGCCAAAATGTATCCGTTTAGGCTTTGTTAAATGACAGCCTGGTTGCACTGCAACTCGAAGCCCGTTGAATGGTTCTTTGATAGCGTTCTTCACTTTTTCTAAACCCACATCCTCATATAGGACATCACTAAAGATTTTTACATTTGTTTTTCCCTTGAATTTTAAGTCAACATCTGCGAGGATTTCGTTTACTTTCTTCCTAGTTCCCTTGTCTCCTTTTAATATCGTATTTGTCATTAGAAGCGATTCGTAGCAGTCGTTGCATAGAGTTAAAATGTCGAGTCCCATTTCTTCAGCGATGCAGAGGTTTCTAGCAGCTAAGGCAAGCCAACTTGCGTAATCCACGGATTGTATGCTGAAGGGTGCGCAGCAATTTGCACCTTCCATTTCTACAAGCTCTATACCTAGTTCCGGAGCAATTTTTCGGACAGAATTTTCGTAATTTGGTTCTCTTGCCGGTATTAAACAACCTAAAAAGAAAGAATACTTCATGTGCTTCGCGAACCCCCATAAATTAACTTATCAAAGGATGTCTTTCTTAAAATTTTTTGAACAGCGTCAACGTCGACCGCTGGTTCTTTACCCAACCCATATTTTTCTCTATTAATCAAAGCTGTTCTGCTTGGAGTTACGACGCGTCCACTTTCAAATAGACTCTGAGCTTGGACAAGTATTCCCTTCGGGATATTTCCTTCCTTAACCGCTAAATTTCTAATCGCGAACATGGTTTCACCTACATCCCCACCCTGCGGGCATCTGTCAAGACATGTAAAGCATGAAAGACAATACCATGGTAGCGCTCCAAGCATGACTTCTGGACGTAACCCAAGTATGATCATCTCCATCAGCTTCCTTGGATTATGTTCATCTATCACCCTGGCGACTGGACAGCTGCTTGTACACCTTCCGCATTGTATACATACGAGAACTCCACGACCCCTAGGGGTATTAGCAATATTATGCATGAAATCCGCATCCAACAAACTCAAGTCATTCCACCGCTTGTAATTGCGTAAATTTCTAATAAAATAACTTTTGCGGTAATTAAAATCAATTGTGGTTCTCTCCTGTTTAGTGCTTTCTACGATTAGGGCAGGTCTCGTGTGGAAGATAGAGCCGAGCGTTTTAATAGATAACTTCCTCACTAATGGCGGATGAAAGCGTAGAGTTTGTTTAGAGCATGAAAAGGTTGTCAAAAAGTTATTAAAACATTTACAACTAGTAATAGTAACATTTATTAAAATAGATTATATAATATTAAATAGAGAGGGTTGTTTTATGGAAGTGAATCGAACTTGTAGACTTACTGACACGAAGGGTTGTCCTGGCTTATGGGCATGCCATATTCCGGATCTATTTTGCAAATGTGCATATGATGAACATGAAAGAGAGGAGATCAGGGCTAAATACACCGAAGGACAGCTATGCGGATTTGAGCCCGTCCATTTGGCACAATGCTTTGCAGACAATGAAATGCGTATTGCAGATCAGATGGGTAAAGAAAAATATTTGGATATGCTTAAACAAAGACCAAAACTATTGAAATGTCCTACGATGTAAACCTGAGCCTAAAACTTTTGCCGTTAAGTGATGAAAACAACATAATCACGAAAATAGCATGCACTCTTGTTTGTATAGGTGACGCATAAAGTAAGACAGTTATTTGCCAGAGTTTTTGCAGTAACGTACTATTCCAGCCTTTCCATACGGGTCAACTGTGGCTTATCAAACAACTGATTTGATGAAGAACTGAAACGTTAGGTTTTTAATTAAGCTTTCAATCTTAACAGAACTAGGGTTTGAATTGCTTACAGATGAAGAAATCAAGAGGTTGGAGCAAGTTTGGCTGGTTTTATCTGATCTTTTTCAAGATTTAAATCGAAGGAATATTACTGTTGATGTTGCCCATGATTTAAGAGATTGCAAAACTTTAATCCATTTTATTCGAACAAGCGTTGCTCATCCTTCTAAAGAACCTGTGATGATCAATGATTCCTTGCAAAATCTATTGCAGATTCTTGGTAAAGTACAATCTAATTTAATTTCAGAGGCTCTGAGACTTGACAAGAATTACATGAGGGAGTGGATGGAAAAAATCGATAAAGCTGAGCGCGCCCGACTAGACTACGCCATGATACACACCACCTCCGAGTTTGTCCCAGGTCTTCCTCAAGACCCTGAAAAAAGTTGGGTAAGACTAACCCTGCAAAAACCAATAGCTGAAGAGCGGGTGCAAGATGTTGCAGAGCAATTTGGCGTAATAATCGAATTCCAAAGCGACTCCTCTATCTTGATCAGCGGCCGGGGAGAATCAGTTAAAAAGGCAAGTAGAGATGTCTACGAATTATCTCTTGAATAGGCTTGGTTTGAAAAGAAGATTTATTAAGTTGCATCATACTCAGATAAGACTCCAGCACCTCCATTAGCACTTAGAAGAAGAAAAAGTGAGGCTTAATCTTGGTCGAGACTCCAAAAAATGTTGTACGACTTGACGAATTGGATGCGACGTTCGCGGAAGCCGTAACGAAAGCTGGAGGCGAGAAAATAGACCTTTGTATCCAATGCGGAACCTGCTCCGCTAGTTGCCCATTTGCAACTAGAACGGCTTTTCGAACGCGCCAGATAATCAGAAAGGTACAACTAGGTTTTCGAGACCAAGTTCTTTCCGATAAGGGTCTTTGGCTGTGCACCACATGCTCTACCTGTAAACTTAGGTGCCCCAGGGATGTAAATCCGATGGAGGTACTTATCAGTGTGCGCAGTCTTCTTGTTGAGGAAGGGCAAGTTCCACGTACAATAATGGATGCTCTGGAAGGGGTTTACAAACATGGAAATCCATGGGGCATAAGTCGAAGCAAAAGGTCTGAGTGGGCGAAAGACTTGAGAGTGAAGTATGTTTCAGAAGGTGAGAAGGTGGACTTACTCTACTTCGTTGGATGCGCTGCATCCTATGATCCTCGTGTACAAGAAGTAGCTAGAGCATTGGTAACAAATTTGAATGCTTTAGGGATAGATTTTTCGGTACTTGGAAATAAGGAGAATTGTTGTGGAAATGAGATATACTCGCTTGGAGAGAAAGGACTATTTGATGTTCTAGTCAAAGATAACTTGAGCCTTTTTGACCAATATGGAGTAAATAGAATAATTACTACTTCGCCGCACTGCTTTAACGCTTTCAAGAACAGATATGGAAGAAAAGACCTCGCAGTCCAACATTACACACAATATTTTGCAGATTTAATTGATAAAAAAAGGTTCAAGTTTTCAAAAAAGGTGGAAAAAGTGGTAACCTTCCAAGACCCATGCTTTTTAGGCAAACACAACGACATCTACGACGAACCTAGAAAGGTAATCGAGAATATCCCGGGCGTAAAATTTTTAGAGTTACCCATGTCTAGAGGACGGAGTGTCTGCTGCGAAGGCGGCGGTGGAAGAATGTGGGTTGACATTCCAGGGGAACGCGCCACTGAACAACGCGTTAAGGAAGCCGTTAACATTGGAGCGGAAATATTAGCTGTAGCATGTCCCTTCTGCCTCTTAACATTCGAGGATGCCATAAAGACCACAGGCAATGAAGGTCGAATTCAAGTTATGGATATTAATGAGCTGGTTGCTAAAGCGCTTTGATCTCTCCATGGAGCAACATTACGATCTGAAGGGTTTAAAAACCATAACTTCAACGTTGCTTTTGAAGATGGCTGTTGCACTAGATATGACTGAGTTGATTTCCCCTCAACCATGATTCATTTTGATGAAAAAGGAAAACAAAGTATATATCTATATTAATGTAGCTTTCCTTTTCTGCAATCCTAGAAGGTAGGCGCTAAATCAAGAAAATGGGACTTAACACGTTTAAATGAAGGTAAAAGAGTAATGGTTAAGGCAGGATTAATTATCGGAGGCGGCATAGCTGGAATTCAGTCCGCACTTGACCTAGCTGACCAAGGTTACAAAGTATATCTTGTCGAAAGAAATCCAAGTATAGGCGGAAAAATGGCACAATTGGACAAGACCTTTCCAACATTAGACTGCGCCGCTTGCATCATGACGCCAAAAATGGTGGACGCTGGAAGACATCCAAACATTGAGCTTCTCGCATACTCAGAGGTTCAAGACATTAAAAAAGACGGAGACATCTTCAGGGTTAAGATCATTCGTAAGCCTCGTTATGTGGACGAAACTAAATGTACAGGCTGCGGTGTATGCACTCAACACTGTCCCGTTGAGGTGCCTAGCGAATTTGATGAAAAGCTTGGTGTACGAAAGGCAATATATGTTCCTTTCCCACAAGCGGTTCCGCTCATATATACCATTGACAAAGATAATTGCATAGAGTGCGGGCTCTGTGAAAAAATGTGCCTAGCAAAAGCAGTTGACCGCAAACAGCAACCGATAGAGGTTGAAATTGAAGTTAACGCCATTATAGCTTCCACGGGGTTCGAACTTTTTGACTCTCGGCAAAAAGAGGAATATGGCTATGGCATTTATCCAAATGTGATAACTGGACTAGCTCTAGAGCGACTCCTAAGCGCATCTGGGCCAACCGGAGGACACATAGTTCGGCCTTCTGACGGAAAAATTCCGCGAAAGGTTGCATTCGTGCAGTGTGTGGGCTCGAGAGATGAAAAGTCTGGCAACCTCTATTGCTCAAGAGTGTGCTGCATGTATGCCACGAAGGAGGCAATGCTTCTGAAAGAACATGTTCCAGAAATAGACGTAACTATATTTTACATGGACGTTCGAGCCTATGGCAAAGGCTTCGAAGAATTTTACCAAAGAGCCAAACAAGAATTTGGCATTAAATACATTAGGGGGCGGGTTGCCGAAATCGTTGAAGAGTCTCACATGCAAAATCTTTTCCTAAAAACTGAAAATACTGAGACGGGCGAAATCCTTGAGCATGAAGCAGACATGGTTGTTTTATCTGCTGGTTTGGTTTCACCAAGGAATGGCAACTTTAAAAAAATATTGCCCATACCAGTTGGTGACGATGGGTTCTTTGTCGTTTCCAATCCAAAGTCAGACCCTGCCACTACAAAAATGGAAGGGGTGTTCATAGCAGGAGCGGCTGAGGGCCCTAAAGACATTCCAGACACTGTGATTCAAGCGAGTGCTGCTGCGATGAAGGCTTCAATTTTCCTAAAGGAGTGATGGGGTGGAAGAGGGGTAGTTGTGTTTCAACCACAAGAAAAAGAGGAAACAAGAATTGGCGTTTATATCTGCCACTGCGGCACCAACATAGCAGGCGTTGTGAATGTTGAAGATGTAGCCAAATACGCGGCAACTCTGTCCAATGTCGTTGTGGCTAAAAACTATCTTTACATGTGTTCTGCTCCAGCTCAAGCTATGATTAGAGAGGATATTAAAACGCATAAACTCAACCGCGTTGTAGTTGCGTCCTGCTCACCCCGCATGCACGAACCCACGTTTAGAAAAGTTTGCGAAGAAGGCGGGCTTAACCCGTATCTTTTTGAGATGACCAATATCCGAGAGCAGTGCTCATGGGTTCATCCAGACCAGCCGGAAAAGGCCACTAAAAAGGCCAAAGACCTAATTCGCATGTCTGTAGATAAAGCCAGACTTTTAGAGTCTCTTCAAAAAAGAGAAGTGAGTGTTGTTATAAGAGCACTTGTGCTTGGCGCAGGTATTGCTGGCATGAGGGCGGCTTTAGACCTTGCCCAAAGAGGCTTTGAAGTTTGCTTAGTGGAGAAGTCACCAAGCATCGGCGGACACTTGGCACAATTGCACCTGTTATATCCTACTGGAGAGGAAGCACTAGAAGTTTTGAAACCCGTAATGAACGAAGTCGTCTCAAACCCCAAAATTAAACTTTTCACCAACTCTGAAGTGAGCGCGGTTGACGGCTTTATAGGAAATTTTAAGGTTAAAATCAAAGTTAACCCTCGATATGTAACAGAAAAATGTGATGCTTGCGAAAAATGTGAAGAAGCTTGTCCAATCGAAGTCCCAGATGAATTTAACTATGGTCTGAGAAAGAGAAAAGCAATTTATATACCGTTTCGGAACGCTGTGCCAAAAAGATATATCATAGATGACAAGAACTGCAATAAATGCGGCGAGTGCGCCAAAGTTTGTCCGAAAAAAGCAATAAACCTTGAAGAAGGGCCCCGAGAGGTAGAAGCCGACATAGGAACAATTATTTTAGCTATAGGTCACGATATTTACGAGCCCCCAGAAGGTGAGTATGGTTATGGAGTATGCGACAATGTAATAACCCAGCCTCAACTTGAACGCATTCTGGACAAAAACGGTCCGACCAATGGTCAACTAATTTTTAATGGTTCAACGCCTAAAAGGATAGTTTTCATCTCCTGCGTAGGCGCAAGGCAAGAACCTAGAATCTATAAGCCTTTAAAAGAAGACCAAAAACTGAACATGTACTGCTCTCGCGTGTGTTGCACGGAAACTCTCAAAAATGCCATAGAAATAAAGAACAGACACCCTGATGCTCAAGTTTTTTATCTCTGTCGAGATATACGAAGCTATGGAAAGGGGCATGAAGAATATTATAGAAAAGCTGGAGAATCGCACGTATTTTTCTTCAAATATGAACCCGAAGAATCACCAGTAGTTTCCAATAGCCCAAAAGGCACGATTGTCACAGTTCACGATGTGTTAAGTGGCGAAACATTTGCCATACCTGCAGACTTAGTAGTCCTAAACGTAAGCATGGTTCCACGCGTGGATTCCTCTGACGTGCAAACCAAACTGAAAATCGCCAGAGGCGCTGACGGTTTCTTTCAAGAGGCCCATGCCAAGCTTAGACCGCTGGAGACACCCTCAGATGGGATTTACTTAGCTGGCACAGCTCAAGGACCTAAGGATATCACTGACAGCTCGGCCATGGGAAGTGCAGCAGCCGCGAAGGCAGTGATTCCTCTAGCGAGAGGCAAGGTTGAGGTAGAGCCTATAGTTGCGGTCGTGGACGAAGAATTGTGTAAAGGTTGTGGTAGGTGTGAGGAAGTCTGTGAATATGGCGCCATCAAGGTGGAAGAAGCGGAGCCTGTTGCTAAAGTGCCAACGCTAGTCGCTAGGGTCACGGAGGCCCAATGTAAGGGTTGCGGTTCCTGCGCAGTTGTATGTCCCACTGGAGCCATTGCTATGAAGCACTTCACGGACGAGCAAGTCCAGGCCATGATAACTGCGGCCGTAGGAGGTTAGCTTGATGACAGTGGAACCAAAAATCGTGGCTTTTCTGTGCAACTGGTGTAGTTATGCAGGAGCAGACGTCGCTGGCATGAGCAGAATCAGGTATCCACCAAACATTAGGGCCATACGGGTAATGTGCTCCGGAAGAGTCGACCCAGCTTTTGTGATCCATGCCTTTGAAACGGGAGCCGACGGCGTCCTAGTTGGTGGTTGCCACCCCGGCGACTGCCACTACGTGAGTGGAAACCTGAAAGCTGAAAAAAGGATGCAGAACACGAGGAAACTCTTAAAGTTACTTGGGCTGGGACCCGAGAGACTACGTTTAGAGTGGATTTCCACTGCTGAGGGAGCAAAATTCGCCCAGGTCGTAACAGGTTTCACAGAAGAACTACGTAAAATGGAGCCGAACCCTCTAAAGGCTGAGGGGAATTCTAAGGCTCCTTTAAGCGCAAAGGAGGTAGTTCATAAAGCGCTGAAGAAAACGAACGTTCAATACTGCCTAGAGTGTGGAAAGTGTTCTGGCAGTTGCCCGATATCAAAGATCAACGAAGCCTACTCGCCGAGACGCACCGTTGAAAGATTCTTGCTGGGTTACGAGGACAAGGTGCTCTACGGCACAGATGTTTGGACGTGTCTAACATGCTTCACATGTAGCGAAAGATGCCCATCCGACGTTCGGTTTCCAGAGTTTGTTAGAGCTTGTAGGAGCGTAGCCTCTAAAGAAGTGATGGGAGAGCTTTGTGCTCATAGAGGGATCCCCTTGGCTTTATCGAGAATCATGACAAATCCGAATATCAAGCAGGAACGAATGGGCTGGCTTCCCAACGGAGCTGAAATTTCCCAAAAAAGTGACCTACTCTACTTTGTTGGCTGCCTCCCGTATTTTGATGTGGTTTTTGAAGACTTTAACCTAAATCTCTTAAAGATCCCTCAGAGCGTGGTGAAAGTCCTCAACAAAGTCGGGATAAAGCCAGCCATGCTAGGCAACGAGAAATGTTGTGGTCATGATTTATTGTGGACTGGAGACGTAGAAAATTTTGAAAAGTTGGCGAAGATGAACTTGGCAGACTTCAAGAAAACGGGGGCAACACGAATAGTCACCGCTTGCCCCGAATGCTATAGAACCCTCAAAAAAGATTACGCTGAACGGCTTGACAATTTTGATTTTGAAGTGCTACATTTTTCTGAACTCTTATCCGAATTAGTGGACAAGGGGCAAATCGAATTTGAAGGGAAACTCCAGAGGAAAGTGGTTTACCAAGACCCGTGTAGACTTGGTAGGCACATGGGCGTATATGAGCCTCCCAGAAAGGTCATAGCCAGTATCCCCGGAGTCCAGATGGTGGAGATGGGTAGAAACCGGGAAAATGCCGTTTGTTGTGGAGTGAACGCTTGGCTGTCTTGCAACAAGTACTCGAAGGAGGTTCAAATTGACAGACTGATGGAAGCGAAAGCTACTGGAGCCGATTTATTAGTTACAGCATGTCCGAAGTGTCAAATCCATTGGAAATGCGTCACTAGCGAAAAACTGCCTGTTAACCCGGAGGAGGTAACGATGGAGATGCGTGACCTGTCAGTTTTGGTGGCGGAGGCGATGCATTTAACCTAGGGGTGAACATCATGGAAACTAGCAAGTCTGTTTTGGTTATTGGTGGCGGAATCGCGGGAATGCAAGCCTCGCTTGACCTAGCCAACCGCGGGTTAAAAGTTTACTTAGTGGAAAAAACCCCGAGCATCGGCGGTAGGATGGCCCAGTTGGACAAGACGTTTCCAACAATGGACTGCTCGATATGTATTCTGGCACCAAAAATGATTGAGTGTTTCCGCCAGCCCGACTTGACCATTTTGACGTATTCTGAAGTTCAGGAAGTCAGCGGCTCAGCTGGCAATTTCACAGTCAAGATTCTTAAGAAGCCGAGATTTATCAACGTGGAGAAATGCACGGGCTGTGGAGTCTGCGCTCAACACTGTCCAGTTGAGGTTCCTAACGAGTTTGATATGGGTATTGGCGTTCGTAAAGCCATCTACGTTCCGTTTCCTCAGGCGGTTCCGCTCAAATATACCATTGATGAAGAACACTGTTTGAAGTGCGGGCTATGCCAAAGAATGTGCCAAGCAGAGGCTGTAGACCTTAATCAAAAGCCTGAAGTTGTCCATCTTAACGTGGACGCTATCATCGTGGCAACGGGCTTCGAGTTGTTCGATGCCCAGAGGAGAAGCGAGTACGGCTACGGCAAATACAAAAACGTTCTGATAAGTTTGGAGTTTGAACGACTCCTCTCCGCTTCAGGGCCAACTGGGGGACACCTACTGAGGTTGTCAGACGGACGTATTCCCAAAAGGATCGCGTTCATTCAATGTGTCGGCTCCAGGAGTCTGAAGGGCGGGGTCTCCTTCTGCTCCAACGCTTGTTGCATGTACGCCACAAAAGAGGCAATACTGATTAGAGAGCACGAGCCCGAATGCGAGGTTTACATTTTCTACAATGAACTCAAAGTCTTTGGGAAAGGCTTCCAAGACTTTGTCACCGGGGCGCAAACTCATTGGGGCGTAAAATACATCAGAGCACTCCCCGGAGAAGTAGTAGAAGATTCGAAAACGGGCGACCTTACCCTTTGGTACGAAGACACTATAGAAAACGTGACAAAAAGTATGACAGTAGACATAGTCATGCTTTGTCCCGCTCTGGTCCCGAGAGCGGCCAATAAGGAAGTGGGTGTCATCCTAGGACTGGAGCTGGACGAACATGGCTTCTTCAAACCTAAAGACCCCCTTTTCGCACCCGTCGACACCAACGTCCCAGGCGTCTTCATATGTGGGTATTGCCAAGGTCCAAAGGATATTTCTGAGTCAGTGGTGCAAGCGAGTGCAGCGGCAGCTAGGGCTGCGGAAGTGATAGCGCTGTCAGCTAGTAAGGAGGTGCATTAAAATGGAACACGCTGAGGAGGAAGTTCCAAGAATCGGTGTGTTCATTTGCCACTGCGGCATCAACATCGGCGGAGTAGTCAACGTTCCCGAGGTAGTTAAGTATGCTATGACGTTGCCGAATGTTGTCTACTCCGAGGACAACCTTTACACGTGCTCTTCTGATGGTCTCAGCAAAATCAAGGAAGGTATAGGAAAATATAATCTTAACAGGGTTATTGTCGCCTCGTGCACACCTAGGACGCATGAGCCGTTGTTCCGTGCCACTTGTGAGGAGGCGGGCGTAAACAAATACCTATTCGAAATGGCCAACATTCGCGAACACTGCTCCTGGGCTCACATGCACGAGCCCGATAAGGCTACGGAAAAGGCAAAGGACATTGTGAGAATGGCGGTGGCTAAGGCTCGTCTACTCAAGCCGCAGGATGAGCCGGAAATAGAGGTGACGCCCTCTGCCTTGGTTATTGGCGGTGGCATCTCAGGGATGACCTCTGCTCTCTGTCTCGCTGATCAGGGGTTCAAGGTTTACTTGGTTGAGAAGGAGCCGGAACTGGGCGGGATGCTTCGACATCTACATAAGCTGTACCCAACCATGCTAAATGCCTCCGAAGGACTGAACAAGATCGTCGAGGCTGTGAAGCCAAACAAAAACATAGAGGTATTGCCATCAACTGTTGTCAAGCAGGTTAAAGGTTTCATTGGAAACTTTGACGTTAGTGTTCAAAGGGGAAACAGGGAGACAACGAATTTTAGGGTGGGCACCATTATCGTGGCGACGGGAGCAGATGTCTTTGAACCCGTGGGAATGTATGGATACAAGAAATACGACAATGTGATAACACAGTTCAAGCTGGAACAACTCCTTAAGGATAGCCAACTGAAAAAGCCAGAAAGGGTAGTTATGATTCAGTGCACTGGGGCTAGGGAAGAAAAGGGAAGAACTTACTGCTCCCGAATCTGTTGCATGGAAGCTCTCAAAAACGCCCTGCTCGTCAAGGAGTTATATCCAGAAACGGACGTTTACATACTTTTCAGAGACCTCCAAACATACGGAAAGGATTATGAAGACTGGCACCGAATGGCTCAAGATAAAGGCGTCAAGTTCATCAAATACAATCTGGAAAAACCCCCAGAAGTGGTCGCTGGGCACGATGGAAAACTAACCATTGATGTTTATCATGCTCTTCTCGGTGAACAAGTCCAGATCGAAAGCGACCTCGTTATATTGTCGACTCCTCTAGTTCAGCATGAAGATGCCAAAGAGCTGTCGCAAATACTTAAAGTACCACTGGGCCCAGACGGTTTCTTCTTTGAGGCACACGTGAAGTTAAGGCCGATCGACTTCGCCACCGACGGAATCTACGTGTGCGGCACGGCCCACAGTCCTAAAAACATCGCTGAAAGCGTATCTCAAGCTTTGGGGGTTGCTTCGAGAGCAGCGATTCCTATGGCTGTAAAGCGCCTACGAACCGAGGCGATAACGGCCATGGTGGACGAGAGCCTATGTAGCGGCTGTGGAACCTGTGTGAAGATCTGTCCGTACGGCGCCATAGAGAAGGACGAGAAAGGCGTTGCCAGAGTGACAGCGGTCGTGTGTAAGGGGTGCGGCTCCTGCGGGGCGAGTTGCCCAGAAAAGGCGATTACGATGCGTCACTTCACAGACGAACAAGTTGTCGCTCAAGCACTTGCCGCACTTGGGAGGGCAGTTGCATGACGTTCGAGCCAAGGATCGTTGGATTTTTGTGCAATTGGTGTTCTTACGCTGGTGCTGATTTAGCCGGTGTCAGCAGGATCAGCTACCCAACCAACATACGGATAATACGGTTAATGTGCAGCGGGAGGGTTGACCCAGTTTTCGTTTTGGAAACACTTGCTAACGGTGCAGACGGCGTCATGGTGATGGGCTGTCATCCGGGCGACTGCCACTACGTGGACGGAAATCTTCAGACCGAGCGTAAAATTAAGATGTTGAAGAAACTAATCGCGCGGACTGGTATAGAACCCGAGCGCCTACGCCTTGAATGGGTATCTGCCTCAGAGGGTGGGCGATTCGCCGAACTGGTCAACGAGTTTACCAACCAGATAAAGGCTTTGGGGCCGTCTCCCTTGGCTGGGGAAAAACCTGACCCTGTCATACTAGAAAACATACTGGCGGCTAAATCGGCGGCGGAAGACTTTAGACTGCGAGTGTTGGTGGGGAGAGAGAAAGAACTGATCGAGAAGGGAAACGTGTATGGCGAGAAGACGACGCAAGAGGAGTTTGATAAGACGATGGACCAAGCCATACAAGCTGAGTACGTACGTAGTAAAATCTATTTTGCTGTGAGAAAAGAGCCTCAATCAGTTAAGGAACTGTCTAAGCGCTTGGATTTAGGCCCTCAGATGGTGCTACGCCACATCGTAGTTTTGAGGCGAAGAGGCATGGTCACCGTGGGTCGGGTTGAGGGAACCACCCCCCTATATACCGCGTTGGAGGCGGGAAGATGAAAGAAAAAATAGGCGCCGTCTTGGTTGTCGGAGGCGGAATTGCTGGGATACAAGCCTCCCTTGACCTAGCCGACTCAGGGTTTAGGGTTTACCTACTCGATGAGTCGCCCAGCATAGGCGGCGTCATGGCTCAGCTGGACAAGACCTTCCCCACCAACGACTGCGCCATGTGCATCCTCGCGCCAAAGCTGGTGGGAGCTGGAAGACACCCTAACATCTACCTCATCACTAATGCAGAGATAAAGAGGGCGAATGGCGAGGCTGGCAATTTTAAGGTCACCATGACGAGAAGAGCCCGATACGTGAACGGGGAGAAGTGCACGGGCTGTGGTGTTTGCGCTCAAAAATGTCCTGTTGAAGCCATCGATGAGTTTAATCAGGGCTTGGGTGACAGAGGCAGCATTTTTGTAAAATATCCGCAAGCAGTGCCGCTCACCTATATGATTGATCGGGAAAAGTGCATTGGATGCGGCACATGCCAAGAGGTGTGTAAAGCGGGCGCTGTTACGTACGATGACAAGGAAGAAGAAACTGTGGTAAACGTTGGCTCAATAATATTGGCGCCAGGCTTCGAGGAGTTTGACCCCAGCCTAAAAAGCGAATACGGTTATGGCCGACACCTAAACGTGGTGTCCAGCATCGAGTTTGAACGCATTTTGAGCGCTTCCGGCCCATATGGCGGAATGGTCCTACGCCCATCTGACGGCGAAGTTCCGCGAAAGATTGCGTTCATCCAATGTGTGGGTTCACGTGACGCTCAACTAGGGAATAATTATTGCTCCTCTGCCTGCTGCATGTACGCCATCAAGGAGGCAGTTATAGCCAAGGAGCATACTCCGGGTGTTCAGTGCACTATTTTCTTCATGGACATGCGAGCCTTTGGCAAGGAGTTTGACGCCTACTATAGCCGAGCCAAAGAGGAATATGGGGTTAGGTTTGTTCGATCAAGAGTATCCCATGTGGAGGAAGTTCCGGGGTCGGGAAATCTTATAGTAAGGCATGTGGTAGAGGAGGAGCCGAGGGATGAGGAGTTTGACCTTGTAGTTTTGTCTGTTGGGATGCAGCCTCCCAAACACGCCAAAGAATTAGCCAAATCTCTCGACATCCAACTGAACGAATACAACTTCTGCAACACGACAACCTTCTCGCCGATTGAAACCTCTAGGCCAGGAATCTATGTTTGCGGCGCCTTCGCTGCTCCTAAGGATATTCCGGAGAGCGTGGCACAAGCTAGTGGCGCTGCGGCGAAGGCGGGTAGCGTCATTGCCTCCGAAAGAGGGAAGCTTACAGTGGTGAAGGAATATCCATCAGAGGTGGATGTGGCTTGTGTGGAACCTCGCATCGGCGTGTTTGTTTGCCACTGCGGCATCAACATCGGCGGAGTCGTTAACGTGCCAAAGGTGGTGGAGTACGTCAAAACTCTCCCCAACGTCGTCTACGCAGAGCATAACCTCTTTACATGTTCACAAGACACGCAGAAGAGAATACGAGAGAAGATAGAGGAGCTCAACCTTAATCGTGTGATCGTAGCTTCGTGCACGCCTAGAACTCATGAGCCTCTCTTCCGAGAGACCGTTCGAGAAGCTGGACTGAACATTTACTTGTTTGAGATGGCAAACATCAGAGACCAGTGCAGCTGGGTTCACATGCATGAGCCAGAAAAGGCAACAGAAAAAGCCAAAGACCTAGTGCGGTCGGTGGTGGCAAAAGCCAGGCTTCTAAAACCCTTGAAAAAGCCACTGATAAATGTTACACCAGTTGCCTTGATTATAGGTGGCGGCGTCTCCGGCATGACTGCAACCTTGGAGCTTGCAAAACAAGGTTTTGAGGTACACCTAGTTGAAAAAGAGAAAGAGTTGGGTGGACATTTACGCAAACTTCACTACTTACTAGAAGGCGACGATCCAAGGGAGAGGCTAAACGCCCTAATCAAAGAAATGATGGAAAACGACAAGGTACATGTCTATTTAGGCGCAGAAGTTGTTGACATTTCCGGTTTTGTGGGCAACTTCAAAGCGAAGATAAGACAGAGTGACGAAGAAAAAGAAGTTGAACATGGCGTGGTAATAGTGGCTACAGGCGCAACCGAATATAAACCCACAGAATACCTCTATGGCAAAGATCCGAGAATTATGACGCAGCATGAACTTGAAGAAAAAATTGCAAAAGGAGAATTCAACGCCCAAAACGTTGTCATGATTCAATGCGTAGGTGCTCGGACGGAAGAAAATCCCAATTGTTCGAGAATATGCTGTGGACAAGCAATCAAAAACTCGCTGAAAATTAAAGAAATAAGCCCAGAAACAGAAGTTTACGTCTTATACAAGGACATTAGAGCATATGGTTTTAAGGAAGATTATTATCGTGAAGCTGCAACAAAAGGAGTTCTCTTCATAAATTATGATGATGAAAGAAAACCGCAAGTTGTGAACGAAGATGGAAAGCTAAAGGTAGCTTTCTGGGAGCCAGTAGTAAAGGAAGATATTGAGATTGAACCAGACATTGTAGTTTTAAGCGCAGCCACCATCCCGAATTCTGACAATAAGCGAATAGCAGAAATGCTTAAAGTACCGTTAACAAAGGACGGCTTCTTCCTAGAGGCACACATGAAACTTAGACCCGTAGACTTCGCAACTGAAGGCGTATTCCTCTGCGGAATGGCCCACTCACCAAAATACATTGACGAAAGCATCACTCAAGCCTGCGCCGCTGCCGCAAGAGCAACAACAATACTCTCTAATAAGACACTTGAGATGGAAGGGATCATAGCAAATGTAAACGAAGATTTATGTAGCGGTTGTAGGATTTGTGAACATCTATGCCCGTACAGTGCAATCGAAATAAAGGAAAAGGAAGGGAAACCCATCGCACATGTGATTGAAGCCCTGTGCAAAGGCTGCGGAGCCTGCGGCACAGCATGCCCAACAAAAGCCATCACAATGGGTCACTTCACCACAGAAGAAATACTTGCCCAAGTTAAAGCCGCACTACTCGAGGTGCCATCATGAGCGGAAAAGAACAGTTTGAGCCAAAAATAATCGGTTTCCTATGCAACTGGTGTTCTTACGCAGGTGCAGACCTAGCCGGAGTAAGCAGAATCCAATATCCAACAAACATAAGAATCATACGCGTCATGTGCACAGGAAGAATAGATCCCGCCTTCATTTTTGAAGCTTTGAAGAACGGCGCAGACGGAGTGCTTGTGGCTGGATGCCACTTACCATCCGACTGCCATTACATTAGCGGAAACTTCAAAACTTTAAGAAGGATAACTCTCTTAAAGAAAGTTCTGCGAGATTTCGGAATTGAACCCGAACGTGTGCGGCTGGAATGGGTCTCAGCAAGCGAGGGAGACAAATTTGCCGCCATTGTACGGGATATGGTGGAGGAAATAAAAAAGCTTGGGCCAAGTCCGTTAAAAAAAATATGGGAGGTTAAATCTTAATGTCTGAAACGGAACAAAAGCGAATAAAAGCCTCGGAAATGGACCCGAAGTTCAAGTATGAAATCGCAAAGATGCATGGTGGAGAAAAACTGATGCGATGCTTTCAGTGCGGAACATGCACGTCAGACTGTCCAATTG
>Ga0315282_10007557_pt1 | contig 17797 bp, 17 predicted proteins | sample YL17G07_20_MG_FD_203693 | JGI IMG/M metagenome (GOLD analysis project Ga0315282, IMG submission 203693) | Sediment microbial communities from Yellowstone Lake, YNP, Wyoming, USA - YL17G07_20 | ecosystem: Environmental > Aquatic > Freshwater > Lake > Sediment | place: USA: Wyoming | collected... | reverse complement strand
CTCGCGACTTCAGTCGAGGAGAGAATCAACCGCCGAAAATGTTAGCATACAAGATCCCCAAGCATGGAACACCTGTGGATACACGCCAAGGTTTATGTGGGACTTTTCTCCGTCCTCGAGTAAGAGGGCATCGAGCACAAGTGGTCCGTGCGAGGGCGGCGCTGAGCTGCCTCTGCTTCCTGATTGGTCTATTGATTGCGCTCAGCACGCTTAGTTTCCCCGTGTACGCTGACTCCTCAGATCTCACGGTTGACAGTATATGGCTTGAGGGGGCCTTGGCTCCTGGCGTGCCGGTGGCCGGAACCGACTTGGCCCTTAACGAGTCATTCAACATAGTTGCGAGTATCAAGAATCTAGGACAAGAGGCCGCCAACGGGTACTATCTGGACGTCTACTATGACAATGATTACGGTCGCGGCGGGCCGGACAACATTACAGCAGGCGAGGTTCAGGAATGGTATGTCGGGCCACTCACCGCCACGGTGGGCACGCATGTCACGCAGTGGGTCGTAGACCCTGACAATCAGATCGCGGAACTCGACGAACAGAACAACGTGAAACAATACGTTTTCACCGTTGGATCTGGTGAACCGCAGACAACGACCGGATCCACAGTCTGTGTCCTGTTGCATTCTGGCGATGAGAGACGACTCCCGTTTGCGATGGGATGCAGAAGCGGTGGTCTTGGAACGCCAAAGTACCGAAATGCGTCATAGCCTACTGAATCGCAAGATCTGGGGATTGCGTTTCATCTTGTACCATTGCATTGTCATTCGCCGGTAGTTTGCACCGAGCCCTTTCGGCAAACGCTTTGCCCAGTAGAAGCTGGAGAACTCTATGTAGTCCGGACTTGCTCCCCCCCGAGGATACCTAGCAGCCACACACGCGGGGAAATCCGAACGGGTATGGAACTTCATTGGAAAGACACCTACCAGGTAGAATTCGCAGGCGGCAAGACCGTATTCTGCAAGTGTCCTTCTAGCGGTTGCTTGCAGCTGCTCACCCTTGCCCACGCGACCACCGGGAAGCGCCCAGACATCCTTGTATGGTGGGATCTGTCGCCATCCGAGCAGGATCTCACCTCTTGAATTCTCAAGAAGGACATCCACACATGGAATCGACATGTATCGCTTCACCTGACTCCATAGCTTTCTTGGCATCCACGGACCAATGTTTTTCCGGCTTTGTGAAAACGAAGGCACCTCCAAATCATCCATTGACGTGGACTAGGTAGCCGCAGCGTTGAATAAGGCTTCTCAACCGACAATCTTTGTTGATGCCACCTGCTTCAGACAATCCAACCTTTGCAAGACATTCCGCGAATTTGACAGGAGTAAGACTCCTGTTGTCCTTGTCAGACGGAGCCGCGACAAGAAGACAGATTAACGGATACTGCTCAGTTTCCGATGTCCTCGGCGAACGAACCCATGGCCGCAGGCAGGTGATTCCGTGAGAATCGTCAAATTGTCCACAAATCATCGCTCGGCGTTTGAGGTATTTCTGAGCAAACTGGATAGTCAAACCACCTATGACTACACGCATTTCGGCTACAGGATAGAGAACTCTGCCAAAACGGCTGACATGGTTCTGAGCGACATCGCTACCGGAAGCATCATTGGATACGTGATTCTTGACAGGAAGAGAATACTCGGTTTCGGGCACCTTGACTTTTTCGCCAGAAGAGAAAAACGACACGTCGTGAAACTCGGCATTGTTCTTCACCAGAACTGCCAAAACAGAGGACTCGGCTCCAAGCTGCTCAGCTTCATGATAGCCGACGCCACGAAGATGGGCATGGAGAAGATTTGGCTAGCAACCTATTCGGATAATCAAAGAGCTCTTGAATTATACTTGGGCAAGGGATTCGTGATGGAAGGACTGTTTCGCAAGGAAGAGAAGGTGCGTCGTCGATACCGCGACGTTATATCTATGGCCCTCTTTCTAAGGAAGACGGATCGTGTCTAGAATGGGAGAAAAGGCCCTTGTGACCGGCGGAGCCGGCTTCATGGGTTCCGCCCTAGTACGAGCCCTCGCGGATGAAGAGTACGATGTCTATTCCTATGACAACTTTGTGACTGGAACGGCTTCCAACGTGAAAGGAATCATCCCACATGACCACATAATCCGGGGCGATGTGGAGGGCTGGAAATTCATGAAGACTCTTTCAACGATCCGACCCGACAAAGTCTTCCACCTTGCAGCCGATCCATACATCCCCCTCTCTTACGACCATCCGGAACGATTCGTGAGGACGAATTTTGAGGGGACCCTGAACGTCTTGATGACCTGCAAGACGTTCGATGTCAAGAGGATAGTTCACTATTCCACGTCGGAAGTCTACGGTTCAGCTAAGACTACTCCAATGAACGAACAGCATCCAACGAACCCTCAGTCCGTGTACGCAGTCAGCAAACTCGCCGCCGACCATCTATGCCAAGTGCTGGCCATGGAGCAGAAAATCCCGGTAGTAGTTGTCAGGCCTTTCAACTGCTATGGACCACGTGAGACACATCCCTATGTAGTTCCCGAAATCGTATCGCAACTTGCCAGATCCGAAGAGCTAGCCCTGGGAAACCTGGAAGCTCGAAGGGATTTGACCTATGTTGACGATACGGCACGGGCCGTGTGTATGATTGCTAGCAAAGAGGGAATCGAGGGGCAAGTGTTCAACATTGGATCCGGACGGGACTACTCAATAAGAGAACTGGCAGAGAAAACCAGCTCGATCATGAGAGGGGCCCCGGCGAAGATACGTGTAGATGCAAAAAGGCTGCGCCCGTACGACGTCTCGCGTCTCGTCTGTGACAGTTCAAGATTGAGGAGCCTGACTGGATGGAAGCCCGAGGTCGTGATAGAAGAGGGATTGAAGAGAACGATCGAGTGGTACAAGGCGAATGGTTCCGTGTGGGAATGGGAGCGAAGGTACTCTTCGTGACATCGGAATGATCAAGCTTGCAGGAATCTCGCACGCGTCGAACAAGACACATCAGCATCATCTCTGGATCTAGGGCAATTCACAGAATCCAGTGGAGTCGTCCCGATATTGGCCAGTCCGAGATCAGCGAAGTACTCCGAGTGATGCGAACGGGCTGGCTGAGTCAAGGAAGAGTCACGGAGCAATTCGAACAAAAACTTGCAGAATACTCTGGTACGAAACACGCGATTGTCGTCAACAATGGGTCTTCAGCGCTGCTTTGCGCACTAATGGCGCACGGCGCTGGACCTGGAGACCGTGTAATTGTCTCCGATTATACTCATGTGGCCACAGGCAACGTTCCGAGGCTGCTAGGCTGCAGGGTCTCTTTGGTTGACATCAATCCGAGCACATTCAATGCTGACTACGACGCACTTGAAAAGGCGATAAAGAGACACCGACCGAAATTTGTGGTAATTGTCGATGTAGCAGGGCTCCCTAATGATATGGATCGATTGTCCGAGCTTGCGGGGGAACATGGGTTCACCCTGATCGAAGACGCTGCTGAGTCGATCGGCGCTGAGTATCAACATCACAAGGTCGGATCCTTCGGCCACACCACGACGCTAAGCTTTCACGCGGCAAAGCAATTGACCACAATCGAAGGAGGAGCTGTGCTCACTGGTGATGCTCAAGTTGCCTCAAGGTGTCGACTCCTAAGAAATCATGGAGAACCTGTAGGACGAAAATACGTCTCTCTGATGGTCGGGATGAACCTTAGGACGACCGATTTTCAATCCGCGCTGGGGCTGATCCAGCTGAGGAAATTGGATCACTACATCTCGAGGAGAAATGAGATCGCTATGCGCTACCGACAGAGATTGCCGAGTTCGTTCAGATTTCAGGTCGTCCCCACGTATGTGACGAGGCATGCGTACATGATGTTTATTGCCGTCACTCGTTCTAGGGCGACGCGGGACAAATTGAAGAGGCATCTTGAGAGACACGGTATCGAGACCAGGACTCCTTGGCCACCACTGCACCAACAACCACGATTTAGGGCAAAGAACACCAAATTCCCTCAGAGTACGCGTCTCTTTGCGAAGTCGATTTCTCTTCCCCTCCACAATGCCATGAGAGAGTTCGACGTAGAGGAAGTGGTTTCTGAAGTTCTCTCGTTTACCTCCCGTTCGAGAACATGAAAGATTTTCTCACGAGTAATGTGCATGCTAAGGCGACCGGTTTGTTGCCTGTCGTGGACAGATATGTGACCGAGCAGAAGGGCATCGACGTCCTACTACTCACCCTAGATGCGGAGAAGTTCCTGGAGAAGTCCTTGCTATCTCTCTACGCCGAAGTCCCTGTTGCGAGACTATTGGTTTGTGACGGAGGATCAGAAGACCACACCCTGTCTATCCTGAGGGAGTTTCCGCGGGTGGAGTTGCATGTTCGCTCTGATATCCGCACCACGGGAAAGGCCATCGAGTTCCTGCTCTCAAAGGCGAAAACAGAATGGATCATGTTTACGGATGCCGACCTCACATTCCCGGAGGGCTGGTACGATGAGATGTGCAGATACCGAACCTCCTTCGACGCCTATGATTCGAAACGCATTCATGTGTACGAGTTCTACCGCGAGGATCCATCAACAAGTGCGCAGAATGCCAGGCCGCTTGTGACGTCGCCCCAGATGGGTCGAAGAGAGGCCCTCCAGAATTTCCACGTCGACGATGATTACTTGTGGCGGATAGCAGACATCGCATTGAGACAAACAGTCGAGAAGAACAACTACAGGTATGGCAAGGTGACGACAACATTTCACTTCCACCACACAACAGAGGAGACGAAGTATGCGTCTGATCCCTCCAAGGTCGCGACCAAGATCGTTTTCCAGGAACCACGAGAGATAGTGATCAACCGGGAGAACTGGCGAAGGAGGATAGTTGAGAACATCAAAGCATACGTCAAATACATTGACCCAGATCTTCCCTACGTCAAGCTCGACACTTCGATCGACACTGTTCTCCCCTTGCTCGACCGCAAGTGGGTGCTCGAACACGGCCCGACCTGGATCAGAAGATACGACAAAGCAATCGAGAAGACTCGTTGGAGAGCCATTCTGAGCAAGTTGCTCAGCCTTGCGAGGAAAGCTGATCATGTCTTCCATAAGATGGATCAGGCATTGCATCGGGAGTTTGGAGGGCTAGGCAACAGAGGAGAACTACCAGAGACGGAAAGCAGAACGGGCGCTTGAGGTGTCTTGATGGGCTACAAGGAGCAGATCTTCGGAGCCTTCATTGATCGACATGAGGAGAATCCTGAACGAGATCCTATCGATGTTGTCATGCTCACCCTAGACGCCGCGTCTTTCCTGGAAAGGTGTCTGTATTCGATCTACAGAGAGATACCGGTGAGACGGCTCCTTGTGTGCGATGGTGGTTCCACGGATGGCACGACCGACATCCTCAACAAGTACCCGAGAGTCCAAGTCTTCATTAGACCTGATATCAGAACTACCGGAAAGGCAACAGAATTCCTGCTCTCTCAAGTCCAAACCGAATGGTTCGCGTTTGTGGATTCTGACATAGAACTCCCGTCCGGGTGGTATGATGAGATGTGTAAATACAAATGCCAACACGATGTCTTGGAGAATAGCCGACGTCTGATGGCATATCACTACTATCGCCAAGATCCAGGTAAACTCAGACCTAGTGTTAGAGCCTATGATTTTTGTCACTTGGGGCGCAAGGAAGCGATGAAGAACTACATATGTGATGACGACTACATCTGGGGAATGAACGACATATTCTTCAGATATGTGGTGGAGAAATCTGGGTATAGATATGGCAAGGTGTCAACTACTCATCACTTGCACCACTTGACTGAGACGACTCTCCGCAAATCAGACCAAGAGAAAGCCTTCGTCAGGGTTGTCTTCAGGGAACCCGAATGGGTTATCGTAGACAAGGCGAAGTACGATCGGATGGTTCTGAAGTTTGCCAAAGGCATCCTGAAGTACGTTGAGCCAGGCTATCCACTAGTCGAGGGCGATCTGGGTCTGTACGAAACACTGGTACGAACGGTGAGCAGAGAGTGGGTCGCAAAGCATGCTCCCGTCTGGGTCAAAACATTTGATAATGTCGCTTCGCCGGGGAGTAGGCTTCAGCGTCACTTGATTACCCTGCGTAGATCTGTGATGCGAAGAGTAAGAGTTCCCGGTCTCTTGCGGAAGTCATATCTATTACGTCGGATTGCGACGATTATCCTGCGTTCCTGACTTTCCAGGCGAAGTGGCACCAATCGCAGCGAAGTTGCTTGGGATGTGGACTGTCTACGAAGAGCAAAGCTGACGTGAATACCCCTTGGTCATTGAGATTAATTAGACAATGCAAAGGACGGGTCATACGAGTCAAATGAGATCGACACCTACCGGCTCAAGCATATGCTAATAGGATCAGAATGCGTACCCCTCTCCATTAGGTTCTAGATCTATGTCACTCAAGTATTCGCTATTCAAGACCGTGAGATACCTTGATCGGATCTTCCACAGGATGGACGCTCTTGGCCATAAGGCGGATACAGCGATCCACAGAAGAAGCAAGTCGTTCTTTGCGCTCGAGGCGTTAGCTCATTCTAGGCAGGAGACTAGAGAAATACGAGCTGAGGAGATATCACCTCGCGTTTTCGAATACGCCTTCCTGATCAGAAGCCTGCCAAGAGGCGGAAGAGTCCTGGAGATCGGCTGCACAGCTACTATGAACTTTGTCCCCGTGATGCTGTCCGACTTAGGTTACGAGGTCTATGGGACTGATTTGAGACCATTCAAGGTGAGAGGGAAGAACTTTCAATTCGTTCTTGCTGATGCCCGGCACCTACCCTTTCGTGCCGTCTTCGATGTCTGCTACTCCGTCTCAGCAGTGGAGCATATCGGCCTGCCAAGCGAACTGGGTCCCAAAGTCGAAGATGCAGAGGGAGATATCAAAGCGATGGGGGAGCTTCAACGCATATTGAGGCCAGGTGGAACCGCGATACTGACGGTTCCGTTTGGAAGACGTGAGATATTTTCTCTGATAGCAGAGCGAGTCTATGAAGCGGCAGGACTAGAAAGGTTGTCCCAAGGTTTGACTGTCCTAGACGAAGAGTATGTCGCGACAGTGGATGGCGAATGGCGAAAAGTCTCTCGATCCGATGCAGCGGGAACGGATCATGCAGCAGGAGAAATAGCGGTTGCAATGCTCAAACTACGAAAACCATCTGGCGACACCATGACAGCAAAGGGTTGAGGAAGCGGAGCGGCTCTGAACAACCATCTCGGACGAGAGCAGATTCTATCTTAGGAACACCAGCACGATCTAGATTTTCATTTGTTGCTCTCCAAGAAGATGAGCTATCCAAAAAGATAGCCCAGCATATATATTCCGACGGAAGAGAGGATCTTATGCAAGTGAAAACGCGAATGAGCTGCCGCTCCTGCGGCTCAACTAAGCTAACTCCCGTGCTCTCGCTTGGAGAGCAGTTCGTATCTAATTTCGTTGACGAAGCGTCAAGAGACAGCGCTCTCAAAGCACCGCTTGAGCTAGTGCTCTGCGAAGCAAGTTCCGGAGGGTGCGGGCTCCTTCAACTCCGGCACACCGTGCAGGCAGACTTGATGTTCAGGCGGTATTGGTATCGATCTGGCATCAATGCAAGCATGACCGCGGCATTGCAGGACATTGCGAACCAGGCAGAGAAGACAGTTCACCTTGGGGAGGGAGACGTGGTTGTTGATATCGGCTGTAATGATGGAACACTACTTCGGTCATACAAGACAAGAGAACTTACACTAGCTGGGTTTGAACCTGCTACGAATCTGATTGAGTTTGCCCGAGTGGGAACGACTAGGATAGTGAACGACTACTTCAATCTAGAACGCTTCCAAGAGCATTTCGGCGAATCAAAGGCTAGGCTCATCACAAGCATTGCGATGTTTTACGATCTGGATGAACCGAATGAGTTTGTGGATGATGTCGCCCAAGTGTTGGACGGGGACGGCGTGTGGATCCTCCAGATGAGCTACCTCCCCTCAATGCTCAAACAGAATGCCTTCGACAACATCTGTCACGAGCACTTAGAATACTACTCTCTGAGTTCGCTTGAGGCGCTCCTGACCCGGCACGACCTTGAAGTGTTCGACGCCGAACTGAATGACGTGAATGGAGGAAGCTTCCGGGTCTACGTGAAGCACAGATCGTGCAAGTCGCTAGGAAACCAGAGCGACTCCAAGAATCGGGTTGCGCAACTACGCAAATTGGAAGACGACATGCATCTCTCTGATCGCCGAGTCTATCTGGGATTCGCGTCTAGGGTCACAAGCTTAGGTCAGGAAGTTCGCCACTTCATAGAAGAGGAGCACCGAAAGGGTAGGAAGGTCTACGTGTACGGTGCCTCAACGAAGGGAAACACGCTCTTGCAGTTCTGGAACCTTGACCACAACATCATAGTCGCTGCGGCCGAAAGGAATCCGGACAAGTGGGGCAAGAAGACCATAGGGACCCTGATACCTATAGTGTCTGAGGAGCAAGCACGAGCGGACAGGCCTGACTATTTCTTGGTACTGCCTTGGCACTTCCTCGATGAATTCGTGAAGCGCGAGCAAGCGTATTTGAGCGCAGGGGGAAGATTCATTGTTCCCCTTCCGGAATTCAGATTAATCTAGCTCACTGTGGCTAGAGCAAGTTTGACGGATACCCTGCTGTGGATGCAGAATAGTGCTTGAAGAGACTACGTGGGTTTCGATCAGAAGTCGAGTTTTCTTCTGGGCGCCCCTACGTACCCGCCGTCCATAAGGGTCTTGAATTTTCTTTCTATTTCGTCGAGTTCAGCTCTTTCCGTATCGGTTAGAATCCCGCTGGTCTCTGCCAGCTTGCGCACGACTCTCAACTGAACGAGTGTTGCGGGTATCGTCAGCTCCTTGGTGTAGCCCGGAGGAAGCTTGTATAGGTAGGGGTTTGCCTCCATGGTTATGTCCTGTTCGGTGGAGAAAAGCCCGCTTCGCTTCAAGTGCGCCCACCCTATCACAACTGCCAACGGGACTCCAACTACGGTAGCAAGCACGCCAAAGGTTTCGAAATGAGGAAAGATGCTCAAGAGGTCCGGCATGTTCTTGATGGCAAGATAGTAGACTGTTATGAGAGTCGAAGCATACCCGAGGAGGAATGTGAGGTATGTGCCGTAGCCCAGTCTGAAGTAGTACCAAGAGCGATATATCCATCGCACGCTGAAAAGGCTTCTCAGGTTCACTCTTAACGCTCTCCAAGGTTCCACAACCCATTCGACAGATAAAGCATTGTCTTTCGAGGTTCCAATCTATCAGTGCAGAAGTGATCTAGTTCATCAGTGCCCACCGGGAGATCCGCCTTTCTGCAGACTTCTGCAAGAGTTGGATAATGCGGACCGACCGATTGCGAGCGACTCGATACAGTGCTTCTTAAGGGAAGCTCCTCTCCGCTTGGCACGCGTTGATCTAATCTGTTCGCCTCCTGATTCTACGTGAAGTTGATGACCAAGTCATTGTGTTTCGATGATAGTGGCAACGCCAGCGCAATGTTACCTTCTCGATCTGAGGCGTGGAAGCCCATGATCATCTGAAGGTCTGCGAGCCCGTCCGTGCCGGTGCAAGAGACCGGTTCTTCACCCAACATCTCTTTGACGGTCCGTTCGAACAATTTGATCGGGTCCAACGGTTCTGCTGGGAACTGATGTCTGACAAGTGGAAGGTCGTACCTGCCCAAGCGTTCTAGGCGGTCTTTTCCCTCCCGCGATTCAATCAGCCAGCTGTCTTTGCTTTCGTCTATCACGACTCGGCCTATGCTGCCGACGATCTCGATCTTGGGTGGAATGCCGAGATCCTCATACATGTCGACGAATCCGCGCATTCCGTTCTTGAATCGCACTATCCCGAATGCGCCTGGGTCGGTGAATTGGGCTCCCCTCGGGTTGGGCGTCCTCCTCTTGTCAACAAAGCCCACAACGGTATCCGCTTCCGAGTCAGATAGCAAGCGCATAAGGTCGAAGAAGTGCGATCCATTGCACGCGAGCAGCCCGCCTCCGCAGACACAGTATACTTGGCATAGGTTCCCTATCGCGCCTTCTCGGAGCGTCTCCTTCAGATTGCGGTAGGCCTCAGACCAGCGCCTTGAGTAGTTGATAGCTAGTCTAGTCCCGTTGGCTTGAGCTGTCTTGATCATTCGTTTCGCGTCTTTGATCGAGGTTGCCATGGGCTTCTCGCAGACAACTCTGAGAACCTTCGCCAGTGCTGCCTCGATCGTTATCTCGGCATGACTTGGGCCGTTTGTGACGACGCTCAGCATGTCGAATGATTCCTCCTTCAGCATCCTATGCCAGTCATCGTATCGTCTACCGCTGAATTTCCGTGAATCAAGGAACTTGAGGGCTTCAGGATTCGCGTCACAGCATGCACCGATTGTGACTTCGCTGTTCTTGGAGTACGCTTCGAAGTGACGTCTGCCCATTCGGCCGAGGCCAACAATTCCAACGTAGACTTTCTTCGCCAAGACTCCACTACCTCTTTGTCGCATTGCTGTTCTCTGAGTATGCGATGGCGTCTACAAGCTGCATCGTGCGATATGCGTCTTCAAGATTGGCTGCGGGTCGCTCGATTGGTTCGTCCTGCCTCACGTGATCGACGAAGTACTTGTCTTGGCGGTAGAAACCTGGCTTGAATTTGAGATCCGCTTCGTCTTTGGGTAGTTGCTCAACGATGCCGCCTCTTCGAGTCACTCTCCCTTCCTCAAGAGGCGACAAGTCCACCCGCAAATCGAAACCGTAGGCCGCAACCTCCCAACGTCCGGGTGAGGTCCAGTTGGAAACGAAGTGCCCGATTGCCCCACTCTCGAACCGAATGAGGGCACCGAAGCTGTTGGGCATTGTGCTCCTCCATGTTGACGAGAGGGCGTGAACCGAGGCAACGTCTCCTCCAAATACTCTGAGCAGATCGATACAGTGCATGGCGTCCGCAGCCATCCAGTGTTCCAGAACCTCGGGCGGGTGAAGATTCAGTGCACGAACTGCAGCGATGTCTTCCGTATAGTGAACTAGTACTGATACGAGGCCGCCTGAATCATGAATCGTTTTCTTGGCGTTCGCTACTGCGCTGTAGAACCTTCGATTCAGCCCTACCATGTATTGTCCTCGCACGCGTTCGGAAGCCTTCAGCAAATCCTCTGTCTGTTCGGATGTCAGTCCCGGGGGTTTCTCCAGAAGGGTGGGTACGCCGTGCTCGATGCATGGCATTGTGGCATCGTGCATATTTGCCACGCTGGCAGCCACGATAACGGCGTCGGGTTTGACGTTCGTGAGCATTTGCTCGTTGTTTCGGAACGTTTGCGGAATGCTGAAATCTCTTGCGAGATTTTCCAGTCTCTCAGCACCGCGGCTGCTTGCCGCGATGACTTCCACGTCGGGTAGTGTTTGAAGAACTTGCAAGTGTCGACGCGCCATTGATCCCGCGCCAATGACTGCAAGCCTGAGTTGGTCCATGGCTCACGCCAGACGGTAAAATCCTGTGTGGGCCACCGGGCCCGCCAGCTGCTTCTCCACATTGCCTTTTCGTACTGCGTCCGCGATGGATTGGAAGACGCCGGTCGTGGCTGCTAGATAGGAGTCCACATCAGAGAACTTGTGCGCATACATAGAATAGAACTTGCCAGAGGCTAAGTATCCTTTCTTCAGCATCATCTGGGTGAAGAGAGTTATCATGGCCTGACTCTTCTTGTTCTCAAATGTGAAGTGGCTGAGGGGTGGTATACCGCTTATAGCGATGGGTAGTCCTGCTTCCTCCGCGGCTTTTCCCCAGCCTTCCTGAATCCGTTTTCCGAGAGCGATCAAATGCTGGGCCGCCTTCACAGCTTTGTGTTTACGGATTGTGGCGAGCGCCGCGACTGGGCCGATCTTCTCCGTCCAGTTTGTGCTGCTGATGAATGTCGATTGAGCGGCTTGCATCACATCTTCCCTGCCGAGCACAGCGCCCATCGGATATCCGTTCCCGATTGCTTTGGAGAATACCGCGATGTCAGGATTCACGCCAAGCTTGAGGTGAATGCCTCCCGTGTTCATGCGCAGCGCTGAAGTCACCTCATCGAAGATTAGAACGGCTCCAATCTCGTCAGCGATCTCACGCACACGCTCCAAGAAACCATTCTGGGGATAGCTGTCCCGAACTGGCTCCATAACAATTGCCCCGAGCTCGCTTCTGTTCTCCTTGACGAGTGCCTCTAGCTCTTCCAAGTGATTGTACCGAAACGGGAACGATGTACCTGCGAGGACACGAGGCACTCCTGCTGGGTCCAACCCTGGAAGCAGGTGCCCGTCGAGGCTATTTCCCCGCGCAAGGTTAGCTGCGAGATACCAATCGCTCCAGCCGTGATATCCGCAAAATGCCACCTTATCCTTTCTCGCATGGGCCCTCGCGATTCGCACGGCTATCGCCATCGATTCTCCTCCAGTGCGTGCGTAGCGAACCATCTTCGCCCAGGGATGCAGCTCGCACAGCAAGTCGCCGAGTTCCACTTCCTCAGGACAATTCAGCAAGCAATTGCTGCCGGCCTTGATTGCTCGTAGAACTGCCGAGTCGACATCGGGATCAGCGTAGCCGAGAACACATGCCCCAGCCGCGTTTATGCTCATGTCAACGTACTTGTTGCCGTCGAGGTCCCAGACCTCGATCCCTTTTGCGCGCGAATAGTAACCCGGCCATTGTCCTGGTGCAAACATCTCTGGGCGCTTCGATAGGAGTTGGGTGCCACCTGGAATCCTCTTGCGGGCTCTACCCTGCATTTCCAGCCCCTTCTTGATCTCTTTCATCGTGGAACCCCGCCTGGTGGAAACCTGATCTAACACTCTCGCTCTCCAAACATCTCTAGAGATCGTGACGAGCTATGGCTTTCCTGCAGAGTTCCCTGAGCGCTTCTGGGCTCAGAAGTTTGACGTCCTTCGAGGTATACCTGGTTAGCTTCGCTGGCTTGAAGCCTTTGTAGCCCTTCGTGGCGTCGTAGGACGGTAGGATGACGTAGAAGTCTTCTGACTCGAAGCTTCTGCTCGCTTCATCTTCAGTCATCAATTCCTCGTACATCTTCTCGCCCGGGCGTACGCCGATTTCCTGTATCTTGATGCTTTCCGGTTTGAACCCGTGCGTGGGCGCGAACTCTTCTGTCATTGCTTGGGCAAGGTCGATGATTCGTAATCCGTCCATCTTTAGAACGAAGATCTCGCCGCCGCGAGAAATCTCAGCAGACTTCAGGAGAAGCGCTGTGGCTTCTTCTTGGAGCATGACGAATCTCGTCATGGCCTTGTCAGTCACGGTCACAGGTCCTCCCTTCGCGATCTGCGAGAGGAACAGATTCATCACAGAGCCTCTTGTGGCAAGCACGTTCCCGAATCTCACGCAACTGATGACTGTCAGCTTCGGTCCTCTGTACGAGGCTGCGTCGAGGACAAGTTTCTCGCAGAGGAGCTTTGAAGCACCGAGCGTACTTGCTGGGTTCACCGCCTTGTCTGTGCTGATGAAAATGAACTTCTCGACTCCTCTAAGGATTGCAGCCTCGAGAAGGTTCTGCGTGCCTACCACGTTCGTCTGAACGACATCGAACGGGTTGTACTCGGAAATTGGGACGTGTTTGAGTGCAGCTGCGTGGAAGACGATGTCGATGTCTCTCAGAGCAAAGTCGAGTCTGCCCTTGTCCCGTACGTCCCCCATGAGGAATCTGAGATCTGGTCTTTCACCAAGTTCTCTCTGCATCTCATAGAGACCGTTCTCGTCGTTGCTGAGGACGCGGACCACTGCAGGTTTCAGTCTCAGCAGGGCGCGGGTTAGACCCGAGCCGATGGAGCCTGTTCCGCCGACTATTAGGATCCGTTTGTGAGCAAAAGCTTTTGACAGGATCAATCACACCATTGCGGTAAACGCACAGTAGCTGCCGGGATCATGAACTCCCACGCTCCCGCCAGCACGCCTGTGTGTACTTGCGAATCTGCAAATAACATTCTCTCCCTACTTCGTCTCCACATGGATCTGATCGGTCGAGCTTTTCTCTGCTGCGTACAGTAGCTCTAGGATCTTGTGGTCATCCTCCAGTGAGTACATGTATTGATGTTTTCCTTCTATCGCTCCTACGAAGTGTCGCATCTCCTCGACGTACATGTCGTCCTCCATCACGTATCCCTCAACCACTCTGCCCTTCTCCTGTGGATGGTGCTTCCACTCTTTTGAGGAGACGTTGTATACGCTGACCAGTCGTTTGTCCCAGTCCCAAACTATGACTCCTTCCTCGCTTATCATCTTGAACGATCGGTATGGGACGCGGGAGATGATGTCGACTTGCATGCTCCCGATTGCGCCTCCGTTGAACTCCAACAGCATCTGGTATATGTCGTCGATGTCAGCTTCGAGCTTCGTGAGCTTTCCCTTCATGCAGGAGACGCTTCTCACTGGGCCAAGCAGCCAGGTAATCCAGGACAACTCGAATGGTACGATCTCTCTGCATCCGCCGGTCTCTCTCTTGGAGACGTAGTACTTCCGGTAGTCTTCCCAAGGATGCCAGTCTGGCAAATACTGGCCGGAATGGTAGTTGACTGCCAGTATCTTGCCGATGGCGTCCTGTTCGACAAGGCGCTTCATCGTCTGTATGGATGGGTGGAACCTCATTGTGGATGATGGCGCTGCGACGATCTTCTTGCCCTTGCACTCTGCGATCAGCCCATCCATGCCTTCGAGCAGAACGCTGGCTTCCATGAAGAAGTGTATGTTTCTGCGGGCGGCTTCCAATGCGAAGGGTAGGTGGCGATCCGGAGGCGTTGATATGATAATGGCATCTGGTCGTTTGGAGAGACCTTCTTCGAAGCTTGTAGCCACTTCGATGCCAAGCTGTTGTTGGGTTTCTGAGCGCCTCTCAGCCTGCATGTCAAACCCGACAATATCATTGAGCTTCAATGCGTGTAGGTTGCGTATTCGCCTCTTGCCCATAGAACCGAGTCCTACGATCAGAAATCTCATCTTATGCTTCCTCACTGGTCGCCCTGCGCGTCTTCAAGTTTCTTTGGGCGCGTTCCGAACCTCCGCCTATTCAACGCTCCGTTCAGGGTGTAAGTTTATGGTACTATGTTGGAGGCGAGCACCTGGCCTACTTGACTTGTCTGTTGATTGGTCTGCCCTAGTCTCTGAGAGGTTCTTTTCGGCTGGACTAGATGGGTTTCCTCAGCCGGACTTTCACTCTCTTCTCATTGAATTCCTTGAAGTATCCCTCTTGCAGGTGCTGATTTATCGCAGCTATGTCCGGGTTCTCTTTGATCAGTCGCAGGATGTCCCGGAGTCTGAATTCGGTTCCGCCGAGCCTCCTGTAGACTTCCTTTACGAATGCGTAGTCTTCAGGATAGTCCATAGTCATGCGGATTTCTGGATGCCGTAGCTCAGGATCTCTCTCTTCGATCGCCTCAACTTTGAACAGGCCTGTCTCTGTGAAGAAGCTCCCCCACCCGGTCTCAGTATTCGTGTTCTCCTTCAAGCTACAGACTTTGGAGAGGGCCGCTGCGCTGATTCCAATTGGAGATGCTCCGAGTGGTAGGCCGACCCAGCGGATGAAGTCGGGCGCGGTTCGGGTGAAGTGTTCGACGGTCTTCTCAACATAGCCTGGGTCGCAGAACGCGTCGTCCCCGTCAATGTTCACTATGAAATCTGTGTGGAATCGTTGTGCGGCTCCTAGTTCTCTTGCGAGGATGTCGGTTGCACTTCCGCGATAGGACTCTATTCCCTTCTGATGAGCGAGGTCGGCGAGAACTTCGTCCTCAGGTCTATCTGTGGTGCATAGAACAAACGTGTCGATGAGACGAGCCTTCTTGAGCCGATCGATCATGAATCCAGTGATCGTTTCACCATTGATCTTTAAAAGGGCTTTCCCGGGAAGCCTTGTCGAACCTGTCCTAACAACCATGAACATGCCCGTTTTCATGCTTCTCACGCTTCTGGACTCGTGTTGAAATCAAGCTAATTGATGCCTAGAGCATCCTTCGATCCTTCTTTGCTCTGAACGGTGCTCCCCATCCGATAGTGCGTGTGGGCACGCTCTCGTCTACGTAACTCAGAGCTCCAACTACGACGTTGTCTTCGATGTTGATGTTTGGACTTCTCATCGAGACGGAGATTACGGAATTTGCGCCTATGAAACAGTTGTTGCCGATTCTCACTGTTCCCCGCACTATCTTACGGTCCTGTAAGGGCGCCCTGTCAGCCATGTACCTGCCTTCAGGGGTGTCGGTTCCCGAGATCACGCGCACTCCGTATCCGATGACGCTGTAGTCACCGATCTCCACTTTGCCTCCACCAGTAAGGCTGGCGAACGGATTCACTTGACTGCCTCTTCCGAGAGTCAGCTTCTCTAGGTTCACGAAGACAAAGTCACCTATCCAAGCGTCCTCACCCAGGTCGACTACTGTCTTCGGCGAGATTCTTGCACTGTCGTATACGAGGCCGCGTCGCAGACTCGGCCTCTTTCTTTGCGAGCGTTTCTTACTCAAGTTACCAGTGATCCTCCTATCATCCCAATCCAGTTCTGCGCTGATCGAGCACGATGACCAACTCGTTGATGCGCGTGGTCTCGATTCGCTTGGTGTGTCATGCTACATCAAGCTTCTTCTGGAGAAGATCCCGGGTGATTCGTACGTTCGCCAGAATCCTAGCCACTCGCCGGCCAGTGTGGCCATCTCCGTATGGGTTCTCCAACCCTCTCAACTTCGATCTGAAACCCGTTGATAGGGCCGACTTGAGGACCTTGGCTATCTCTCGCGTATCGTAGTCAACATTCAGCACGTTTCTGGGGTGAATTCTACCTAGCTGGCGAATTCCGATGTTGACTGCGGGAAGACCGAATGATGCGGCTTCCACTATGCCGCTGCTTGAGTTGCCAACGATTACGCTTGAGGCGCCCATGAGAGCCAGATACTCGTCACGCGGGATGTTCTTGTACAGTTGTATGAATGTGTGCTTGCTGGCGTACTCTTTCATCGCTTGGATCATCTGTCGACCGCCAGCATCTGCATTCGGGTAGATCGCAGTTGTCGGGACACGGAGATGAACGATCGCGTCTAAGGTCTTCTTGATCTGTGCCCCTGCCAAGTTGGACTCGGTCACTACAGGATGCTGTACCAAGAGCACGTGCGGTTCATTCTGATCGAAGCCGTATTCCGCCGCCACTCCACCCGGCGGGGCGAAGTTGTGGGACACGATGTCATCCAAGCCGGGAGCGCCCACGACGTGAATCCGATCTTGCTGCTCACCTATCTTTCGCAACACTCTCGCGTGTTCTGGAGTCGCCACCAGATGAATGTGCGCGAATCTCGTTATTGCATGCCTGTTGGGTTCGTCAACGCTACCGGTTATCTCTCCACCGTGAATGTGTGCAACAGGGATGTTCATGTAAGCGCCAGCCATCGCGCCGGCGAGCATCTCCCACCTGTCTCCGAGAAGAAGAATCATATCCGGACGATTATCCTCAAGGGCTTCTGTCAGGCGAGCGAGAAACTTTGAGAAAGATCGAAGCATTCCTGCTCCAGTGTCTTCGGGCGACAGAGATGGAATCGTCTTGGAGATTTGAAATCCGTCTCTCCTGATTTGTTTGACAGTGGACCCGAAGTCGCGTGACAGGTGCATTCCAGTCGCCACGATCGTGAGGGCGAGCCTCCGGTTGGCTTGTATTCTCTTGAGCACTGAACGCATCAGGCCGTAGTCGGCTCGTGTCCCCGAGATGTACGCGATCTTTCTCTTGCCTACTTTACCATGTCCCAAGTCAATACCTCATCGCGTCTGATGTTGCGCGCAGCTCTCTTCCCGAGCAA
>Ga0315282_10007556_pt1 | contig 17798 bp, 16 predicted proteins | sample YL17G07_20_MG_FD_203693 | JGI IMG/M metagenome (GOLD analysis project Ga0315282, IMG submission 203693) | Sediment microbial communities from Yellowstone Lake, YNP, Wyoming, USA - YL17G07_20 | ecosystem: Environmental > Aquatic > Freshwater > Lake > Sediment | place: USA: Wyoming | collected... | reverse complement strand
ACCTCCGCAACGCGTCCACGTCGAGCTGCTTCAACTTGCCGTAGCCGTTCGCCTCGCACCACGGGAGACACCGGCGCTCGAGGAGATTCTCGTACTTCCGCATCGACTCCCAGCCAAGGTGACGAGCTCGCGCGTCGTCGAGGAACTTCGTGACGGCTTCCTTGATTGTCGGGACCTCCGGCTTCACCACGCCGATCTCTCCGGAGGCCTCCCACCCTCGAACTAGGTCTGAAGCAGCCTCCCACGAGCGCAGGTCGAGGCTCCGGCGCACATATTCGCCCCGGAGCGAGCCCTGGACCCAGATTGGGCACTTGCAGTTCCTGAAGCGTCTCGAATGGTAGGGGCACGGCGGCTGATGGCGGCGGTAGAGCTGGAGCATCCCCGAAGTGTAGCACCAGGGGACAAAATGAGTACGAAGAATTTCAGCGATGTTCCAAGTCTTTTATACGCAGTAGGTTAGGTATGGCGGAGAGGGGGGGATTCGAACCCCCGTGCCGCTTACGCGACAAGACGCTTTCGAGGCGCCCCCGTTACGACCACTTCGGTACCTCTCCGCGGCTGAGGTGTGCGCGGTCGCATCGTCGGCCGCCGTGCGGCCAACCCATCGATTATAGCCGACCGGGCGGTTCTCTCGCAGTTCTCGCCGGAGAGCCCCGAGCTGAAGCGCGGGCCTACGGTTTCCTCCAGAGCGGAGCTGAGGACCTGTTCCACCGCTCCGACGATCTATTCGTACCGCAGCGCCCGCAGCGGGTCGGCCAGCGTGGCCCGTCGCGCGGGCAGGTAGCACGCGAAGGCCGCGACCGTTGCGAGCACGAACGACACGCCGGCGATGATCGCCGGGTCGTGCGCACTGACGCCGAACAACAGGCTTCCCAGCACCATGCGCACGCCGATCTCGTTGCGCCGCCGCGCGACCGACCACGACACCACGCCGTAGACGCCGATGCAGGCGAGCGCCAGCGCCGATGCCGCGAAGGCCGCCGTCAGCAGCACCTGGAAACGCCGCTCGGCCACCGAATCGGACACCGCGTCCTCCATGGTCCGGACCTCGCCGACGACCGTGTCCGGTTTGAAACCGCTTCCAGCGAGCAATCGAGTAACCAGGGGTCGGGGGCCGGAGGCCAGGGGCCAGGGCCGCTGCCCTACTGCTGGAGATCGGATTCGCGCCGTTCCCGGAAGAACTGCTGGATGAGCTGGCGGCAGTCTTCTTCGAGCACCCCCGACACGACCTCGATCCGGTGATTGAGGCCCGGCGCCTCGTGCGCCGCCATCGCCGAGACGATGGCGCCGCTCTTGGGCTCGGCTGCGCCGAAGACGAGCGTCGTGATGCGCGCGTGCACCATCGCCCCCACGCACATCAGGCAGGGCTCGACCGTCACGTAGAGGGTCGCGCCGGTCAGCCGGTAGTTGCCGAGCGTCCGCGCGGCGTGGCGCATCGCCACGACCTCGGCGTGCGCAGTCGGATCGACGCTCGAGATCGGCTGGTTGAAGCCGGTCGACACCACTTCCCCACCGACCGCGACGACGGCGCCCACCGGCACCTCGCCGGCGGCCAGCGCCTTTCGCGCCTCGTCCAGCGCCGCACGCATCATCCGCTCGTGAAGGGACTCCATGGCCGGACGGCGTCATTGTAGCGCGCGGCGGTAGCCGATGGTCGGCCGTCAGCCGCGTAGTGCCGGGCAGACGACAGGTCATGAACCAGCTCCAGCAGGAGGGTCGTCTTGCCGACCTGCCGCGGGCCCGAGAGGAGCTGTGTCAAGCAGCGGCCCGGCTTTCCGGGGGCCAGCCCGACTACTCGAGCGTGTCGAGGTAGGCCGCGATGTCCGCGCCGAAGGACCGAATCGAGGCGAGACGGGTGGCCACGAACGCGTGGACCCGCGCCCGGTCGATCCTGGCGTAGTCGTGGACCAGCAGGTTGCGGAAGCCGGCGATGCCAGCGAGGGACTCAGCGGTGCTTGCGCGAATGATGCCGGCCTCGGCGAGCGCCGGCAGGATCTCGCCGTAGGTCGAGGGCCGGCGGAGACCGAGGGCGGCCAGGCAGTGCGTGCCGATGTCGAAGATAGCCTCGAGGGACAGGTGCAGAAAACGCTCCGCAGACCCGTAGAGGCGCGGATCGCGGACGAAGTCGGACACGTCGATCGTCGCCAGCGGCTCGAGGATTCTCAGGTATTCCTCGAGGCTCGCGAGCCGGGCCGACAGGACCTCGCGATCAGGTGCCAAGGCGCCCCTCCCGCGCGCGCTTGAGCAACTCCCGGTCGTACGAGGCAAGCACCGGCTGGAAGTCCAGATACTCGCGGATCACTTTCGTTTCGAACGCGACACGGCCCCGCTCGTCGCGCGTCAGCAGCAGCCGTCCCTCGCGCAAGACCCGATGAGCCAGCGCGGGTGGGGCGTCGTTCAGGATCGTGATGTCGACACCGGGACCGGCAAGTTCCTGCACGCTGGAAGCCAATGCCGCGGCCAGATTGATCCTGCGATCGGAATCGACACCTGACTCGAACAAGAGGGCCAGGTCCACATCGCTCAAGGGCCCGGCGTCCCCGCGCGCGACCGACCCGAACAGGTAGGCGCACACGAGCGCGTCGCGCCGCGCTTCCAGTGCCCGCATGATTCGAGCCAGCAACGCGCGCTCTCCCGCCCGGCCGGCAGCGACGCCCTTGCCTCCCATGCGAGTGAGTGTACGCCGCGCTGTTCCGACCAGTCCACCAGAATCCCCGGTGTATCCGGCGCGCGCGTCACCTGAGGATGTACAATCGGGCGCGCCTCGACGTCGGCCTGCCGCCAACACCCGGAGATCCCCATGTTCTTCGCGATCCTGCTGCCCGCGTGGGTGGTGATGAACCTCTACATCGGCTGGCGCGCCGCCGCGGTGCCGCTCGTCGCCAGGCACGTGCCGAGGTGGCTGCTGGCCGCTCTGGTGACACTGCTGGCTATCAGCTACGTGCTCGCCCGCGTGGTCGATGCGGCCGGCCTGACGCTCCTGGCCCGGCCACTCGAGCTCGCCGGCGCAACGTGGCTGGGCGTCGCGCTGCTGACGTTTGTCACGATGCTGGCCGTCGACGTCGTCACCGCGTTCGGCTTCCTCTTCCGAAGCCGCGCGCCTTCGCTTCGAGGCTGGGCGCTGGTCGCCGCGGCCATCCTCTCGTCGATTGCGCTCGTGCAGGGGCTCCGTGCGCCCGTCGTCCGCGACTACGAGGTGCGTCTGGCCGGCCTGCCGCGGGAGAGCGACGGCGCGGTGCTCGTCTTCATCTCGGATCTGCATCTCGGGTCGATGCTGGGCCAGCCCTGGCTGGCCGCGCGGATCGCGCAGGTTTCCGCGCTTCGGCCCGATGCCATCATCGTCGGCGGCGACGTGCTCGAAGGCGACAGCCCGTCCGAGCGCGAGCTGGTGCCCGCGCTGGCCAGGCTCTCCGCCCCGCTCGGCGTTTGGGCGGTGGCGGGCAATCACGAGTTCTACGGAGGCGGCGCCGCGACGCTCGGCCTGCTCGAATCACAGGGCTTCCACGTGCTCCGCAACACCTGGACGGAGCTGCGGCCGGGCCTGGTCGTGGCGGGTGTCGAGCCCCGCGATTCCAGACGGGAATCGGCCGGTGGGGAGAACCGGATCGCACAGGCCCTTGCCGGCCGGCCAGCCGGCGCGGCAACCATCCTCGTGTCCCACGCGCCGTCCGAGGTCGAGCAGGCGGCCGCCGCCGGCGTCGGCTTGATGCTGGCGGCGCACACCCACGACGGACAGATCTGGCCGTTCCGTTACGTGATTCGCCTGCAGTTCCCGTTTCTCGCCGGACGGTACGAGGTGGGCCGGATGACGCTGCTCGTGTGCCGGGGCACGGGCACGTTCGGACCACGCATGCGCCTGTGGTATCCGAGCGAGATCCTGCGAATTACGCTTCGTCCATTGCCGGGCTGACGGGGCGTTACCTCGGTCGACAGTCAACAGTCATCAGTCGACAGTCAACAGTCCTCAGTCGATAGTCGATAGCGGATGGTCGGACATGACGGGGCCCGAAGCCCCTCACGGGCCGGCGGCCACGCGAGCGTGGATCCACGGCTCGAGCCCCGGCGCCAGGTAGAAGGACGGGCGCAGCAGGTCGTCCTCGCTCGCGATCATGCCCTCGGCGACCGCTCTCTTCGCCAGCGGCGTGCCGGGGTAGATGCGTATCCCGACGGTGATGCGCAGGTCGTCCAGGCGCAGCGACCGCGCGAACGCCAGGCTTTCTTCGACCGACTCGCGGGTCTCGCCAGGCCCACCGAGCAGCAGGAAGCCCATGCGGCGGATGCCGTGCGCCGCCAGGAGGTCGGCGGTGCGCCGGACGTCGCCGGGCGTGAAGCGCTTGTTCATCTCGCGCAGGATCCGCTCCGAGCCGCTTTCAAACCCCAGGCTCACCTCGCGGCAGCCCGCCGCCGCCATCGCGCGCACGAGATCCGCGCGCACCCGCTCGGGATAGAGGATGCACCGCCAGGTCACGCGGGGATCGAGCGCGGCAAGCGCTTCGCACAGCTCGAGCGCGTGGCGCTCGGGTATGTTGAACGAGTTGTCCACGAAGTAGAAGCGGCGGAGACCGGCCCGTGCCAGCCGTCCGATGAGGTCGACCACGTGGCGCGGCGAGCGGCAACGAATCGTCCGCCCCTGGATGCGGGAGGTTGAGCAGTAGGAGCAGTCGTTCGGGCAGCCGCGCCGGCTCTGCACCGGCACCCAGAGATCCGGCCCGATCGTCGCCGCCAGCGCAGCGTCCCAGAGCGGCAGGGCGTCGAGAGTCGGCGAATGCGCGCGCGCGGCCGGGGGCGCGGCGTCAGGCGTATAGACACCGGGCAGGCCGGCCGCCGACGTTCCCGCCTCGAGCCGCTCGAGCAGCGCGGGAAAGGCCACCTCGCCGTCGCCCGCGACGCCGATGTCGGCGCCGAGAAAGGCCAGCGCCTCCCGCGGGAAGATGCTGTAGCCCGCCCCGCCGACGACGAGCGGCGCCGTCGAGCGGGCGCGGCACTCGTTGACGACCTCCCGCACCGGCTCCAGCAGGAAGCGCGGGCTCTGCCGGCACTGATCGTCGATGTTGCGCACCGAGATGCCGATCACGCCGGGAGCGGACCCGGCGATCGCGCGCCGCACGGCCGCGCGGGGATCCGCTTCGGCGAGCAGGTCGAGGAAGCTCACCTCGTGTCCGGCGGACCGCGCCGCCGCGCAGACCAGGCCGAGGCCGAGCGGCAGCGTCACCATGTTGACGCGCTCGGTGTTCGCAGAAATGAGAAGGACCTTCACTGGAACGACCGTCGGTGAATGGCCGCCGGCACGGCGCCCCGGCACGTGCCGCGCGAGTGCAGCATAGCACGCAACAGCGCACCAACGACCGGGGACGAAGGACCAAGGACTGACGTTGACAGCCGACAGTCGTCAGTCAACGGTCGACAGTCAGCGGTGGCAGGTGCGAGATAGGAGAACGCGATTCGGCAAGATCTGCCTCGTGAACACCGGACGCCCCGCGGGTCCCGTTGCCACTTGACAGCCCTTGGGAGGCGAGCGTAGCGTGACGGCGAGTCGAGCTCGATGTCCGTCAGCCAGAGCGAGGTGTCATCATGGGTGTCTTCAGCTTCCACGACAAGGCGTACCAGGTCGACACGGAGGAGTTCCTCTCCGATTTCAACCAGTGGGACGAGGATTTCGCGCGCGGGATGGCTCCCAAAGTGGGAGTCATCAGCGGCTTGAGCCAGGACCACTGGAGGATCATCCATTTCATCCGCGATGCTTTCAAGAAGACCGGGAAGTGCCCGCTGGTCTATGAAACCACACGAATGAACCGCTTGCACCTGCAGGAGCTGAAGGCGCTCTTTCCCGCAGGGTACCTGCGCGGGGCCTGCAAGCTCGCCGGCATCACCTACAAGGAAGGGTACCTGGATCAATCCTGGGTGGAGGATTTCGCCGAGCAGGTGACGGCGGGCGCGCAGGAGAAGACCTACGAGATCAACGTTCGCGGGTTCCTGATAAACCCGTATCAGTGGGACAAGAGATACGCCCTGTACCGGGCATGGGAAATGAAAATGCCGAAGCTGACGGAGAAGCACTGGCAGATCATTGGTTTCCTCCGCGACAGCTTCGAAAAGAACAATCTCGTGCCCTCCGTCTACGACACGTGTGAAGCGAACGCGATCGACATAGAGGAGCTCCAGAAGCTGTTTCCGGACGGATACCATCGTGGCGCGGTCAAGATTGCCGGCCTGAGAGTGCGATAGGATTCGCCCTCTCTACTGCCACCGGAAGAGCAGTACCGGCGGCACGAGCAGCAGGAAGCTGAGGACCACGAGGATCAGCATCAGCGGCAGGAACCACTTGGCCCACCGCTCCCACAGGTTGCCGCGCCCAGCACGCCCATGGTCACGGCGCTGGTCGGCAGGATCGGGTTGATGAACTCGCAGAGCTGATACGCGTAGACCGACGCCTGGCGCGTAACGCCGACGAGGTCCGCCAGGGGCGACATGATGGGCATCGTGAGCGCCGCCTGCGCGGTCCCCGAGTGGATGAAGAAGTTGATCACGCACTGGATGAGGAACATCACCTGCGCGATGAGGCCGCGCGGCAGCACCGACAGCCAGTTCGATGCGGCATAGAGGATCGTGTCGAGAATCTTCGCGTCCTCGGCAATGACCAGCAGCGCCCGCGCGCACGCGACGATGAAGACGACGCCGACGACCAGCAACACCATCGAGGCGACGAACACCGTCAGCGTGGCGGCGTGCCGCAGGTCCCACGCGGCCGCTTCGCTTGTGTAGGGCGCGCTGGCCTCGCGCTCCAGGTCGACATCGCCCACGGGACTGATGTCGGGGTTCCGCTTCACGCGCTGCGCGTACCGCATCACGTAGGCAATCATGACGCCCGTGCCAATCACCCACGTCGCGGCGCGGTAGCCGAGGCCGGAATAGAGCGGCAGCCCCGCAATGCTCTGCGCGATGCCGACGGTGAAGGGGTTGAAGAACGCCGCGGCGAAGCCGGCGGCCGCGCCAAGAAACGGGATCGAGGCGCCGACGATCGAGTCGTAGCCCAGGCGGCGGGCGAGCGGGATGAAGACGATGACGAATTTCGCCCCTACGGCTCGAACGTGCCCTTCACCAGTGCCTCGCGGTCTTTCATCAGCCAGCGCCCCCTGGCGATGACCCCCTGGATCTCCAGCGTCTTCGCCTCGAGCAGAACGATGTCCGCGTCGGCGCCGGAGGCGAGATGTCCCTTGCCGCGAAGTTTCAGAATGCGCGCCGGGTTCGCGGTGATCACCTGGAGCGCGGTGGCCAGCGGCACGCGCTCCTGCAGGACCGCGTTCCGCACGCCGGCGAACAGACTGGTGACGCGGCCGACTTCGAGCCTTCGGAGCCGACCCTGCTCGTCGAAGACCGGAAGACTTCCCTGACCGTCCGACGTGAAGGTGATGTGCGCCGCGTCCACGCCGGCCTCCAGCATCGCGCAAAGGCCCCGGCTGCACGGCACCTCACCCTCCTCGAGGAACGCGGGCACGGTGGACGTCGTCAAGTCCACGAGGCCCCCCGCCTTCGCGTAGGCGAGGCCTTCCTGGAAGAGCGTCGGGTTCCGATTGATGTGCGTCGGCAGGATCTGCGTGGCGGGGATTTCGGTCTCGTCCAGGATGCGCCACAAGAGCGACAACCCGCGGCGGCCGTCGCCCATGTGCACGTTCACCACGCCGGCCTTGCCCGACAGGATGCCGCCCCGGCGCGCCTCGGCAGCAATCCGCGCGAACTCCTCGAAGGTCGGTTGCGTCGAACGGTGATCCGACAGCGCCACCTCGCCGACGCCGATGACCTTGTCGATGAACAGGAGGTCCTGTTCGATGCTTCCGGTGAGCGTCCGGACCGGCACGGCGTAGTAGCCGGTGTACATGAAGGTGGTGATGCCTTCCTCGTCCAGACCGCGGGCTTTCGCCAGCAGCCCAGCGAGGCTGCGGGTGACCCCATCAGTCCCGAGGCAGCCGACCACCGTCGTCACGCCACCACGGATCGCATCGGAGAGCAGTAGCTCCGGCGTGCGGGTGGCGTACCCGCCTTCTCCGCCGCCGCCGGTGATATGGACGTGGCCGTCGATGAAGCCCGGCACCACGATGAGCCCCTCGGCGTCGAACGCCTCGCAGTACGATTCGGGGATTCGGACATCGGGCTCGATGCGGACGATGCGGCCGCCAGCCACGAGGATGTCGCCGCGACCGGCGGGTGCCGGCGCGTAGATGTCGGCGTTCTTGAGAAGCAGCATGAGGACACTCCAATCTCGAGCGCGTTCGCCGGGAGTGTACCATGCGCCGTCCGAGGTCGAGCCGGCGGGAGCGCGGGCGTCGCGTCGATGTTGGCAGCGCACACCCACGACGGACAGATCTGGCCGTTCCGCTACGTGGTTGGCCGGCAGTTCCCGTTCCTGGCCGGACGGTACCAGGTCAGCCGGATGACGCTCCTCGTGTGCCGTGGCACGCGCACGGCCGGACCGCGGATGCGGCTGTGTTATCCGAGCGAGATCCTGGGCATCCCGCTTCGCGTCTCGCGGGGCTGAGGACTTCGCACAGTACTCGCCGTGGAGGAAAGAGGATCGTCCGGGGGAAGGAGGTGGCGCGCCCTGCCCGCCTTCGTTCGGGCGGTGTGGAGAGGAACTTCGGCGCGCCGACGGGCGCCGATTACGCCGTAGCTCGCTGCGTTAGTGAGTGAGCGAAGGAGAATGGCGCGCCCTGCAGGACTCGAACCTGCGACCTCCTGGTTCGTAGCACAATGCGGGTTCACTATCTCGTTGGTTCCTCAGTGGGTTAGCTCGGATGGGACCCGCCTGTTACCCGGTGTTCGGGACCGGATTGTTCACTGATTGTTCACTCGCGCCCCCCGGGCGTTTCAAGTGAAGGCCGCCATCGGGCGGCCCTCGGCGTGCGCGAAGCTGTGAGCGATTTCTTCGTCCCAACACCCGCTCGGTTCCAATCATAGGCTTTCCCACAGGCTTTGTCGGCCGGTGGGGCAAAGTCGATTATGCAGCTCATTTTGGGCGCAGGCGGAAGGACGCCGGGAGTTGTTTTTCCGTTATCTCTTGCGGCGTCTTCCGGTTGCGGGCAAACCTCGCCTGGTGGCCGATGTCAGCAGGTCCCGCGGAGCCCGCGGCCGCGCTCGCCGGCCGCGACGAAGAACAACACCGCCCCGCCGACCAGCGCGAGCAGGCCCGCCACGAGTTGCTGGCGGGACGCGCCGGCGAGAAGTCCCAACGAGACGACCGTCGCGAGGACGGGCACCAACGGACCGAACGGCGCGACGTAGGTGGCCGGCTGCACGACATGCGCGAACTGCGGGTTGCGAAGCCGCAGCGTCGCCGTGCAGACACCGAGGTACGTGATCAACCGGGCGACGACGCTCGCCGCGGCCAGCGCCACGAACGAGCCCGACAGCGCCAGCGTCAGCGTCACTCCCGCGGAGAACAGGACCGAGTTCGCCGGCGTGCGGAACCTCGGATGCACCTTGCCGAAAAAGCGCGGCAGGTCGCCGTTCTCGCCGAGCGCGAACAGCAATCTCGAACCCGTCAGCAGTTGCCCGGCGTTGTTGCCCGTCATCGATATGACCGACCCGATACCGATGAGCAGCGCGCCGCCGGCCCCCATGAATCGTAGCGCGGCGTCGGCAAGCGGTGTCTGGGACGAAGCGAGCCCGGGCAGCGTCCCCTCGGCTACGACCTGCACCAGCGAGTTGATGGCCGTCATCACGATCACGGTCGCGAAGATCGCAAACGGCACCGTGCCTCGCGGGTTCTTTGCCTCCCCTGCCGGTACCGCTATCACCTCGTAGCCGCTGAAGATGAAGAGCAGTAGCAGCGCGGCGCTCGAGAGATCCGAAACGCCGGCCGGCTCCGCGGGGACCAGGCTCGGCCCGCTCACGAAGAACAGCCCGACGAGACAGAACGTCGCGAGCGGTGCGAGCTTGCCGATCGTCAGCGCGTCGATAAGCCAGGCGGACTGCCGGACGCCGCGCACGTTGATGAATGCGAGAAAACTCGTCAGCCCCACGATCACCGACGCGCGGCCGGCCGTCGCGTGCATCGCCGGCCAGTAGAAGCCGAGCGCCAGCACCAGTCCGTTCACGACCGACGCCTGCGCGGCCGCCCTGGTGAACCACGCCATCCATCCCACTTCGAACGCCACGAACCTCCCGAACGCCGCCCTCGTGTAGAGATACGGACCGCCGGTTCCCTCGAACCGGCTGCCCACTTCCGCGAAACATGCGCCCACGATCAAGCCGGTGAACCCGAGGAAGAGGCACACGAGCGGCGTCCACCTCCCGGCGTGGGCGGCGGCCTGCGCCGGCACCAGGAAGATGCCGGCGCCGATCACCATGTTGATGCCCATCGCGGTCAGGTCCCACCGCCCCAGCTCCCGCTTGAGCGTCGAGCCCGACGCCCCGCGCGGGCCAGCCTCTCTTCCTGATACGGCAACCTCCTTCATCGCGGCGTCCCCGTCGTCGTCGGGGCTTCGGTCGCCTTCTCTCTCCTCCTCGCCTCCTTGACCATGTTTGCCACGTCCCCGAGAAGCTTCTTCGCGTCGTAGACAATCCCGTCCTTGATCACGTACTTGACGCCGCCGACGCGCTCAATCTCCCCCGTCTGATCGTTCAACCGCATCGTGCCGGTACCGTACAGCACCTTGAAGTTGGCCAGCGGATTGAACGGGACGATGATGACATCGGCGAGCAGTCCCGGGCGCAGGATGCCGAACGCGATCGGCTTGCCTTTCGGCTCGTACAGGGTCTGCGCGCCAAACATCGTCGCGGCCCGCACGACCTCGAGCGGGCTGAACCCCGCTTCCTGCAACAGCTCCAGCTCCCGGATGTACTCGAAGCCGAACTGCTCGAACGGCCCGGCCGAATCCGAGCCGACGGTCACCCGTCCCCCGTGGTTCTTGTACTCGTTCAGGAAATTCATCCACAGGCGGAAGTCCTGTTTCCACTCGATTTCATCCGCCGTCGTCCAGTTGACGAAATACGCGCCGTGCAACTCGCGGTTCGGCATCCACGCCCGCCACTGCGACGGCAGCAGGTAGGTGTCGAACCACTCCAGGTGCATGTCGCGCGTCATGTCCCGCGCCTTCTCGTACGCGGTCATCGTCGGATCGAGGACCAGGTGGCGCTCGATCAGCTCCTTCATCACCTGGTTCCACTTGTCGCTTCCCGATCGCGCCGCCTGTTTCCACACGCGGCCGCTCTGCGCGAACCTCTGTGACTCGTCGGAGTAGTTGAAGTTGTCGGGAAACGCCTGGATCGTTCGATCATCGAACAGGGCTTCGGGCAGGCCGTACCAGTGCTCCAGCGAGCCCAGCCCCAGCCTGGCGGCAATCAAGGCGGTCATCCGCGCGACGCCCATCTGCCCGAGGTGCGCCATGCTGCCGAGATGGTGCTTCTTCGCCTCCTCGAGCAGCGGCGCGACGATCTCGGGGTCGAGCGTCGTGATCAGTTTGAATCCGTCGACCCCCTTGTTCGCCGCCCAGTCGACGTACTCCGCCATTCGATCGGGAGCCAGCGGCGGCGGAGTGTCCGCGGCCCTTGGCGCTCCCGACGCCACCGCGCCGCCGGCCGTCGTCGACAGGAAGGAAGGCACCGCGCCGGCCTTGCCCACGCCGGCGGGCACCTGACCGAATGAAGGCTCGACGTAAGCGAAGATGCGCGGCGCGACGATCGCGTTGCTCGCGCTGCGCTCCCCTTCGCGCAGCGTCCAGTCGAGGCCGTTGAAGCATCCCGGCTCCCGGATCGTCGTGACACCATGCGCGAGCCACAGCTTGTACACGAATTCCGCCGGCGCACCGGTCGCCGGCCGTCCGATGTGCCCGTGCAGGTCGACGAACCCGGGCAGCACGTACATCCCCGTTGCGTCGATCTCGCGTGTCGCGCCGGTCGGCCGGTTGGACTGCCTGATCGGCACGCCCGGCACGCCGACCACCCGGATGTCGGCGATCCGGTTCCGCTCGATGACGATGTCCACCGGGCCTTCGGCGGGCGCGCCCGTCCCGTCGATCATCGTCGCGCCGCGCATGATCAGGCGATCGAACGGCCCCTCGCCCTCGCCGGCCCGGCGGTCCGGGGCCGGCTGGACCGTCGTCGGCCACTGCCACTGGCGTTCAGCGGCCGGCTTCGGCTTCTCCTGGGCACCGGTTGGTGCCGTCAGCGCCGCAACCGCCACGCCGACAACTGCTAGACACGCCGCCCGCCACATACGTTCTCCTTTGCGGAATCAAGCGCGGCCGATCAGAACTCAAAGTAGAAGCCGAAGCGCACCATGCGCGGCCCGAGGATCTGCGACGGATAGAGGTATTTCGACCCGACGGCAACCGTGTACGCGGTGATCGCCGAGGAGTTTGCGATGTTGAAGACCTCGAATTGGGGGGTTAGCCGGCTACTGGCAGCCAGCTTGATCGGTCGAGAGATTCGCAAATCGAGCATCGCGACGTTCGGGAACCGCTCGACCCCGCGCTCGGTCAGATAGACCGTCTGGCTGGCGCGCGTGAGCCCCGGGTAGACGGATCGGGTCACGGAATAGGTCGATTGGTAGGGATAGCCGTTGTTGTACAGGAATGCACCGCTGAAGGTGAGGGCCCATGGCCCGATGTAGCTCCCGGAGGCCTTGAACGAGTACTTGGACTGATCGCCCACCTGGCCCTGCTGGTTGTACAGGTTGTTCGGATCGTTCAAGTCGCCCCGGCTGAGCCCGCCCTTGTTGGTGTTCAACGTGAGACCGGCGACGAGCTGCCAGCGGCAAGCACGTTCTGTTGGAGACCGTAGTACGCCGGCAGCAGGTTGTACACGGTGACCGTGCCCCCGGGCCCTTGCGGCGATCCGGGCACGGTCACCGTCACCGGGGTGTACGCCGTGCTCGGCACCGCGACGTTGTGCGTCCCCACGGCGTCGCGATTCGTGCGGTGGTAGTACATCACACCGACACGAAGATCCTTGACAAACTCGCGCTCGATGCCCGCGGTGAATTCATCTGAATAGGGCCAGGGCCCGCCGTTGGCGTCCGCGTACTTGCTGTTGGCGGCCGAGAATCCCGAGAAGGGACCGAGCTCGTTGTCCTGTGCGACACCGTCGTGGTTCGTGTCGGTCCAGGAACGGGTCCCGCTGGTACGCGTGAGCGGCTCGACGGGCGTTACGCGCCCGATCCCGACGTTGCTGCCGTACCGGTTCGTGCTCGCCTTGAGCGCCGTCTTCCCGTTTCCGAAGACGTCATAGATGACGCCGAGGCGCCACACGCCGATCTGCTGGTGGATGGGCTCGCTCGCGTCCATGTGGCGCGCCGTCACCCACCGGCCGGCCGGCACGTCGTAGGACGGCCAGCCGCCGGTCAGGTGGTCGTAGCGTGCGCCCAGGCTGACGGTCAGCTTTCGGATCGGCGTCCACGAGTCCTGGGCGAAGAAGCCAATCTGTCTCTCGTAGGCCCGCACACTCGTCGGCGTGTTGAAGATCTGCACCGAGTTGGCGACGCCGTTGTTGTAGATGAGGTACATGTCGCCGTTAATCTCGTAGTCCTCTTCCCACTGCAGCCGCATGTACTGAACGCCGAATTTCAGGTTGTGCTCTCCGCCCTTGTTGGCTATGTGGGAGGAGAGTGTGTTCGAGAAGTTCGCGATCGAGTTGGGCCTCGTGAGGTTATAGGGTCCCGCCACATTCGCCGTGCTGAGCGTGGAGTCCTGCACCCGGATGCCGCCATTCACACCGTCCTGGTACAGGAAGTAGCCGGTGCCCGTCCGGTAGCTGAAGCGAGATTCGAACACCGACCTTCCGAACACGCCTGTGTACTGCGGCCCGCCCTGCCAGTGGACTCCCTTCTGATTTTGGCTGGCGATGTCGGGCACGTAGTTGGGGGGCGTGTCGCGGCGGTGCGGTCTGAGCTTGTCATCGACGTTGAGCAGGAGGTTCAGCTTGTGGTTGGTGGAGAGTTGCCAGGTCACCTTTCCCGACCCGTTCGTGATGACGTTATCGTCGAGCGCGTCGGTCCCGTCGGCGTTCTTTGCGCCCAGGGTGATCTGGTCGACCCTCCATCTCCTGAATGAACCGAACCACCAGACGCGATCCTTCTTGATCGGGCCGCCCGCAGTGCCGTTCACGTCGAACAGTTTGGTGACCGGGTTCCCCCCGGCGAAGCCGTACTTCTGAAGTTCGGGCGTGTCGAAGTTGTCGCCCTGCAGGCTGCGGTTCGAGTAGTTCGTCCTGAGGTCGCCGTGCAAGCGGTTTCCGCCTTGCTTGGTCACCATGTTGATGAACACGCCGCCGACCGAGTTCTCTGCCGGCAGGGCGGAGGTCTGGTAGTTGACTTCCTCGAACATGCCCTGGTCGAAGTACATCGCGGTCGCCCCGCCGCCGCCTCCGACGAAGTTCGTGTTCATCCCGTCGATGGCGTAGACGACGTCATCGGTGCTCGAGCCGTGCGAGCTCAGGTAATTCACGAACATGCCCTGGGTGCCGCCGACGTCGTACAGGGAGACCTGAACCCCGGGAATGATCTTGGCCAGCGACCACGGATCGCGGCCGGTCGGTATGCCTTCGAGAATTTCCTGAGACATGACCGTCTGCTGCATGGTGGACTTGGTGTCGACCGTCGGCGATTCCCCTCTGACGGTGACGGTCTCCGCCACCTGTCCCACCTCGAGAGGCACGTCGACGGTGGCGGTGAATCCGGCACTGATCCGGACGCCGGTTCGCTGGACGGTCTTGAAGCCCTGGATCTCGAACTTCAGGTCGTACGAGCCAGGCGGAAGGCGGTCGAAGCGGAACACGCCTTTGACGTCCGTCACCTGGGACTGGAGGCCGCCGATCAACTGATCTCCGGACAGAGACACCGTGACGCCCGGCAGCACGGCGCCGGTCGAGTCGGTGACGGTCCCCGTGATCGTTCCCGTGGCGATCTGCCCGCCCGAGATGGCCGGCCACCAAGCCAAAACGCACACTGCGCCGATTAGGGCCTTGTGTATGACACCTTTCATTGCAGCCTCCTCACTTGGCTGTTGAACGCGCTGTTGGGCCCCTACTGCTTCGTTCATTGGCTCAGACACACCCGCGCAGATATCCCGCTGCTTCCAGCGCGGCGATGGTCCCGTCGGCCATCGCCGTCGTCAGTTGCCTGTACCTCTTCGCGATAACGTCGCCAGCCGCGAACACGCCCGGCTCGCTGGTGTGCATCCGGTCGTCGGCAACGATGTAGCCCGATTGACTGAGATCCAGTTTCCCCCTGACAATCGCGGTGTTCGGCCGCTGACCAATGAACACGAATACCCCATCCGCGACAATGGCGTCCGTGGAGCCGGACACGACGTCTTCGATCGTGACGTGGAGGCGGTCGCCCTCCGGCGCGATTGCCGCAACGGACGCCAATGTCCTCGCGCTGATCTTCCCCGTCGACTGCGCGTTTTGCTGAATGGTGTGCGCGGCCCGACACGCATCCAGGCATTCGATGATCACGACGGACCGGACACCCAGCGTCACCAGGTAAAGGCTCTCGTCGAACCCCGTGTTGCCGCCGCCGACAACGACGACGTCCTTCCCTTTGTAGGCCGGGCCATCGCAAAGAGCGCAGTAGTGCACGCGGTCGTCGCAGCTCGTCCCGATCGGCAGCCGGTTCGGCGTGCTGCCCGTCGCGATGATCAGCGTCTTCGCGGCGTACTGGCCCGTTGCGGTCGTCATCACCTTCGTCGGGGACTCCACGTCGATGTCTTCGACTTCGACCAACTCTTCGATTGCGACGCCGAACGACTGCACCTGACATCGAATCCGCTGCATCAGCTCCATACCGCTGATGGCCTGGTGCGACGGGAAGTTCTCGACGCTGCAGCTTGAGTTGGCGATGCCGCCGCACGTCGCCTTCTCGAGCATCAGGACGTCGAGGCCCGCGCGCGCGGCATAGATCGCCGCCGTCATTCCGGCCACGCCGCCACCGACGATGATCAGATCGCGCTCGCAATCGCTCATACGACTGGCGCGCTTCCCGACGCGACGAGCGCCATCAGTTCCGAAGGGCTCATCACGCCTGCCTTCCGCGCCGACGGCACGCCGTTTCTGTAGACGAGGACCGTCGGCACCTTCGTGACGCCCGCCTCTTGCATGAGGTCCGGGCTCTGGTCCGCATCGATGCCGGCGAGGGCCAGCCGCGGCCAGCGTGCCCGGCACCTGTCGATGACCGCCATCAACACCTGGCAATTGGGACATCCCTGGCGGAACACGAGCACCAGGCAGTTCGGCGCGCCGGCCACGTACGCGTCGAACGTCTCGGACCTCAGAAGCGTGATGTCCTGGAGCACGGCATTCGGCCTCGATGCGGTTCACACCAATGCGCCGCTGTCGGACGCTCTCAGTTCGGCCATGTAGAGACGAACCCTGTCGAACATCTCACGCGCAATTGCCGGGTGTTCCGTCGCCACGTTCCTCAGCTGGAACGGATCCGTCCGCCGGTCGAACAGCTCGTCGCGCGCTGGGACCTCGCCGGAACTTGCCGCCGTGCACGTCCACTGGTCTTCGCCGTCGAGCGTGGCCGCTCTCTTGTACTCTTCGTACGCCCGCATGTAGAACGCGGTGTCGCGGTCCTCGACCGCGTTCAACTTCTTCGCGTGCAGAAGATGAGCGGTGGATCGCGCGAGATCGCGGCCGTACATACCGAACCGCGAATCGGCGACGGTCTTCTCTTCGTCCTTGAGCCAGTGGATAAACGACCAATCGGGCGTGATGATCGACCACGAGTAGCGGAAATAGCCGGCGACCGCGAAGTCCCTCAGCGTTTCGACTTCGCCGTTGGCGAGCGGGAGCAGGCTCTTTCCCTGCATCAGCGCGTGGACGCCGATCCCGAACCAGTCAACCACCGTCGGCGCGACATCGCAGGACTGAACGAACCCGGACACGCGCTTCCCGCGTGGGACGCCTGGCCCGCGCATGATCATCGGGATATGCGCCAGTTCCTCATACGGCCACGGACGGCACTTGCGCATGATGCCGTGACCGTGCTCGCCGTTGCCCATCGGACAGCCGTGATCGGAGACCAGCAGGACCAGCGTGTCGTCCTCGAGGCCGAGCATCCGGATACGATCAACGAACCAGCCGAACCACTTGTCCACGTTGGTGACCTTCTCGGCGTAGAGCATGCGGATGTGGTGCAGCTCCGCCTCGGTGTAGAGCCCCTCCACGTGGCCCTGTATCGGCAGGAACATGTCCTTGCCCTTGTAGTCCGGGTCGTAGGGGCATTTCAGGGCCGGGTCGTGGACCGAGGGCGGGTCCCACGGCTCGTGCGGATCGAAGCAGTCGACCCACAGGAAGAACGACTTGTTCCGATCGACGTTCTCCAGGTAGCGTGACGCCGCCTTCATCACCTGCGCCGCGTGCTGGTCCTCGTCCGACCGCCAGTACTGACGCTCCTTCAGATGGCACTCGACCTGGTTCAGCAGCGGGCGTACCACGTTCTCGCCGAGGATCGCGTCGGCAGTCTCCATGACGTGATCCTCGAAGTAGTCTTCGGCGCGCAGGCCCGCCAGATGATCCTGCGCGTAGTACTGGTGATCGGTTTCGTGGCCGTGTATGAAATGCACCTTGTCGAAGCCGCGCGCGTAGCCGAACTTCGGAAGCCGCATCGGTCCCGCGTCGCCGACCAGCGCGGTGTCGATCGGATGTCCCCAACACAAGTCGGCGATTGTGGTGTCGTCGATGTCGAGCGGGTGAGTGCTAGTCCCAAAACAAGCGCGTTGTTCTAAGCCGTCAATGGCCAATAACTGCTGACGCCGGAGCCGACACCACCAGGCGAATGGCGTGTGCCGGCTTGATTGTGG
>Ga0315282_10007555_pt1 | contig 17800 bp, 12 predicted proteins | sample YL17G07_20_MG_FD_203693 | JGI IMG/M metagenome (GOLD analysis project Ga0315282, IMG submission 203693) | Sediment microbial communities from Yellowstone Lake, YNP, Wyoming, USA - YL17G07_20 | ecosystem: Environmental > Aquatic > Freshwater > Lake > Sediment | place: USA: Wyoming | collected... | reverse complement strand
CACGGTTCTTGCATCCCTCTATTTCAAGAAAGCAATGAATACACTCACCGGAAAAACAGAGGTGAAACTCTTCCATACTACCGGTACTGTGTTCTTCGTTGGAGCGCTCCTTACGATCATCCTCATTGGTTTTATTGTAATATGGGTGGCGTTTATCCTACTGATGATATCCTTTTATGAAAGCAAACCTTTCGAACAAAAGCAACAACCCCAACAACAGGTTCCTCCCTCATAACAATAGAAACATATCCTTCCATAAAAACTGGTTTTTACACTGATTTCATCTAGGGATTTATACCCGTGAATGCCAAATCCCGACAGGAGCATCGATTACACCACTTAGATGAATGACATAAACTAAGCGGATAGTTGACCGGAACGATTATGATTATACTAGTAAAAATATAGAAGGATTAGCAGAACGGTGACATTTACTAGTATATTTTATTGCACTCCCATCGAGTTTCCAAACAAAAATGATGATGGTATATTATCAAGAGAAAAATGAGGAGCATACTAGTAAATTAGAGTTCAAATCCCTTCCCCTGCACTTTCAATCTTCATTAATCGAAAAAAATTCTGCAACAGATATGGTACCATCAAATTTGTTAACAAATACGAGTCCGAATCTCCCTCCCCGCGCTAATCATTAGCACGGTTAGTTAACAGAAGGAAAAATCAAACTAATCCAATTTTTATAACAACTAATCAGACTATGATAAAAAGAAAAAAGAGAGAGAGAGGGGTGATAGGATTCCCTATTTCTTTACCATCGAAAAGATGATGAGTTGCGTTCCTGTCGCTGTTTTTTCTTCGTCAGCTACTTTTGCAGTGATAGAGATAGCACCGAATCCAAAGAACATTCCAGTCTTTACAGTTATTGATTCTCCTGCGGGGATGTCAATTGTACCATTCCATGTTTTATTTATAAGTCCGAGAATGCCGCCTTCCACATGAATCTGCCATGGGACATCATTAGCATCTGATGTTCCATTGTTTGTTATAACCACTTTGACCCCAAGACCTCCAGCGATGCTGAATGTTAAACTTAAACCAGATTTTGTGAACACATACACAGACCCAGAATTTGTTCCCATGTCATCATCATACACTGCTGTAATTAGGGCGGTGTCACCAGAGAGGAAAACAGGATAACCAAACTGGTCCCCTGCTGCGCCATCTGAGGTGAGCAGTTTCTGTTGTTGGGTCCAGGTGGTGCCTGTTCGCGTGAACACATACGCCGATCCAGAATTTATCCCCTTGTCATCATCATTTTCTGCTCCGATGAGGGCAGTATCACCCGAGAGGGAAACAGAATTACCAAAATAATCCTGTGTTGCACCGTCTGAGGCGAGGAGTTTCGCCTGTTGGGTCCAGGTGGTGCCAGTGCGGATGAATACGTACGCAGACCCGGAATCGACTCCGTTGTCATCATCACCTTCTGCTCCGATGAGGGCGGTGTCACCATCAAGAGAGACAGCCCAGCGGCTAAACTGGTCTCCTGCTTGGCCGTCTGAGGCAAGGAGCTTTGCTTGCTGGGTCCAGGTGGTGCCAGTGCGGATAAATACGTACGCAGACCCGGAATCGACTCCGTTGTCATCATCAAGCGCTGCTCCGATGAGGGCGGTGTCACCAGAAAGAGAAACATCGCCAAAATCGTCCCCTGCTTGGCCGTCTGATGCGAGGAGCTTGGCTTGTTGGGTCCAGGTCGTGCCGGTGCGGGTGAACACATATGCAGAACCAGAACCGTTTCCGTTGTCATTATCAAACCATGCGCTAATAATTGCGGTGTCTCCATCAAGGGAAACAGAACCGCCAAACCTATCCTCTGCTGCACCGTCTGCGGCGAGGAGCTTTGCCTGCTGGGTCCAGGTTGTACCCGTGCGGGTGAACACGTATGCTGATCCAGCCTTGTTTCCGTTGTCATCATCCCACCTTGCTCCGATGAGGGCGGTGTCTCCGCTGAGGGAAACAGAACTGCCGAAACTGTCTCCTGCTTGGCCGTCTGATGCGAGGAGTTTCGCCTGTTGGGTCCAGGTGGTGCCAGTGCGGATGAAGACATATGCAGAACCAGAATCGACTCCGTTGTCATCATCATTCCATGCTCCGATGAGGGCGGTGTCCCCATTAAAAGCAACCCATAGACCAAAATTGTCATTTGCTGCGCCGTCTGCGGCGAGAAGCTTTTGCCCTTCAGTCCAGCTTCCTGCCATGCTTGGCAGAGGATGGCTGGGAACCGTTGCGTTTATCGCACTATTTTTTACAGACGGGACTGCGGGAACCGCAGTAGCTATCAACAGCATACATACAAATATTCCTATGATTTTCGTTTTCATGTTTTTATTTCCTCCATCTCTTGATACATTTTTTCTTACTTCCGTTTGTCTTGAGAGGGGTGGCAGATTTACGATAAATAGGGGATAATATGAAGAAACAGATGTTCTGCCAACCTCCCTTCCTTTCCAAGTTTTATTTCCTCCCTCTCAAAAACACATTGTTCAAAACATACATACAAAAATTCCTACGATTTTCCTTTTTATGTTCCTTTATTCCTCCCCCAAAACATGGGTTTTATAAAATTAAAATCCCCCCACCAGTATTTATATCTTGTCAATGGATTTTATTCGCAACAAAAGTAACATTTCTTTACCATGAATAAAAAATAGATGGCTGCCCATCTGTTGTTAAATTCCAAGTCTTCACTCGTACAATCAATACCGAGGGATTTATACCTGTGAGTTCCAAATCTCGACGGAAGCATCTAAAATCAATAGATAGTATAACTGTTCAACAGATATAATGTTAACATATGTGTTAACAAATACGAGTCCAAATCTCCCTCTCCCATTTTAATATTCATCAATACTTTTATTTGCATGAAGAAGATTACATAAAACAGTAGTAGAATTTTAGTTGTTTTTTCCTGCGGGCCTTCGAGTATTGTCTAATGGATGTAAAGCAATATCTATTAAATATCAAAAAAGAGATAATCATGTTAAAAGTATTTAACAGAGAATATATATCAGGACATAAGGTAGGTTCAGGAAATGGATATAAGTTATGAGAAACATGAAGTTGGGGAAAAGAAGGCGTCAAAAGATCAAATAAAGCCACCAGCGTTGAGATGGTCTAGGAGATTGCCAGCGAGTTTGAACCCAATCAGAAGGCTGTTTGAACCTCCTCAAAGATTAATTGAACCCTACGTCACAAATGGTCAGGTGGTTGTTGATCTTGGTTGTGGCTCAGGTTATTATACACTCGCTTTGGCTCAATGTGTTGGACCTCAAGGAAAAGTGTACGCAGTTGATTTGGATGAAAAGTGTATCCGAGCGTTAGAAAAAAAGATGGATAAAGAAGGTTATCATAACATCGAAGCACACGCTTCGTCTGCCTCTGAATTGGGCTTTATAAAAGACGGGTCGGTTGACTTCGTTCTTGCTAATGGACTGTTGTGTTCCATGGCTGACCATAGACAGTTAGCTGTGAACGAAATAAAGCGTATCCTCAAACCAGGAGGACAGGCATACCTCAGCCTAGGCGCTCCTCCACCTCTTGGTTTTGTGGATCGAGCGGAGTGGGAGAAAATACTTGAAGGATTTAGAGTCGAACGAAGTGGTGTTCGGTGGGCAATAGTGAGAGTATTATAACTATTGGGATCAAATCCTATTGTAGTTATAAGTAGGAATGAGATTTAAACTTCGAGTTGAAGTCTCTTCCCCTGCATTAATTAATCACTGTAAATTTGCCAGTAATTTGATGCTTAGACCCCAATGCGAGAACCTGAAATAAGAAACCGCTCAACAGATAAACCTAATTATCTTTTATATACATCATATCCCTTGATCATATTTTGTTAATGCTGCAACTTCAACAGGAATAACCTTTCGATATACTTCATCAGGTTTTTTTAGAGTACCATCAACTGTGAGAAGATTCTCAACCCGTATGCCAAACAACTTCTCGTTCTCCTCAAGCAAGGGTAAAATTTTTTCCCAATCCTCTTTTGATAATGAAATGATTCTACCCCCATTCAATTGATCCTCACCAACGGTATTTCTTGGGTCTCTCAGGTACACTGCGCTTGCAGCAGCAAGAGGAAACAAATTACCGCCATGATATGGGGTTTCTTGCTCTACAAGAACACCATGGTCATCAAATGCCATCCCGTTCAGAATGATAAATCCTCGTGCAGCCATACACGACTCACCCATGTAATCCTTACAAGATCCATTAATAATAGCAGTGGTGCTCCCTACTGAATTGATTAACGGCCGGTCGATAAGATCACCTAATACAAACGCAACACCTCCTTTTGCACCATATTCGAACGTCTTGCCTACATCCCCATAAATCACTAGCTTCCCTGACTTAAAACAATATGCGACTGAATCCTGGACGCTTTCGTGAACATAGAACTCCGGGCCGTCTGCGAATGCAGCAAGACAATCACCGACTCGCCCATACACATCGATTTTCATCTTTTGTTTCGTGATTAATCCTGCACCAAAGTTCCGCTGTCCGTTAAATCGATACGCAATAACATTTCTCCAACCCATCTGACATACAGTTTCAAGAAACTGGCATGTACCATTGACTCCCTCTGGCGCAAAACCAGATACATCAATAATTAGTATGTCATTTAGATACAGAGGAGACCGAAGTTTTTTTCGTTCATCATAGGTGATCAAATAATAGATGCTATCCAAGGACGATCCTATTATAGGGACTGTATCAAAAACATTAAATAAGGTTTCTTCAAAGAGAGCAATAAGGTCGCTGCGTCGATGTCCACCAGTAGGATAACGCCTATCGATCAACAACGTTAAAACCTCGATGATATCTGGTATTGCTTCCTTGTTTTTTTCTATACGATATCGTAAGTTCTCAATTACTGAGGTAATAGTCTTATAATCCCATTCAGGGATATGTTTTTTAATATGGTCAAAAAGATCAAAGGGGTTTTTTTCAGATAATTCTTCATACCGATTCATTTTATTTCCTGAATCATTGAGACATATTCTTTTTTGATGATATTGGTAAGCGGCTGATTCGATACGTTTACCGAATTTATCAGTACAGGTAAGATTTTTTTGGGGATCAAGCGTGAAAATAAATGCACCACCATCAGTATAACTTCCTCCTCGTGCATACCAATACCGATCTGCTTTTGGATGGAATCTATTATCTTCGCTTGCTACCGTCTGAAGTAACATATCAATTGCTTGTTTTTCTGACCCGATAAGCCCGATGTTCACATCCCCTTCTTGAAGAGCAAACACTTGCGGGCGTAACATTGACGTATCAGTAATACCAATTAATTGAAGCTGCCTTGAATAAGGATCGTTTCTCCCAATGATGAAAAACCATGGTCCATCAGGAGAACTATGCATATGGGTGGTCTGTAAAGCATGGTAAATCTTTTGCTTTTCTTTAGATAACATGGTAAAATCTCGTTCTGTCGTTGGAGCAAACACTTCAATGACGTACTCTAATGGATATCGGTAGATTCTAGTAAAGAGATCCCAACATAATGCTGCAACCTCTGTATCAGTTAAAAAAAGCGGGTAGATATTCCGCAGTTTCAAATATTCAGTTATAGAATAATAATTAGCGAAATCACCGTTATGCACCAAGGCATCATGAAGACCGATGAACGGATGGGACCCGCCAGGATGCCAGATTTTTCCCTTTGTCGGGTATCGCTGATGACCAACCCAGATATGAGCTTCAACATCTTCAAGACAGTAGTACTGAAGTACCTGCTCAGCATATCCAACGATTTTTAGTACCATCATGTTTTTTCCATGAGAAGCCACAAAAGCTTTTTTCTCCCCAAGCGAGGCATAATAGGTTTTGTTCAGTGAATAACTATTGCGATACATGAATTCATCTTCAGCCTGAGAGAAGTCTAATCCGCCAAGATTGTTTGATTCAATGAACACATGGAGCAGTTCTTTTTTCACTCGAACAAAATACCGCCAGACCTCTGGTGGTTTTACCTTTAATCCGATACTCTGGTAATCTTCAATAGTTGGTACTATCTGTGCAGATTCAACGATAAAATTTGAGTAAATACAACGGTTTTCCACTTCATACCGTATCGTCGGATCGATATAGGCTACTTGTAAAAGATAGTCTTCCTCAAGTATTTTCGATGACACGCCCAGCTGCTCTGCAGAAAGACCAATTGCAGCTATTCCCCCACCTTTTCCGTTACCTCTGTTATGCATCTGTACCATTGACTGCACCAAATATTTTCCCTTTATTGGGACAGAAGAGATAACGCCAAGAACCCCACATCCCCCCTCAGCTTCACTACTTTGGGAAACATAAGGGAACGGGAGACTCTGAATCAAATCTTTCCGTGAGTGAAGGATTCTTTTTGGTAGATCAGTGATATGTATCATCTCCTATGATCGAGGTGAATAAGGTGGTTGAAAAAACCCTGTTTAAATTTCACAATATTTTTTGGACGAAGTTCATTTATACTTTCTAAATCTAACTTGGTGAGAATATAGTCCCATTGGTTCTTCCATGAACGATACAGATTGATGATTCGTTGAGAACCCCATTCCGGTTCAATCGCGTGTGCAAGGATCTGGTCTGTGGTCGCTATCCCTGAGGGGCATCCTCGTCCTCGTTCGCAGTTCTCACATCGTTTGCATCCCAAGGCGATCAGCTCAGCGGTTCCAATAACTGCACCATCTGCTCCTAATGCGATTGCTTTTGCAACATCGTACGCGGTTCGTATTCCTCCACTTGCCATAATAGTAAAGTTATCTCGGACTCCTTCGTTGAGTAAATAATTGTGAACAATAGGAATTGCGTATTCAATCGGCATCGCAATATTTTTTTTTGCGATATCAGGAGCAGCACCGGTTCCACCATATCCTCCATCGATTTGTAAGATATGAGCACCGGCATAGTAACTACCAATTGCAACCATGTCCACATCTGTAGGGGTGGAAACTTTCACCGAGATTAATGCATGAGGGTTGATATCTTTCATGAGTTGTACATGTCGATAGTGGTCTTCAACAGAATAGACATTATGAAAAGGAAACGGAGAAAACAGGCTGATAGCGGGGACAACATCACGGATAGAGGCAACATCTGGAGTATTTTTATCAGCGAGCAGATGCCCGCCAAGTCCCGGTTTTGCCCCTTGCGCATATTTCAAAACGATGATTCGTGCTCGTTTGATGGTTTCTGCATTGACACCAAAATGACCGGTTGCTACTTGGGTAATAACATGATCTTTATACGGGATTAACTCATCAGGGTAACCTCCTTCACCGGTACTCGTGAAACTGTTCCAGGCCTGTGCCGCACGGGCTCGTGCAAGCATCACATTCAAACTTACAGAGCCAAAGGACATATCACCGCCGTACACTGGAATAGGGATCGTTATTTTTGGTCGTCCATCGTCGCTCTTGTTAAGGACAAGTGAGGTATCAATGATTTGCTCAGTTGAGGAAATCTTATCAGGTTGTTTTTCATCGACGAGTTCAAAGTCAAATCGTAACTTATCAAAACCACCTTCTGATCTCCCGATTCTATATTCATATCCAGGGGGTATGCCCCCGGTTTCCGCTTGATTCCATGTTGAGGAAATCATATCTGATGTCCATCGTACGTCACCAAGCATACGATACTGTGGGTTTATGGTAACTAAGAGTGCATTGGTTGGACACACGTTCATACATCGTTGACAGGTAGGGCCTTGGCAGAAGTAGGTCGGATGAACAATGCGGAGGAGTCCTTCAGGTTTTTGAAACGCTTCGTAGTCAATAGATGCAGAGCCGATATACTCAGGACATGCAATCATGCACTTACCGCATCCCGTGCATTTTTCTCGATCAAGGATGACCTCGTGTTTTTTTATGACATTTAGGTATTTTGATGGCGCTATTTTTATGTCCGGAAGTCGAACTCGTACGATTTGTCTCATCTGTTCTCACCAAAGATTTTTTCTTCGAGTTCTTCATAGAACAACGTTCTTCCTCGTTCGCCTCGTTGTCGTCGTAATTCACGTAACCCCATCCCCCCGAGAACTTCAAAAAGTTGATCTCTCCATGCTCCGATGAGATTGATAATACGTTGAGACACTATTTCGCTTTCTTCCTCTTCGATTTTCAGAGGACAATCAGATATATGGTTTTTTCCATAACATGCTTTACACCCAAGTGCAATATGGTATGCACGTCCAATAGAGACAGCATCTGCCCCAAGAATTATCGATTTTGGAACATGTGCTGCCTCCGCGATTCCACCGGCAGAAATAAATGTAATTTCATCGCGTACACCTGCATTACCAAGACTAGTGTGAACCGTGCGGATAGATGTTACTATCCGTTCAGGGTCCTGTATGCATATGTCATCTGGGAGATAGAAATGAAGGATATCTACCCCTGACTTTGTCAGCATGAGTGCTTGTTCAACGGATGTTTCATCATAAGGAAGATGAACAGAGACTAATACGTTCTGGTTATGGGTTTTAATTTCTTCAAGGAGATCAGCTATTTTCTCTTTATTCTGTATTTCGATTTCGATAACTTGTGATATTTTAATAAGATGCGTAAAAATTTCAACATGTTCACTGGGTAATCGTGGTATGATATTTGATGCGTATGCAATCAAATCGTTGGAATATTCATCTGCTTTGACAATAGCGAATGTCTTTAGTTTGAGAGCAGCTTTTACGACAGCTAAACGAAGAAAGTCCCCGCTTGCTGATGGACAGGTGGCATCGAGAATCATAGGAATAGGGATTTCGATGGTTTGAGGGATCTGCGAGTGTAATATTCCAGAATTATTAAATCTCAAATATGGTAATTTTCTCCCGAGATCTACCGATGTTGAGATATATTCTCGTCCATGAATTCCATCTCGGGTTGGCCGTACGATTTCAGAGAAATCAAACCATATGCCATCGAAACCTTTTCCTGCGAACAATCCTTTATAGCCGGTTCCTGAGACTGGGATTCTGCCGGTTTCTGCTTCAAAAGAAATCGTTTTTATTCTATCGGGGGTGAAATAGGAGTCACCAACGGTTTCAAAATCTGGATTAATTTGAAGTACAAGTCCATTTTTTGGGCAAACTAAAGTGCAGAGGTGGCATCCTCGGCAGAGGTCAGTATTTGGTTCGTTAACATGACCATCGTCCTTCCTTTTATGAACATCGTAAATGCAAGTTTGTGTGCATTCTTGAACATTCAAACAATTATTGTACCGCTTAACAATAAATTTTGAAGGAAATTTAATTTTTAAAACAGCATCTTTTGTTTCAATATGATATCTTTCAAAGGCAGTTGCCATTTTTAAAACACCGTGTGTAATATTTTTTTTAAATTATGAATAGAATAGTTTTAACTGAGAATTTTTAATGCTTCGGCCCTAAGATTTTTAGGATCGATTACTTTTATATATTGACTGGTGGTCGCTTCAGATACGATCTTCTTCGCTTCTGTTAAGACTTCTTTTGGAGCTAATAACAAAATCGGTATGTGATGAATAATACCTGGTGTTAAGAATTCTTTAAGAGATTTGGTCATATTAGGAAGAGGAGTAACTTTATGTAAGTATCCTACAATAAGATCGACTTTGTCTGCTATCGAGATAAATGCTATGTTTTTCCCGTGGTTATCAATATCGTTTCCTATCGGTAGCGTTTTGTACCCCATACATACGAGTCTCGTTAAAAACTCTGGGTCTGTTCCTTCTAAATAACCAACTGTTTTCATTTCTTTTTTCCTCCTTTATCGTATTATTATCTAATCATTTTCTCCATGTAATAATTTAATCTTATTGCATTCCCAACAATTTCTCATCATCTTATCAGGGATTGGGCAATTTAAACAGATTTCGTCCATCCAATAATATTATGTAGAAAATAATTAATATATCCTTTGCTTAAAAATTCATTCAATTGACCGCTATTTTATCAAAAAAATTTACAATGTTTACTAATTTAGTAGTAAATGGTGCAAAAACATTTAAAATGAATCTGCATTCTGATAGATATGGATGAGTTAGATTATAAAATCTTAGAAAAACTAAATGAGAACGCCCGTAAAAGCTATAGAGAAATTGCCAGGGAACTGAAAGTATCTTTATCGACTATATCGAACAGAATCAAAAAATTGGAGAACGAAAAAGTAATTGAGAGATATATTCCATTAATAAATCAAGAAAAAATTGGTTACGATTTAACGGCTGTAATAGATGTTAAAATATCCCATGGAAAACTCATCGAAGTACAAGAAAAAATATCAAAGGATAAACGCGTAAGTGGTGTTTTCGACATCACAGGAGATTGGGATTCGTTAATAATTGCACATTTTAAAGATAGAAGAGATTTAAATGGATTTATCAAAGGTGTTCTTTCTATGGATAATGTTGAAAAAACAAACACACAAATTGTTCTTAATATTGTAAAAAATGAAAAAAGGGTAATCTTTTAATCATCTTGGTACGCGGTTTCACCATGCAATGCTTCATCAAGTTTTGATTCTTCTGCTATTGATACTCGCACTGGCGTAATTTTGTTGATAATCCAGAACATGATATAGGTAAAGACAAACGCCCAAATGGCGGCCAGCCCTACCGCGACTACTTGGATGCCAAGAATCTGTATCCACCGAAGAGAAGCCCATTCGCTCCTGCGATATTTACTGCAGTTGTTGCAAATATCCCTAAAAAGATCGTCCCGATGATACCACCGACACCATGGACGCCCCAAACATCAAGTGCATCATCCCACTTCTTTTTATTTTTGTACCAAATCGCGATATAACAGACGATACCTGCCATCATCCCAATAAACATCGCAGCTGCAGGAGTGACATATCCGGCGCACGGGGTGATTGTTGCCAGCCCTGCGATAGATCCCGTCAGAAGACCAAGGAATTTTGGTTTCTTCTCAAAAATCCATGCGATGATAAGCCAAGTGAACGCGGCGACTGACGCAGCAAGGTCTGTGTTTAAAAACGCAATAACTGTCACTGAGTTTACGCTTAGTTCGCTGCCTGCATTAAAACCATACCATCCAAACCAGAGTAATCCTGTTCCAATCGCGACAAGAGGCAGACTATGCGGTATTTCTTTCTTTTTTGCTTTTCGTTTACCGAGGAAGAACACTGAGGCAAGCGCGGCCATTCCTGCAGATGCATGGACAACGATACCGCCTGCGAAATCCTTCACGCCCCATTGAGCAAGAATCCCCCCGCCCCAAACCATATGAACAAATGGGAAATACACAAGGAATAACCATGCGACAAGAAAGATAAGATACGCTTTGAATCGCACACGATTTGTAAATGCACCAGTAATTAAAGCAGGAGTGATAATCGCAAACATCATCTGGTATACGATGAACACATACAGTGGGAGACTTGGGTTACCGGAAAAAACAGTGGTTGGTGTTATATTCATTAAAAAAGCGTTGTCTAAATTCCCAATAACTCCACCTGTACCACCACTGAAACACAGTGAATAGCCGACTGCAAACCAAATAATGTCGACAATGGCCATGGAGACAAAACTTTGTATCATAATCGCAAGAACGTTTTTTCTTCCGACTAGCCCGCCATAGAAAAAAGCTAAGCCCGGGGTCATAAGCATAACAAGACTTGTTGCTACGAGCATGAATCCGATATTCCCGGTATCAAACATTCAATTCACCTGTTTTTCAGAGGATGTTATTCGCGAATAAGCATCTCTTTTATCTTTATAATTATTTATAAATCTTCTCTTCTAATTGATTCAATTGAATAGGAGTAAAAAACCCTCCCCTCAACAGAGATAAAACCATTAAATGTGTTGACAAATACGAGCCAAAATTTTTCTTCGAGTCAGCTATTTCTTTCGGGGGATTTATACCTGTGAGTGCTCAATCCCGACAGAAGGATGCTATTTATTAACATGGTTGTTTTACAGAAGAAAAATACAATTCTTTATTGGTAAATTGACACTTAAATCTCGACAATGATATTATCTGATTATTAGGTTGGGCCATGTAACGTTACAATAATAGAACAGGGTGCAGTCTTCGCGAGTTTTCGCTCTTCCTTGCTGAGAAAACCATTACGTCTTGCAGCCCAATCACCTTCCATAATTATCATGTGAACCCTCCGTTCTACTACAAAATGTGCAATGCCGTGACTAGCGTCTTTCACATATAAGGTTAGAGGTGTGATATATCGGCGGAGAGCACGCACAGAAGGGCGCCTCAGAATGGGTAATTCACCACTCTTTATAATAAACGACTCAGGATAATAGAGAGAATAGAGTGGAACATTTGGGGGAAATTCGATCACTTTGGCAGCGATAATATCCACATCGGGAATAACGGAGGAGGATGTGAGAGATCCAGACAATTCAAAAGGCCCTTGATGAAATTCATGAAGGACAGGTATGAGAACTCGGAATGGTGGATGTGGTTTCTCGATGGGTTTACGAGGGTTACTAATGAGAATTATTTTCTTGCTTGAGAATTCTTCAATCCACATCACGGTCTGTGTAGCATGCCATCTGCCTAAAAAAACATTTCGTGGAACTGGTACAATGATAGTCTCCGCGCGGGTTTTTTCAATAGTCTCTTTTAAACTATTAACCATCGTTTGTGGTGCATGGACATCAATATATTCACAAGGGATCCCAGCATCCGCCGCGGTGTCTTTAATAAAACGCTCCATGTCGTAATCCAGCGAAGTTTTTACCTTTTCATTCAAAATCCGCATCACAATAAGACGTGACCCAGAGTTCCGTGCAAGGTTTATGGAAATAGCCGCAACATCTTCTTCCCCAGGTTGTAACGTGAGCGGTAGAATGATTGGCCCCGCACGTTCGATAAAAGGTTTAGGCACTTGTATCTTAATTTCAACGGCTGGTTCGAGTTCAGCTGAAGTTGGAAGTGGAATAATACGGCGAGTAGGAACTGCTTTTGCAGGTAGGATATATGTTCGCAGAATAAGCTTACGGCCTTCTTCTAAGAGGACAACGACTGGAGCGATACTAAAAAGCAACAACCATTCAAACAGGGTCAAAGAAACCGTATTAAATATGGGTCCAAAGAAGGGGACATATACTATTGCGACAAGAATCATAAGTTCCACGAAGATCGCTATCAAGAGCCATTTGTTACGACGTAAACTCACTGTGAATGTTGACTTGATGTTAGTTCTGGTGGCGATGAGCATTCCGAGTTGTCCTGCCATGATTCCGACTATGACCATCGTGGTGCCTTTGAGATAGGCAGTATGGTCTGTAATAGATGGTTGACCGATGCTCCACCCGGTTTGGGACCATGCTTGGAAACACCAAAACAGCGCGATAACCCCAATGAAAATTCCGATATAACCAGACCGGGCTAAAGATCTGATATCGAACAAGCGACTCTCTCTACTACGCGGCGACCTATCCATAATTCCAGGTTCAGGTGGTTCAAGGGTAAGTGATAGTGATGGAGGTATTTCTAAAACCAGATCAATAAGAAGGACTCCTAACACTGCGAGAGGTAGCGGGATCTGAAGGAGAACAAATGCGATAAATGTAGCTAACTCCGCCCAGTTGTGCGTAAAAACATAGACATTAAATTTCTTGAGGTTGTCAAAAACCGAGCGACCTTCTTCGATGCCGTTCACAATTGATGCAAAGTTGTCATCAAGCAGAACCATGTCTGCAGATTCACGCGCTACATCTGTTCCTGAGATTCCCATTGCAATACCGATATCTGCTTCGAGTAACGCAGGCGCATCGTTCGCTCCATCTCCCGTAACCGCTACAGTTTCCCCTTTTGATTGGAGAACACGAACAATCCTTAGTTTTTGTTCAGGAGTAATCCGCGCAAAAACAACATCTGGCGCATCAAGAACCTTGCTAAGATCTTCATCAGAGACTTCTGCAAGTTTATATCCAGTCATTATGGTATAAGATTTGGAAGAGATGATACCGACTTTTTTTGCAATCGCCTCAGCTGTAAGCTCATGATCTCCCGTCATCATAACAATACGTATTCCAGCATTTTGGGCTTTTAGCACAGCGTTTGGAACATCATGACGCGGTGGGTCATATATTGCTACAAGGCCGATAAACGTGAGCTGATTCTCGATCGTTGCAGAGTCATACTTCTGCGGTTCATTCGGAAGAACTCGTGTTGCAAGAGCCAAAACTCGATATGCCTCCCGGGCAAAAGAATCAATCTGATTTCGAATTTGGGTTGATAATTCTGCTGTCATAGGAACGACTTGTTCGTTCCAATACACTGACGTACACCGAGAGAGAATTTCAAGTCCAGCACCTTTCACATAGGCTGTCAGCTTTCCGCTGGAGTCTTTATGAACACTTGTCATCATCTTACGGGTAGATTCAAAAGGGATCATTCCTACCCGTGGCTTTTGGATGAGGATCTGTTTGTATTGAATTTCCGCTTTTGCAGCAAGGACTAACAAGGCTGCATCCGTTGTATCACCGATTGCAGTCCATCGAGATTTTAGTCTGTCTAATGGAGGCACCAGAGTGGCTTTATTGTCGAGTGCTGCAACCTCACAAAGTTCGCAGAGATCTGGCCGATCAGAGAATACGAGCTTCGTACCTTCTAAGAAAATAGAGCCCACCGGTTCGTACCCTTCTCCAGTAACATCAAAGGAACGTCCTCCGATCCATATCTTCCGAACGGTCATCTGACCAGTGGTAATTGTGCCTGTTTTATCGGTGCAAATGGTGGTCGTAGAGCCCAGTGTTTCGACGGAAGATAGGCGTTTTACGATAACATGTCGTTTTGACATTGCAAGGCTACTCAGCGCAAGGGAGAGCGTAACTGTGATCTGCAAACCCTCGGGAACCAGCGAGACCATCACACCTATCATAAATAAGAAACTCTCAGAAATCTGGAGATGGAGGATGAAAAAAGCGATGGTGAGAAAGAGAATGCCAACTCCTATTGCAGCACCAAAGTTCAATTTTGCTGTATAGTCGAGTTCTTTCTGGAGTGGACTTGGTGGTTCCTCGATTGTTTGTGTCATCGCTACAATCTGACCGAACTGCGTGTCACTTCCCGTTGCGAACACGATTGCTGTCGCTGTACCTGATGCAACGGTCGTTCCGGCGAATACAACATTTGAGCATTCAATTATTTCGCCGTTCCATGAATCTGTACTGATATTTGATGAACGAGGTTGTGGTTCAGATTCTCCTGTCAGTGTAGAGTTGTCAACAGAGAATTCATAAGCAGTAAGTATTCGTGCATCAGCCGGAACTTTGTCGCCCTCTTCTAAGGATATTATATCGCCTGGCACTATATTGGCAATGGAAATCTGTTTGGTTTGCCCGTCCCTCATTACTTTTGCATTCATGGGAACGAGTTCTCGAATTGCTTCAATAGCACGCTCCGCTCGACGTTCTTGGAAGAGATTGAACAGAACACTCAGTATTACAACACCTAAAATCGCAACTCCCATCTCTAATGATCCCATATCATTAGAAGTCCATCCGGTGATGAATGAGAGAAGGGCTGCAATAAGAAGAAGGATATTAAAAAGGTTTTTGAACTGGATTAGGAGTTTGCGGTAGAAACGGTGTTTTTTCTTCTCGGGAAGTATGTTATATCCGTGTTCTTGAAGTCGCTGATCGGCATCATTGGTAGAGAGCCCATCGGGATTGGTTTTTAAACTATCGTAAAGTTGCTCGATGGAGCAGCTGACCCATTTCTTAATATCAGGCTTGCAAGGAATATTTTCCATTTACTGTTTTCGCCTTCTAAGATTACGGGTAGTCTACCATTCATATACTGGCTACCGAACATTCGCGGCACGTACCAAGATGTAGGATATCAATATTTTGGTTACACCAAACTTTATATATTTCCCTCCTGGAAAATGAAGTAAATTATTGTCGGTTATATAGATTAATTGGGAGAGATGTAATCTTGACATATTTTCCCGACGGAAACATCTAACCTTAAAAAATGAAAACATTGTTCAACAGTTAGAGAACCATCAAATGTGTTAACAAATACGAGTTCGAATCTCCCTCCCCCGCGCAAATCATTAGCCCGGTTAATTAACAGAAGAAAAACACAATTTTTACTGATACATTAGCGCTCAAATCCCAACAGGAGTATACCCTTTTTTATAAAAATATACTTTCAATTAGTAATTGTCCCAATCGTTTATCTTCAATATGCCAGATTCAAATTCTTCGAGAATAAAAATAAACAACACTTGCATTAAGGAGAAGCATAGTACCAATAATACAAATGGGCAACAAACGAAAACCACCTGATACTTCTTTTCCATTGAGCAAGAGATACACATAAAACACAAGTGTAGGATAGATGGGTACGGCTGATACAAAAAACCGTATTTTTAATATCCTCATATCACGCTTTTTCTTACGATAGACTACGTAATACAATATTGATAAAACAATCATCCCAACCCAGAGAATTGATACGCTAATTAACGGATAGTTGAACAATATAAGAGTTAAATACCAAACTAAAAGTAAGCAAAATGTTATTAGTACAGATGCTGTGTCCTCTTTTTGGATATCCATTTTATCAACAATTCGGCTACTTCTTTTTCAGAATCAGTCATTTAATTATATATTGATTCCCTTTGCATATTAAAATCTTACATTAAAAAAAAGAAAAAGGATAAGTTTAGAAGGAGGTGTTGAAAAATTAAAAAGGAAGATTTTTTCAGTTTAAAGAGGAAACCTGTATTTTTTACTGGCATTTTGGTGTTCAAATCCTTTCCCCTGCACTTTTTACCATCAGTTCTTACTGGCCTTTTTCCTCTTATTATATCTATTTTGATAAAAGCCAAAACACCCCAACATAATGAAGTAACTAATTATGAGTACATTCCCATAGAATTTTGATACAAGAAACCCGTACCAATTCAAGGCTATACTCCCAATTTGAAGCAGTATTAAATATATTATTAAACCAACGGGCCAATGGTCGGGGTGATGTTGAGGTTTCTTTTGTGTAATTAAACGATACCAGAGATCATAGACCAGATAGATGATTATCGGAAAACCCGCAATTAAGCGTCCGATATCGCTTTCATTGAGAAGGTTCAACATCCATACCGCAACAAATGGGATCAGCAGGAAACTAAAGACCGGAGCAAACATCAATTCCAGTTTATCGCGCTCAAAGGCTCTGAACAAATAGACTATACACAAGAAAATATAGTAGATAATTGCAGAAAAAATAGCAAGGTTGTCTATTAGGACTTCATTCATTAAACGATGCTCCTGAATCAATTATACAATAATTCTTTCTATAATAAAAATTGTGTGCTGTCTGCACTGAAACAGGAATAAATTTATTGGTACATTTTAAGAAATCAATAGATATTTTTCCTTATTGAGTACGCTTTCTATCCCAACTATAATTTTTTTTTCGATTCTTCTAGGATTGGTTATGATGTTGTAAAAAAAATAACTAAGAAAACTTTATTGAAAAAAATAAGAACATTATAGGATCTTATTTCTTCTTTTTAGCGGTTTTTTTTGTTTTTTTGGTTTTCTTAGCAGGCATTACCCTCTCTCCTCCTTTTTCATTCTGGAATTTAGATACCGCATATGTGATTAAAAAGGTATGGATAGCCATACAGAATCCAACGAATACAAATCTTTATCCGCTCTAAAAAATTCATTGACATTATGGTATACTCAAATGGAAAAGTTGCAGGGGTACTTTTTTTCGTAGCAGCAACTCAATTTATTCTAGGATTGATTATAGCGGAGGCACTGTATCCAGGCTACAGCATATCTAACAATTACATAAGCG
>Ga0315282_10007554_pt1 | contig 17800 bp, 19 predicted proteins | sample YL17G07_20_MG_FD_203693 | JGI IMG/M metagenome (GOLD analysis project Ga0315282, IMG submission 203693) | Sediment microbial communities from Yellowstone Lake, YNP, Wyoming, USA - YL17G07_20 | ecosystem: Environmental > Aquatic > Freshwater > Lake > Sediment | place: USA: Wyoming | collected... | reverse complement strand
TCCACATCCGCCAACTAAACAATTGATTTTTCCGTATCCTATGCTATCCTATTATTTGCATTAAGATAATTTCTCAAAATAGGTTCGAGCAGCGTTTAATAGCTGCGACCAAAATGGACTTTGCGGAATTTCCGAAGCAATAGGGACATTTTCTGACTGCATTTTTTCTAAAATCTCCTTCTCGTAACTTCTTTTATAATAAGGAATTAAATCAAAGGGCTTTTTAAAATCAAAAATAATTTTTCTATCCAGCAGGCGGCGGTTCGCAGTCCCGCCTTTAGCGGGACTAATAAAAAATTTTTAACTATTGAGGGTTAAAAATTGTTTGTTTTCCAATTTTTTCCCTATTGCCGAAAGACAAGTTTCTCTTCATCCCACGCTTTACATTCTAGGGCCAAGGGCGACCAATAACTTGGAGGTACGACTATGAAGACTAAATATTTTCTCTATGCACGTAAAAGCACCGAAGATGAAGAAAGGCAAGTTATGTCTATTGAGGCTCAAATCGTTGAACTGGAAGAATACGCCAAGCGCGAAAAGTTAGAAATCGTAGAAAGGTTTATTGAAAGTAAGAGCGCAAAGAAACCCGGCAGAGAGATTTTCAATGTGATGATTGCTAAGATTAACGAAGGCAAAGAACCTCTTGGCCTCTTATCCTGGCATCCAGATCGTCTTGCGAGAAACTCTGTTGATGGTGGACAGATAATTTATCTAATTGATACAGGAAAGCTGGTTTCTTTGCGCTTCCCTACTTTCTGGTTTGAGCCAACGCCTCAGGGTCTCTTTATGCTTCAGGTCGCCTTTGGCCAAAGTAAGTATTATTCAGATAATCTAAGTGAGAATGTAAAGCGTGGGATGCGCCAAAAACTCAGGCGTGGCGAATGGACAGGATTAGCTCCTCTTGGTTATGTGAATAACGCTAAGACAAGAAATATTGAGCCGGACCCTACAAAGTCAAGAGTCATCGCTAAGGCCTTTGAGGAATTTAGTCAAGGTAAACATACCTTGGAAAGTTTAGCTGAACGCCTTAACTTTTTGGGCGTGGCAAGCAAGAAAGGAAAACGACTTTGCAAAGCGGTGGTTAAGCATATGCTTTCTAACCCAATCTATACGGGTATAATCGTCCATAATGGCGAAACCTACGAAGGTAAATTCTCTCCAATTATTTCCCGAGCGACTTTTGAAACAGTGCAAGGAATTCTTAAAGACCGAGCTAAGCCCAGAAAAAGTAAAAAGAGCCATAACTTTCCTTTTGTGGGGTTATTAAAGTGTGGTGAATGCGGCGCAGCAATAACCGCACAATACGCACACGGTCATGGCGGAACTTACAGATATTATCGTTGCACTAAACGGCTTGGCCCCTGCTCGCAAAGATACCTAAGAGAAGATTTAATGGCTACTCAACTAAAAGATTCACTTTCAAAAGTCGCTCTTTGCCCAGACTGGACAGAAAAAATGCGGGCGCAAATGGATGTTTGGGAGAAAGAACAAGTCCGGTCTTCACAGTCTTTCGCCCAAAATCTGGAACTTAAGATTAAGGAAACTGATGAAAAACTGGATAAGTTGGTAAATGCTTTTCTGGATGGGACAATTGAAAAGGAAACCTACCTTATAAAGAAAGACGAGCTAGTTAAGATGAAAACCGAACTTCTAGAGAAAAAGCGGGATTTTGGGCGAAAGGGAAACAATTGGAACGAACCATTGCGGGAATGGATAAATCTTGCTTGCCACGCCGAGAAACTTGTCACAAGCGAAGATTTCTACGAAATTAAGTCTTTGGTGGAAAAAATTGGAACGAACCGCCGCCTGCTGGATAGAAAAATTATTTTTGATTTTAAAAAGCCCTTTGATTTAATTCCTTATTATAAAAGAAGTTACGAGAAGGAGATTTTAGAAAAAATGCAGTCAGAAAATGTCCCTATTGCTTCGGAAATTCCGCAAAGTCCATTTTGGTCGGGGCGGACAGACTTGAACTGTCGGCCTCTTGGTCCCGAACCAAGCGCTCTACCAAACTGAGCCACGCCCCGATTTGCCCTATTTTCCTGTCAGCAAATCGGTACCTTTGCCACAAGGCAAAGGTACCTTACGCTACAGGTCTTAGTATAACAAAAAATTGGTGGGTTAGCAACGATTTGATACTTGTTGATTATGCTCTTTTGGCAAGGATATCGCACTCGATATTTACCCTGCCGGAAGGCCCCTTAAAACCGAGAGTGGTGTTTTTTAAGGTATGCGGGATAATATGTACCAGGAAACTTGCGGATTTTTTTTCGGCGAGAGTACAGCTGATGCCGTCAATTGCTACAGAGCCCTTCGGCAGGAGATATTTTGCAAAGGCAGGGGGTATGGCAATTTCAAAAGTCAAATTTCCGGCAAGATAGCTTTTCCTGCGGATAGTCCCCAGGCAGTCAATATGGCCGGTAACAAAGTGCCCGGAAATCCTGTCTCCCATTTTTAAAGCCCGCTCCAGGTTCACTTTATCCCCGGAGTGTAAAAATCCGAGATTGGTAATCTTGAGTGTTTCCGGAATGGCCTCAAAACTTAAATTACCGCGTTCATTCTTAACCAGGGTAAGGCATACGCCGTTTACAGAAATGCTCTCTCCTATTCTGGTATCAAGGCAACTCTTATCCGCTCTAATCCCTAATAAAAGATTTCTTCCTTTACGGGCAATCTTTTCTACCCTGCCTAATTCTTCAACAATACCAGAGAACATAAGTTTAGTTTAGGGACAGTCCCCTGCCTGCCGGCAGGCAGGCCTGCGGGGACAGTCCCTGTCTACTATCTATACGGTTTTAATATACCCTTCAATCAGAAAATCTTCACCCAGCCGCTTTATTTTGACCTCTTTTAATTTAAGCGCCTTCTCTACCCTGTTAATACCTTTGCCCATTACCGAGCTTAAGGCATTCCTGCCGCCGATAATCCTGGGGCTGATAAAAAAGAGCACTCTATCTACCAGCCCTTCGTCAAATAAGGAACCGATCAGCGTGCCACCGCCTTCTACCAGTATATTGGTTATTTCCAGCCGCGCCAATTTCTTAAACGCATCCCGCAGGTTAACCTGCCCGGCCTTCTCCCTGGCCTCTAAAATTCTGGCCTTCTCATTGAGTATCCTTCTGTTATCCGTTTCCTGGCCCGAAGAACTGGGCAGGGTCAGGATAATAACCTTGCTGCCGGAGGAAAAAACATTTGCGGCCTGCGGCGTGCTTAACTGGCTGTCTACAATAATCTTTGCCGGCTGCTTCCTGGAAAACCAGGTATTAAGCCGCGGGTTATCCCTGAGCACGGTATTCACTCCCACCATCACCGCGTCATAATCTTTACGCAGGCGGTGCGCAAAACTGCGCGACTTATCCGAAGTTATCCATTTGGAATCCCCTCTGGCAGTAGCAATTTTACCGTCTAAGGACTGGGCTATTTTTACCGTAACAAAAGGCATTCTTTTGGTAATATACTTTATGAACGGCTCATTCATACGTTTTAGTTCACCCTCTAAATAACCGGCGTTTACCTTTATCTTATGCTGCCGCAGTATATTAATACCCTTGCCGTTATTTAAGGGATTAGGGTCAGCCATGCCGATGACAACTTCCCTGATGCCGCTTTTTATTATCCTGTCCACGCAGGGCGGAGTTTTGCCAAAATGCGCGCAGGGCTCTAGTGTTACATAAAGAACAGCGCCCCTGGCTTTTTCTTGAGCTTTATCCAGGGCAATAATTTCCGCGTGAGGCAGGCCTGCCTTTTCATGATAACCCCGGGCTATAATCTTTCCCTTTTTTACTACCAGGGCGCCTACCATCGGATTAGGGGAGGTATTGCCTTTGCCTTTCAGGGCCAGACGCATTGCCAGGCGCATAAAATACGCACGATCTTTCAGCATAGTTTCTCTTTTGCCTGCTTTAATTTCTCAACCAAGGTATAAGGTATTTTTATAGAGCCGACCCTTACTTCGGGTTTTGCGCTGCCGTGGCAGTCAGAGCCTCCGGTAACTAAGAGGTTATTCTTCTGCGCAAAATCCAGGTAAAAGTTTACCAGGGATTGCGAATGTTCCGGATAATAAACCTCCAGGCCTCGCAGCCCGGACTCTATAAATCTCTTTATAACGCTATCGTCATTTATCAGATAGGGGTGCGCCAGGACCGGGATGCCGCCGGCCTGCTTAATTAAATTTATCGCCTCTTCCGGAGAGAGCCTGAATCCCAGTACGTAAGCAGGGCATTTATCTCCGATGTATTTTTGGAAGGCCTCAAAAATAGAGCCGGTAATGCCTTCTTTTAGCATAGCCCTGGCAACGTGCAGCCTGCCTACTGTCCCATTTCCCGCAAGGCCAAATACACTTTCTGCAGGCAAATCCACGCCTATTAATTTTAGCTTCTCTACTATTTTGTAGATGCGTTCAATGCGGTTTTTCTTTAAGGCGGCGAGTTGACGCAACAATGCCTCATTCTGATAATCAAAGAGGTAACCCAGGATATGCACTTCCCGGGCATTGTATTCTGTGCTGAGCTCTATTCCCGGCAAAACTTCTATACCCGGGCCTGCGGCGGTTTCTATTGCCTCCCGTATACCGGAAACGCTATCATGGTCGGTGAGAGAAATCGCAGATAGCCCTGCCTCAGCACTTTTCGCAATCAGTTCAGCAACGCTATATGTGCCGTCGGAAAAGAGAGTGTGTAAATGCAGGTCGGCGTAGTTCACTTTTCTTTCTCCGCCTTTATCTTATCCAGGATGGCGTTGACGAATTTCCCTGCCTCCGGCCCGGAATATTTCTTGGCAAGCTCCACTGCTTCATTGATCGAGACCTTGGGCGGGATATCCGGACGGAACAAAAGTTCATAACCGGACAGCCGCAGTATATTCCTGTCCACTACTGCCATGCGCTTTAATTGCCAGTTAGCCGCGTATTGCGCTATTTTTTGGTCAAGGCAGTCCAGGTTATCCGCCACTCCCTTAACCAGCGAAGAAGAAAATTCCTGCTGCTCCCGGCTGATATCTTCTTGCCTTTGCGCCTGCCAGAAATTATCCAGGGCTGCCTGCGCGCTATCGCGGGTGATATCTATCTGATAGAGCACCTGTAAGGCAAATTCTCTCGCGCGGGTGCGTTTACGCATATATTTTTATACCCGTAAGTAATATGTTAAATCACAAATCACAAATTCCAAATTACAAACAAATTCCAATACCCAATGACCAAAATTCAAATAAGTTTTGGTATTGTGATTTTGGTATTCGGTATTGTTTGTGATTTGTGTATTGTAATTTGTGATTTAAAATTCATTTTAGCTGGTTGAATAAATTAGCCATTTCAATCGCCGACAGCGCAGCGTCCTTTCCCTTATTGCCGTCCTTGGTTCCTGCGCGTTCAACTGCCTGTTCAATAGTATCCGCCGTAATCACGCCGAAAATTACCGGCAGGCCGCTATCCAGGGAAACCTTGGCCACACCCTTAGCCACTTCAGAGGCGATGTAATCAAAATGCGGGGTGGCTCCGCGTATAACCGTGCCCAGGCAGATAACAGCGTCATAGTTTTTTGCCTTTGCCAGCTTAAGCGCAACCGCAGGAATCTCAAATGCCCCCGGGACCCAGGTAAGCGTAATATTTTTATCCTCTGCCCCGTGCCTGATAAGGGTATCCACGCATCCGGAAACCAGTTCCTTTGTTACAAAATCATTAAAACGTGAAGCAAGAATCGCGAACTTCTTGTTACCGGCAAGCATATTGCCTTCTATCACCTTTACCATCTTTCCCTCCCTTTTTATTCCAGACTCAGATTATGCCCTAACTTTTCCTTCTTGGTCTTGAGGTACCTGTAATTTACGGGATTAGGCTCAACCTCAAGAGGGACGCGCTCGACAACGCGCAGGCCATACCCTTCTAACCCGACGATCTTACGCGGGTTATTGGTAAGCAGCCGGATATTTTTCAGCCCCAGGTCTACCAGTATCTGCGCGCCTATGCCATAATCCCTTAAGTCCGGCTTATGGCCTAAGGCAGCGTTGGCCTCAACAGTATCCAGCCCTTTATCCTGCAGGCTGTAGGCGCGTATTTTATCTACCAGCCCGATACCGCGGCCCTCCTGATTCATATAGAGGATGACGCCTCTCTTCTCTCTCTCGATAAGCTGCATGGCCTGCTTTAACTGCCTGCCGCAGTCGCAGCGCAGCGAAGCGAATACGTCTCCTGTCAGGCATTCGGAATGCACGCGCACCAGGGTAGCCGCCTGCGTCGGCTCACCCAACGAGAGGACGATATGAATTTTGTTAGCGGAAGCATTGGTCAGCTCCCGATAGAGAATCAATTTATACCTGCCGTAATCAGTGGGAAGGGTAGTCTCGCAGACCCTCTCAATTAATTTCTCGGAACGCCTGCGGTATTCTATCAAGTCGGCAATAGAGCAGATTTTCAGGCCGTGCTCCCCGGCAAAATCCAGAAGATGCGGCAGGCGCGCCATTGTGCCGTCATTATGCATTATCTCGCAGATTACTCCTGCCGGATACAGGCCGGCCAGCTTCATCAGGTCTATACAAGCCTCGGTGTGCCCTGCCCGCACCAGCACTCCGCCGCGGCGCGCCCTTAAAGGGAAAATATGGCCGGGGCGTATCAAGTCTTCCGGCTTGGCCTGCGGATTTATAAGGGTCTCTATGGTGCGCCAACGGTCATGCGCGGATATGCCCGTAGTGATACCGCTGGCAGCATCCGCAGAAATCATCCAGGCAGTGGCAAAAGGGTCTTCTTTAGCCACAGGGGAATTACTCTTTAACATCGGCTCCAGGTCCAATTGCCTCAGCCTCTCCTCTTCCATAGGCACGCAAATAATGCCCCTGCCGTATTTAGCCATAAAATTGATATCCTCCGGCTTGACCAGGGAGGCGGCGATAATCAGGTCACCTTCATTCTCGCGCTCCTCATCATCCACCACGATGACCATTTTGCCTTTTTTTAGGCCCTCTAAAACTTCCCCGATAGTGTTCAGCATGCCTACTCCTAAAAATAATTAACCCGAAGATGATCTTCGGGTATGAGGAGAATAATCTTCTTCCCTCTGGACTTTTACCCCCGCACCAATTGCGGATTAACCACTGCTATATTGCAATTGGTGCGGGGGTGTACCATCGGCTCTGGAATCTCACCAGATCTGCTCCGCACATCACTGGAGGCACCCAGCGCTTAATTGGTATTGCGCTGGTGTCCACTTGTGTGGAGCTCGCGGGCTTTTCACCCGGCGCTAAAGGATGCGCCGGTGTGCGCCTCTGCGCTACCGCCGGTCAGGATTTCCTGCCTGTCGGCAGGCAGGTCACCTTGCCCCGAAGATTATAGAGTCAGTATAACACAAATCTTTACCTTGTCAATATCTTTAAAAACGGCTATAATGAGAAAAACATGGAAGATATTATAAGCCAAGCACATAAGCTCCTGTTAAAAAAACGGCTCAGTGTTGCCGTGGCTGAATCCTGCAGCGGAGGGTTGATTTCCTGCCTGCTTACTGAACTCCCCGGCAGTTCTCAATATTTTTTGCTGGGCGTTGTGGCCTACAGCAATACTACCAAGAATACCCTGCTGGGCATACCCTTTGGCACTATACATAAAAACGGGGCGGTATCCGGGAAAGTAGCCGATTATATGGCAAGGGAAGTAAGAAAACTAGCCAAGGCTGACTGCGGCATAGGTGTCACGGGCATAGCCGGGCCGACAGGCGCGAGCGTAAATAAGCCTATAGGCACAGTCTTTATCTCCATAAGCAGCAAAAATAAAAACTCCTGCCGTAAATTCCGCTTCTCAGGCAACCGGACTCAGATTAGGAAAAAAACAGCCCTGAAAGCCCTGCGGCTCTTAATAAACTTCTTAAAATGAGGGCCTTTATTGCCATTGAACTGCCGCAAGACTTAAAACAATCCCTGGCGCAATTACAGGATAAGTTAAAAGCAGCCGCAGCAGACCTGAAATGGGTCAAACCTGAGAATATCCACCTGACTTTAAAATTCCTGGGGGAAATTGAGGCGCAAAAGCAGGAGGAAATCGCCAACATCATTGAGGCAATAGCCGGCAAGACAAGCCCTTTTTCTTTGAGGATTTGCTCTCTGGGCGCCTTTCCCAAACGGGATTTCCCGAGAGTAATCTGGGTAGGCCTGGATAAAGGCGCGCAGGAAGCGGAAAAAATCGCGCAAGGTCTGGAAGAAAAACTTGAACTCCTGGGCATCCCCGGAGAAGAACGGCCTTTTTCCGCGCATATAACCCTGGGAAGGGTAAAATCAAATTTAAACCGGGAAAAGTTAGTTGGGTTATTGACTGCGTTACAGGACAATTTCCAGGCGGGCAAGGCTGAATTCCGTGTAACCAAAATTACCTTCTTTAAAAGCACGCTTACCCCCAAAGGCCCCCTCTACGAAGCCTTAAAAACCATAAATCTTAAAACAGATTAAAAGAATTATATTGGTGTAGAGCGCGGCAATCAGGTCATCTCCCATCACACCGAGGCTACCCCTTATCTTCTGCAATTGGCCTGCCGGATAAGGTTTTAGCGCATCCAATATCCTAAAGAGCAAAAAACCAAGTATGGCGAATTTAGCCTGATAAGGCACAAACATCAGGCAGAAAGCAGCAAGGAACATCCCGCAAACTTCATCTATGACAATAGAGCCGGGGTCTTTTTTCCCTAACCGCCTCTCTTGCCTGCCGCAAACCAAAAACCCTGCAAAGAGCAAAATAGCCAGGCACCAGAAGTAACTCCGGAGGCTGCCCCCAAACAAATAAAACAGCGCCAGGCCACCCATACTGCCGAATGTCCCCGGTATAAGCGGCAGATAACCTATATAAAAAAAAGAGGCGATAAGATTGGTTATAAATTTTCCGGGATGCATAGGGGCTTTTAAGAGTTAGAGCTTGGCGATAATCTTGCGGTTATCCCAGAGATAAGATACGCCGGAGTAAAGGGTAAGGCCGACGGTAAAGAGCATGAGTAAATATATGCCCTGCTGGAAGAGTGCCTGCCAGGCCGGATTCCAGGTAAAATAGGCCAGGATAATTTCCTTTGAGACGATAAACCCCAGTACGCAGAATATAACCAGCATCTGAGAAACGGTTTTATGCTTTCCCGCGCGCGTAGCGGATAAAACTTTGCCTTTGTTCAGCGCAAAGAGCCGCAGCGACGTAATCAATATCTCGCGGGAGATGATAATCACGAACATCCAGGCCTCAATTAACTGCATCTGCACAAAAGCGGCAAAGGCAGCTAGGACCAGGATTTTATCGGCGATAGGGTCCATCAGCCTGCCGAAATCCGTAACCATATTCCTTCTCTGCGCAATAAAACCGTCAAGGAAATCGGAGATAGCCGCGGCGATAAAAGTAGCGAGGCTGGCGATCTTTGCCCAGAGGACCCATGCCCCCTTAAACGGAAAGAGGAGAAAAAACATAAAAATAAAAGTAAGCACAATCCTGAACACGGTTAACCTGTTGGCAATGTTCATAAAACAACCTCCCCCGTTAAATCATACTCCATAGTATCGCTGATTTTTACTTTCACGAAATCACCCGGCTTTAACGCTTTTTTAGATTTTACAAAAACTATGCCGTCAACCTCAGGCGCATCAAACTCGCTGCGGCCCAGGTAATAATCTTCTTTCTTTCCCTCGATTAATACCTTTATATCCTTGCCTAAGAAATTTTTATTCACGCCCGCAGAAACCTTCTGCTGAAGAGCCATAACCCTGTTAAAACGCTCTTTCTTTATTGCCAGGGGCACCTGTTTAGCGAAATTATACGCCTGCGTCCCTTCTTCAGGCGAATAGATGAATGCGCCCAGGCGCTCGAATTTTACCTCTTTTATAAAATCCAGCAATTGGCGGAATTCTTTATCCGTCTCAGAAGGAAAACCCACTATTATCGAGGTCCTTAAGGCGACTTGCGGGATAATCTTCCTGGCATCTTCAATAAGCGAAAAAATTTGCCTTCTCTGCGTGCGCCTGCGCATTAATCCCAGGATACGGTCATTGATATGCTGCAGGGGTAAATCAATATATTTGCAGATTTTCTCAGAATCCCGGATGAGTTCCAATAATTCCGTGGTAATGCGGCTGGGATATAAATAAAGGAGCCTGACCCACTCTATATTTTTACACCTGGCCTCTATTTTTTTAAGGAGCTCCTGTAATGCGGGCCTGGCGTACAAATCTATGCCGTAAGCGGTAATATCCTGGCCGATGATATTCAGTTCCGCTAACTTCTCTCTGTCAAAAGAGCTTACCCTGGCCAGGACGGCCTCTATATCGAGGCTGGCGAACCTGCCCTTAATCTTGGGGATAACGCAAAAACTGCAATTATTGAGGCAGCCTTCGCAGATTTTTAAATAAGCAAAATGCCGCGGGGTAAGGGCAAACCTTTTTTCTTCATGATTAAGGGAGACCTTCCCTACAAAGGCATCAACCTCAGGCAGTTGGCTTCTTAATATATCCTTATACCTCTGGCTCAAGCAGCCGTAAACTATTATTTTTTTAAGCTGCCCCTTCTTCTTTAATTCTATGAGGCCGAGTATAGCCTCAATAGACTCCTGCTTGGCCTCCTCTATAAAAGCGCAGGTGTTTATCAGGGCTATATCTGCCTTGGCTATATCAGTGATGCGGCATCCTTTAAGACGCAGCCTCCCCAGGATACTTTCAGAATCCACCAGGTTACGGCTGCAGCCAAGGCTTAATATCCCTATTTTCTTCATCTGGAAGCGCTTAAGCCCTCTTTGGTAATCAGGATATTCTTGCGCGGCTGGCCTTTCCTGCCTAAATTGGTAAAGAGCTGCCCGTTCACCTCCAGTTCCGCTGCCGCGGCATTGCCCAGGGAAAGCTCTATTTTTTCTTTTGCCTTCCAGCTTTCAAACCTTCCTTTTTCCAAAACCCTCTGAAAGACGAGCCGGCCGTCCACCTTCAAGGAAACCCAGCAGTTATCGCGCGCCCGGATTACTAACCTGATACCTGAAAATGCCTCTTTATTTAGGACAAGAGTATTGGGCTGGGGCACTGCCTCTTTCCTGGTAAGCGGCGGCGTTGCCTTAGGCTTAGTTTGCGTTTTCGTTTTTTTATTAACCCTTATTTTCTCCAGCCGGACAATATCCTGGCTTGATAAACGCGCCTGGCGCTTCAGAGAAATATTCCTGCCTAATTTAAACAACGCCATAGCCACGGCTATAATTACTAAACCCCGGACCAAGGCCATAATTATCCGCCTAGAGGGCATCAAAGAACCTTGGGGCTTACCTTGCTCTTGCGTATATCCAAGGCCTGCCCTGCCGGCGTAAGCCGGCGTTTCTTTATAATCCGCTATGTAATCTTTAGGGTCAACTCCCAAAAATTTACAATAAATCTTTAAGAATCCTCTTAGGTATACGGGATCTACATCCGTAAGGCTGTCCCCTTCAATCGCCTTCAAGAGATTGATATGGATTTTGGTCTTTTTCTGCGCCTCTTCGAGGCTGACGCCTTTCTCTAAACGTAATTTTTTTAACCTTGCTCCCGCGCTTTCCATAATTATCCTGCCTCTGGCGCTCCCAGTCTTCTGGTTAAATCCTCTTTCAGCCAGGCCTCCCTGTCTATCAGTATCTTACGCGGCTTGCTGCCTTCAAAGGCGCCGATGAGCCCCTCCTGCTCCATAGTGTCGATAATGCGCGCTGCGCGCGTATAGCCTAAGCGCATACGCCTCTGCAAAATGGAAACAGAAGCCTGGTTGCTTTCAATGATTATGCGCACCGCTTCATCGTAAAGCTCGTCTTTCTCTCCGTTAACCAATGCGGATTTCTTTTGTTCTTTGAGGACCTCTTCATCGTAGAGCGGCTCTGCCTGAGCCTTGATAAAGCTCACTACTTTTTCAATTTCTTTATCGCTGATCAGGGTCCCCTGGATGCGGATAAGCCTGGACTCTCCCGGCCGCAAGAAAAGCATATCGCCCTTGCCCAGCAGTTTATCCGCGCCGTTGGCATCTAAGACAGTGCGCGAATCCACTTTGGAAGCCACCTTAAAAGAAATACGCGCAGGCAGGTTCGCCTTAATCACTCCGGTAATCACATCCACTGAAGGCCTTTGCGTGGCTAAGATGAGGTGAATCCCTACTGCGCGGGAAAGCTGCGCCAGGCGGGTTATGGCACTCTCAATCTGGTCGCGCGCCACGTTCATCAGGTCGGCAAATTCGTCTATGATTACGATGATGTAGGGAAGTTTTTCCTGTTGTTCATTATAGGCCTCAATACTCCTTGCCGCTACTTTTGCCAGCAGCCGGTAACGTTCCTCCATTTCGTTGACCACCCAGTTGAGCGCGGTGTATGCCTTCTTTGCCTCTGTCACCACCGGGCATAAAAGGTGCGGCAGGCCGTTAAAAGTCATAAGCTCGACCATCTTGGGGTCAATCATCAGGAATTTCAAATCATTGGGAGAACTTTTATAAAGCAGGGAAAGAATCAGGGAATTAACGCATACGGTTTTTCCTGAACCGGTGGTGCCGGCAATTAACAGGTGCGGCATATCGTCAAGGTCAGCGATGATGGGTTGCCCGGTAATGTCCTTGCCCAAGGTAAGGGTGAGGCGGGATTTTGTCTCCTGAAATTCCCTGGTGGCAAAAACCTCCTTTAAATACACAAAACTACTCTGTATATTCGGGACCTCGACACCCACCCTGCCCTTTCCCGGTATAGGCGCCAGTATCCTTACTGACTGCGCTTTCATGGCCAGGGCAATATCATCGCTTAAGGCCACGATACGGTTAAGTTTTACTCCGGGAGCAGGCTCAAGTTCATAACGCGTAATTACCGGGCCGCGCTCAATATCCGTGACCTTTACCGAAATAGCAAAATCCTCCAGCGTCTCCTCTAAGATACGCGCGCTGGCCTCCAGGTCCTCTTTTATCTGCCGCGCTTCCAGAGGAGGCGGAGAATCCAATAAATCCAGTGAGGGCAGATGATAATCCCCGATTTTTAATTCCGGGATAGGCCTTTGTTTTGACTCAATGCCCTCAACGGGCTTAGCCTTAATTTGAATCTTAGGCCTGGAAGGTATTGGCTCAGGATGCGGCATAACTACTTTGGCAGGAACAGGCGGCTTGACTTTTACGGTAAAGGCTTTTTCCCTTTTCTTAAAGAGAGATGCGGCGTCCAGCGCTGACCTAGCCCTTGCGCCGGCTTTCATAAATAAAGAAGAGATTAAAATCTCGGTAACCAGGGCCAGCGACAGCAGCATCAAGGTGCTAAAAATAATAAAGCCCCCCAGCCTGCCGAAATAATTGCTGATAAAACCGGAGAACATCGCCCCAAAGAAGCCCGCGTAAGAAAAACCTATTGCCGGGTTCTTCGGGTTGAGCATACCGATAAAGGAGCTCACCGACAATAAAAGCAGCAGGATGCCGCAAGCCCGCGGGAGGCGCAAATCCGGCTTTTCCTGCCTGAAGAATTTAATACCCAGAGATAAGACTAATACGGGGCAGATGAAACCGGACCAGCCAAAGAGGAAAAAAAGTGCCCCCGAAAGATAAGCGCCGAAGGTGCGGATAAAATTTTTCGGGGGGATATTGGGATGGGAAGTATAAAAACTTAAATCAAAGGGGCTAAATGAAACCAGGCTGGCCAGTATAATCAGCCCTGCCGCGATTAAAAGAACGCCTTTAATTTCATTTAACCGTTTCTCTCTCACTTGGAACTGTTGTCTTCAGCCTGTTTCTTGCTTAAATTTATCCTGCCTAACTCGTCTATGCCGATAACCTTGACCTTGATTTCATCTCCGATTTTTACCACATCCTCTACCTTTTTCACAAAGGTATTGGACAGCTCCGAGACATGCACCAGGCCTTCCTTGCGCGGGGCAATCTCACAGAAGGCGCCAAAGGCCATAATGCGTTTTACCTTACCTATATATATGCGGCCGACTTCTACATCTTCAGCTATTGTCCTAATCATCTTAATGGCTTCCTCTGACTTTGCGGCATCAGTTGAGCCGACCAGCACTGTGCCGTCATCCTGTATATCAATGCTGGCGCCGGTGGCGGCAATAATTGCCTTGATGGTCTTTCCTCCCGGGCCGATTAACTCCCCTATCTTTTCCGGGTTGACCTTGACTACCTCTATGCGCGGGGCATAACTGGATAATTGCTCGCGCGGGTTGGCCAGGGCTTCCTGCATTTTCTGCAGGATAAATAACCTGCCTTCTTTTGCCTGTATGAGGCACTCCTTTAATAAATCCGGAGTTATGCCGTCTATCTTTAAATCCAACTGCACGGCAGTAACCCCGCTCTTGGTGCCGGCAACTTTAAAATCCATATCTCCGAAATGGTCCTCTAATCCGGTTATATCCGTAAGCACCAGCGCCTTTGCCCCTTCTTTAAGCAGGCCTAAGGCAACGCCGGCTACCGCATCCTTGATGGGCACGCCTGCGTCCATCAAAGAGAGCGTGGCAGCGCAAACCGTAGCCATACTGGAGGAGCCGTTTGATTCCAGGATCTCGGAAACCACCCGTATAGTATAAGGAAATTTTTCCTTGGAAGGCATAACCGCCAACAGCGCCCTCTCTGCCAGCGCTCCGTGGCCTATTTCCCGGCGTCCGGGCCCGCGCACAGGCGCGGTTTCTCCTACGCTAAAAGGCGGAAAACTGTAATGCAGCATAAAATTTTTATATTTTGCTCCTTCCAGCGCCTCAATAAGCTGCTCATCTTCGCCGGTGCCTAAGGTAGTCACTGCCAGGCTCTGGGTCTGGCCGCGCGTAAAAAGGCTGGAGCCGTGCGTGCGCGGCAACACAGAGACATCGCAGCGGATATCCCGTATATCTTTAAAGGCGCGGCCGTCTATGCGTTTATTTTCTTTCAATATCTTATCCCTTACCTGCCCCTTTTCCACCTCGGTCAGGCCCATCTTGACATCAAAGGCGGAAAAACCCTCCTGAGCCAGTTTTTCCTGCAATTCCTTGCATAATAAATCTACTTCCTCTTCCCTCTCCTCTTTCTTGCTTAATTTATACACCTCTTTTAACTTCTCCTCTGCCAAGGCCTTGATTTTTTCCTGTAGGACAGAGTCTATCTTTTTATATTCCAGCTCTGCTTTGGCCTTTCCGTGCTGGCGGCTGAATTCCTCCTGAATAGCCAGCAGGGCCTTCAGGTTATCCAGGCCGAATTTCACCGCTTCCAGATAAACTTCTTCCGAGACCTCCCTGGCTTTTGATTCCAGCATGACCACGCCTTTATTATTGGCTACTACCACTACATCCAAATCCGCGTTCTCTAACTCCGCATAGGTAGGATTAAGGATGAATTCATTATTCAGGTGCGCCACGCGGCAGGCAGCCAAGGGCCCGGCAAAAGGTATATCGGATAAAGAAAGCGCAACTGATGAGCCGGTTACCGCCAGAATATCCGGGTCATTTTCTCCGTCACTGGATAAAACTATAGCCATAATCTGCACTTCATTGAACATGCCTTTGGGGAAAAGCGGCCGGATAGGCCGGTCAATCAGCCGGGCAGTGAGGATTTCGCTCTCGGAAGGCCTGCCTTCCCTTTTAAAAAACCCTCCGGGAATCCTTCCTGCGGCATAGGTCTTTTCCTGACACTCTACCGTCAAGGGGAAAAAATCCTGGCCTTCCCGGATTTCGCGGGACATGCAGGCGGTAACCAGGACTACTGTGCCGCCGTATTGCACGGTGACAGAGCCGTTGGCCTGCTTGGCGATCTTGCCTGTTTCTAAAACCAAATCCTGCCTGCCGAATTTTACTTTTAGGATAGCCTCTTGCATGATAATATTTTCCTTTTTATTGTTGAAACCGGGTTTATTTTCTCAAGTTAAGCTTCCCCAAGACCTCTTCGTATTTGGCGATGTCTTTTTCCTTGAGATAATTGAGGAGTCTGCGGCGCCTGCTTACAAGCAAAAGCAGCCCGCGGCGAGAATGAAAATCTTTCTTATGCTGCTTGAAATGTTCACCTAAGCTATTTATCCTCTCGGTGAGGACGGCAATCTGGACCTGGGCTGAGCCGGTATCCCGGGCATGGGTCTTGAATGAATCGATAATCTTCGTCTTTTTCTCTTTAACCAAAACCAATTCTTCTCACCTCGCTTTCATTTTTTTCTATTATACGGCATTTACGGATTTAAGTCAACACTTTTGCAAAAAAATTTCCCCGCAGGGGGGCGGGGCACCAAACCATTCCCACAGGAGGTGGGATACTTGCCCATCCTTTAGGGCAAGGTACCGATAGGTTTGGGTGCCTACTTCTTCCAACGAACTGCTTAGCGGGTGTGCCCGGGGATGCCAGCTCCTGGGCCCCTCCGCCTTTTGCAAGCTAATCACCGCGCCCTAAACTCAATCCCGTCTCCTCACTCGCAGGCGGTGCTCGTCGCATTCGGCTCAACTTTTCGGGTGGGTCCCCCCATCCCCCACAGGGGGTTTCTAAAGAAGAGTAGCCCTGAAAAGTTTCGCCTCATAACCGTGCTCCTGCGCGCCTTATGCTCGTTCGGAAACGGTCTTGAGTTTTCCAGCCACCCGCTACACAAAAAATCCCAAGCAAAATTTAGCTTGGGATTCTTGATAGGGACAGTTCTGCCAAAACTTATTTCTCTACAGCAAGTTATCTAGAAACGGACTTGGGGATTCCTACTTGCAAACACTGGGACAATTCCTTGCCATACCTCCTGGACCTGAATAACATGGTCCACCTGGACCATCGTAGCATGGACCACCTGGGCCAGCATAGGCGGGTCCGCCTGAACCATTATAGGCGGGTCCGCCTGGACCAGCATAACATGGTCCGCCTGGACCAGAGTAGCCCTTGCAATTACAGACATCATTTGCGATAGCAAGCTCCAAATACCCCACCATGATTACAATTACCATCTGCAATATAAGTTTTGCTCGTATTTTCCTCATATTGCCCCCTTTTGTTTATTATCTCTACGCTATCTCTTATACTGACTCCTATTTCCCTACAACAGGTTATCTAGAAACGGTCTTGGGGGTTATCACTCCTTATTTTCTTTATCTCCTCCTGTATTAGTGCTAAATATTTTGCTTCATCATCACTTCCAAAAAAACAAGGAATAGGAATTACTCTATTACCATAATCTCCAAATAAAAGTTTTTTTAAATCTTCAGCTTTATCATTAAGAATAATAATTTTCAAATCTTCATTAAAATCTAATGAACTTTTGATTTTTGTTAGACTATCGTAGTCTCTAAATGAATATCCTATAATGATAAAAAGCTTAGCATTGTCTAAACACCGATGCAGGTATTCATAAAGTTCTCTATATGGATGATCACTTGCGATTTTTTCTTTAGTAGGCGCGATATAAAACTTATAAACTTCTGGGTCATGTAGGTCATCTATCGGTTTTGGATTGACCCTTATAATCTTTTTTTTATCATCCCACTCCCAACATATCGAACCGTGGAGTTTTAATAAAACTACATTTATTTTATTTTCAAGTTGGTCTAATTTTTCAAATTCACGAAAATCGAGTATACCGCCACGATGTCCTTTCACATAGCGCACTCCATCGATTAAATTAAAATTATCATCTTGACAGCAAAAATCTTCAATTATATTATCATAATTGGTTGTAAAAATCGGTATCGTTATAGGTTGCTTTTTTGTTTCCTTCTTTATTAATTCAAAGAGTGGAGTATATTTCTCTGCGACTATATTAATATCATCCGTGTCTCTATAGTGCTCCCGTTTTTTTAGCGACAGTGACCTCAAGCAACAGGTTTAATTAACTTTTAGGTATTGAGGCGATTTTTTAAAAAAGGGTCAATTTTCTTTGCGCTATGAAGCCCTACAATCGACGAG
>Ga0315282_10007553_pt1 | contig 17800 bp, 15 predicted proteins | sample YL17G07_20_MG_FD_203693 | JGI IMG/M metagenome (GOLD analysis project Ga0315282, IMG submission 203693) | Sediment microbial communities from Yellowstone Lake, YNP, Wyoming, USA - YL17G07_20 | ecosystem: Environmental > Aquatic > Freshwater > Lake > Sediment | place: USA: Wyoming | collected... | reverse complement strand
ACAACGAGAAGGTCCAGTATGGTCCTCAGCCGCTGATCGTCGGGAAGGGCAGGCTCTTCCCGGGCCTTGACGAGTCGATGCTCAAGGCCGAGGTGGGCAAGGAATACGAGATCATTATTCCGCCCGAGAAGGCTGCTGGCCCCAGGGACCCAAAGCTTGTCGAACTGCACCCTGTTCGCGAGTTCCTCAAGCAGGAGATCGAACCCAGGGTCGGGCTCGAGGTCACCGTCAAGAACAAACCCGCCTTCATAACGGCCGTCACGGCTGGCAGAGTTCGAGTGGACTTCAACAACAGACTCGCCGGAAGGACTGTGAGATACAAGTACAAGATCATCGAGAAACCGACCAAGCCACAGGAGCTGGTCAAGCTCCTGCTGAAGATGTCCTACGGGTCGTCCGAGGGGTTCGATATCGAGCATCACGACAAGAACTTCACGATCAAGCTGCCCGATGCGTGCAAGTACGACCAGAAGTGGCTCATCACGAAGTTCAGGTTCATCACGGACATGAGGGACGTGCTCGGCGCCGAGACGGTCTCCTTCATCGAGGAATACGTCAAGCCTGAGAAGAAGGAGGAGACGGAGAAGAAAGAAGAGGGAGCTCCAGAGAAGAAGCCGAAGAAAACTCCGGTGGAGGCTCCGAAGGAGACCCCTAAGGAGGCCCCTAAGGAGGTGCCCAAGGAGAAGGCTCCGGAGAAGGCCCCCGAGGAGCTCAGCGAAGAGGACCGGAAGAGGTAGTAGTCAAGCCCTCCTCGATCCCAGCCCAATTTATATATCGGCGCGCGCGTTCTGGCGTGATTAGGGTTATTCTCCAAAGGGCGTGTGGCCTAGTCAGGACATGGCACTTGCCTCCTAAGCAAGTGGTCAAGGGTTCGAATCCCTTCACGCCCGCTCTCGACTTACTGGCTAAGAACTAATCTGCACTATTGGATTCCTCCTCGGAAAGCCCTTAAGCAAGCCTCGTCATGCGGGTACGGGGAAATGGGAATGAAGGCAATGGTTGCGTGGGTCTGTGGCGCTCTTCTAGCGACCTTTGTATTTGTCTCGATGGCTGCTAGCGGAGCAAGTTCAGAAGTAGCCTACAGATCTGGAGACCAGTGGGCGTATGATATCGATATGCAGCTCAATACACTCACGCTTTCCGGCACATTGATTCACTCCTACGAAGGAGAATCCTCGAAATCGGTCGCCGGATGGGGCTATGATACTTATGAGATGGGATACCAGGGATCGTTGAGCGTAGGGGGAAACGTCCAAGGATACCCCGCAAGCGGGACGGCGACCATAGTGGGCAGCAATTCCATGGAACAGTCAAGTCTGGACGCGATCGTCTCAGAAGTCAATCTATCCATGACTGTTACGGTCTCGCGCGCGGGATACATCCCTGCAACCATGGTTTTCTGGGAGCACAGTATCACAACCAACTCTCCTCCCGGTGGGACCGGCGTAGAGCCTGAGAACCCCGATGAGGGTGCGAGTTGGACGAAGGCTTACACTGTTCATTTCGAGGACATGACCTATGATAATGGAAATCTCACCGAAGCTTCGTCTTCGACATCTGTGACGGAGACCATCACTTACCTGGGAGTGAGAACAATAACAGTTCCAGCGGGGACTTTCGAGTGTGAAGTGCACCAGGTAGATGATGGGGACAGCATCTCAACTTATTGGTACAGTGACGATGTGGGCATGAATGTTAAGAGTGCCTACCAATCTGGTTCTTCTCAATCAGGAACGCAGGTGCTGACTTCATACACCTACACGCCGCCAGACACTACGCCTCCGACGGTGAGCGTGACCGGACCGCTAGCTGACGCGCACATCAGAGGGGGTTATGTCGATGTTGCCTGGGAGAGCGCGGACAATACCGGTGTCGTGTCCACTGAAATGAGGATTGACGGAGGGAGTTGGGAGACCGTTTCTGGCAGCGAAGTCAATCACTTGCAGTTGTCGTCGGGACACCACGTGATAGAGATAAGAGTGACCGATGGCGCTGGAAATCAAGCGGTCAACAGCACTTCGTTCGAGAATGACAATGGGGCGTTCAGCTTCGGGGGACCCTACTGCGGACTCCCCACTATCGCTATCATCGTCGGCGTGATCTTGGTCGGACTGTTCGTCGCACTTGCTGTTCTGAAGAGGCGACGTTCGCCCGCCGCGCCGCCACCACGACCTCCGGCGAGTCCTCCTACGGCTCCTCCTAATGCCCCGTAGGACGCGTTCTTTTTCGGAAATAGCCTGGGTTTAGGACCTGACCCGCCGAAGGGCATCTCACCCTTGCCGCTCCGAGGTCGCCCCGAATCCATGGCCATTTCGAGGCGACATGGGTCTCTAATGCGACTCCAAAAGGTCGTCCGCAACCGTCCGAAGTGTCCAAAAGACATTTGATGGCATGGCGTGATTCGGGGTCGAGGAGTGGTTGTGGCGTGGCGCACACGTCCGAGCAAGACAAGATGCAGGTGGGGGGAAATGTTCTTTTGATACCAGGCCAAGAGATCCGCAAAGAGAGGAGAGCCGCTCTCGTTTGTGGTTGGATTCTGCTCATCATTGGATTGATAGCTCTGGTCATCGGCTTGATGATATACCCCACTTGGCAGCACAACCGAGAAGTTCTGGCGATCAAGGAAGTTTCGCGTTCGGATACATCTGAGGACCACGCCATATACAATACTCAATCAGCAATGATGATAAGCGGATTTCTCGTCGGCACATCGATGCTTATGGGGGGTGCTTATCTCCTCGTTACTGCATCGTCGTACAATAGGAAGATAGAGGGGGCATTGATCCAGGCTCTGCAACAGTCTCAGGTGTCCCAACAGCCTCCAACAGGTAGCGCCCGTTTCTGCCAGAATTGCGGGAATGAGCGACTCTCGACCGGAAAGTTCTGCCCCAGTTGTGGGAAGAAGATGGGATAGAAGAACGGAAAAGGGTCCTCGCCTCGGAAAAGACCCAATGGGAGGAAATGCGATACCGAACGGGTGATGCCATGTTGTTTGGTGGAAAAGTTGAGGCCATATTGAAGAAGAAGACTGGACAGGATGCCATCATAGAAATCGACACTCTTCTTAGCCCTATCTTCTACAAGAAGCCGCAGAGTCTCTCTATGCCAGAGAAGAACATCTGCTACATCGAGGACTTGGAACGCGAGGTTAACAACGGAGGGTTGGATCAGTTCTTCGTGAATTCCTCAGGGAACAACACCCAGGAGACGATTTCTGCCCTAAAGGAAATTGGATCCGTGAAATTCCTGGGAATACTCGAATCAGCCACTCAGCAGTTTCCAGAGGCTAGGGTTCCCAAGGACAGAGATGAGAGAATGGCCGTTATGGATCAGATTGAGGACAAGACAGTGCCGGTTTGGGACAGCCTGGATACGGAGTTCTACAAGTATGAAGAGGACATCTACGGGCTTTTGACTGGCTACATACAGAAACACATCAAGGACTTCAGATGATCCTGCCAAAGTGGGAAAGAAAACAAAGGGTTTGGGGCGTTCTACCCTGAAAACCCAATAACGCAGATTAGAATCCAGCCAGCAGAGCGGGTTCGAGTCCCTTCACGCTCGCTCTCACGCATAGCTAGCAAGATCGGATTCTCGTTCATTCAGAGGGGGGATTGACATTTGGACCGGATGCCGATCTCTCGAAGGCTCAAAGGATTTCGAGTCTCGCGGTATCGGCGTCTTTTCGGCAATCTCTCAGATTTCGGGCATCGCGCCTTTTTTATCATTGTTAGGGCATCCGCCAAGCGGGGGAGAAGTTGGAAGTCCAGAAGCCAGCGAGATTGAAGAAGAATTCAAAGGTCGCAGTGATATCGCCTTCAAGCAATCCGGACCATGTCGGCATCCAGATGGGCGTGGAAGTGTTGAAGAAGATGGGGCTGAAGGTGGTCCTGGGGGACACCACTCGGAAGCTCCTCACAGTTGGAGCCCTAGCTGCGGAAGATCGGCTTAGAGCAAAGGATTTCAACTGGGCGTTCAAGGACGATTCGATAGATGCAGTGCTCTGCGCCACGGGGGGATACGGCTCGCTGCGCATCCTGGATCTCCTGGACTACGACATGATAAGAGATCACCCGAAGGTGTTCCTTGGGTTCAGCGACATCACGGCTTATCATGTGGCTCTGAACCAGCTGTGCAACATGATCACCTTCCATGGCCCCGTCGTCGACATTGAGGTCACAAAGGGGGCGGAGGAGATCAAGATCGGGAAGCAGGAGCTGGAGACGGTGCTCCGTCAGCTGATGGGCCAGAGTGAGATCGGAGAGATCAAGAACCCGCCCGGAGGGATGATGCTCATGACCATCAACGAGGGCAAGGCATCTGGAAGGCTCTGTGGAGGGAATCTCTGCTTGGTGACTGGAACCCTTGGGAGCCGGTACGAGATCGACACGAAGGGGAAGGTCTTCATGCTGGAAGAGATCAGGGAGAGCTACTACTACCTGGAGTCTCATCTCACTCAGCTCCGATTGACCAGGAAACTTGACCAGGCGAGTGGCATCATCATAGGGGAGATATCCGAGACCCTGAAACCTGAGGGACCCACTCCGAGCGTCGAGGAGATTGTGCGCGAACGAGTGGGCGGCGCCAAGAAGCCTTCCATATGGGGACTCTGCTGCGGTCATGGCAAACACAACATGTTGCTGCCGATGAACGCGAAGGTCTCGCTGGATGCATCTGAGAGGCGGATCAGGGTCCTCGAGAGGGTCTTGGAGTAGGTCCCAATCGAGCCAACGGATGACAGGCCGCGTTTGCACCAATCTTTATCTAGAGAGGCTGGCGATTCGCAACCATGAACCTAGGATTTATGCGTAACTGGTCGGACTTGAGGACTGAGCTGGTAGCCGCTATCTCCGCGCTAATCGGGCTGGTCGCGGTCGGGACGATCATGTATCACACTCTCGAGAAATGGAGCTGGTTCGTCTCGTTCTACTTCTCCGTGTGCACCCTCACGACCGTGGGCTACGGGGACTACTTCCCGACGACCGACGCCTCTCGTTTGTTCACGGCCATCTACGTGTTGGTAGGCGTGACCATAGCGTTCGGCGCTTTCAGTCTCATCGGCGCAGGCTACCTCAGCAGGAGCCAGCAGATACTACGGAGAATCAGCGCGCTGGAGACCAAGTCTGAAGAAAAGGACCCCTAGACCCGGCTCAGCTCAGGCACGTCTCTCGAATTCGTCGTCCCACCATGAAGCATACATCCTCAGGCCATCCCGGCGTCTTATGATTGCCTCGATTGCCAACTCGTGAGCAAGCTTCGCGTATCTTCCGTTCTCGTGCCAGCGCTTTCTTATCCCCGGTGGAACGACCAGATAGGTGGGAGGGTCGTCGATGAGCTTCGGAGGGAGCCTTGCCAGTGCGTAGACGTCGCAAGCTCGTTCCCCGCTCGGGATACCCTTGGTGTTGAACTGAGCCAAGTGCATCAGTTCGTGGCCGAGGGTCCAATAGGTCGGGAACTTCCAACCGTTTCCCCTGGACCGGTGCATGTCCACCATGAGCTTGACCGTGCCATCGTTCGCCATGAACGCGAGGCCGTCGTATGATCTGGTGATGCCAATCGTCATTTCTAGCCTGATCTCAGGGTAGTACTCGTGAAGCCTCTCCAACCGCTCCCTGAGGCCTTCGCGGGCCTCTTCGGGGGCTTCCATCGCCTTCCTGGTCCACGAAATCTTCAGGCGCATATCGCCGCGGCTATGCACGACCAGATTGAATATCCTATCCCTGTGCGAGAGTCTCTCCCTCATTCGGTCCTGACGATGTTCCCCTTGATGCCTACAATCGTCGTCCTGACCGGGACCTGCTTGCCTGATCTCCGGACCGCCTCGTCGACCAGCTTCTTCAGGCCGAAGCAGCAGGGGACCTCCATGATCACGATCTCGAGGCTCCTCGGGGTGGCGTCACGGAGTATGTCGGTGAGCTTTTCGAGGTAGGCCTTCTGGTCGTCCAGTTTCGGGCAGCCGATTATCAGGGGTTTTCCAGCAAGGAACTTGCCGTGGAAGTCCCTGAACGCGAACGGTACGCAATCGGCTGACAGGAGCACGTCCCGGTCCTTGAAGAAGGGCATCGAGGGCGTCACGAGCCTCCACTGGACGGGCCAGTTGGTCAGCTTCGGTGGCAGGTCATCGCGCGCCTCGGGATGGCCATGCCCGGACTTGGTGCCTGACGCCGTCAGGATCATGGGGTTGTGGGATGGGCAGCCGCATGGCTCCTCCCCGATCGGCTTCTTCTCGTCCGCCTTCTTCGTCTTCGAAAGATGCTTCTCTGTCGCTATCTCATCGAATCCAGGGGCCTCCCGCTCGACAATCCTCAACGCACCCTCAGGGCACTCGCCTATGCAGGCTCCCAAGCCGTCACAGAACACTTCGCTCACGACCTTCGCCTTTCCATTCACGATCTGCAGGGCTCCCTCAGCACACTTCGTAACGCATTCTCCGCAGCCCGTGCACTTGTCCTCGTCTATCTCGATGATCTTCCTCTTTACCATTCCAATCGTCTCCTATAACCGCTCAGAGCTTAGCCGCGTTACGAGATGCTCGCTGTCCGTCCTCAATCTCAGTGTTCTCTCTGGGTATAAAACCCAGGCCGAAACCGTCAGAAGGGGCCGAACATCTGCCAGACGAGCAGGTAGATGATCATGGCGAATACCAGAACTGTCACAAGGACCATGAACCGGTCGATTTGCCTGTCCGAGTAAGGCTTCCTCCCGATCGTCAGGTCGAAACCCGTCAGGCGAGCACCCACCTTCCGAGCCAGGCTCCTGAGCAAGTCCCTGAGGACCAGCGCTCCGTCCATCGGCAATGCGGGAAGCGCGTTCGTCAGGCCGAGCATCAGGTTGACCCAGAATATCCAGTAGAAGGAATTCACGAGTATCCAATAGAGGTCTCCCGGAAGGAACGAGAGAGCGCCCGAAGGCACGTAGAGGTTCGCAACCGGTGACGCAACCGGTGAATTGCCGTAGAACGGCAGAGCGACGTACCCCAGTGTCGCTGCGGCGATGCCACTCACCCCTTTGGCTCCGGCGAATGGATGGGTGATTGGCTGAAGCACGTGCTCTGGGTCATCGACACTAAGTCCGAAGGGCGATACCGAGGCACCCATGAAGCTCACGTTCTTGTACTCCTCTTTGTTGAGCGAAGGGTAGTGCAGGCAGTAGTAAATCCATTTAGATGTCATGTTGATCGTGCTGATCTTCTCATCGGCGACGAACCAGCTGACGCCGGCAGTGGTTTCGTCCCCGAGCCTGAGCACGGTGACATTGACCGGCTGGGCCCGCGACGCGTTCTCCACTGCCGAATTGAGCTCCTGGTGGTTATGAATCACCATGTCGTCAAAACGGCTGATTATCATACCGGGCCGTATACCAGCGTTGAACGCCGGCCCGTCGGTCACCGACGTGACCACCATTCCCCCTGGCAGCGCCAGCATGATGTGCCGGGTCTGATAGGTGGCATTGATGCTCGTCAGCTCTCCTGGGTAGTTGAATGAGATGTTCTGGAAGTCGGCGCTTGTGGATATGCGCTCTCCGCCTACACCCGTAACTTCGCTCCATACGCTGATTCCCGAGACTTCGGCCGGCGATCCAGACCCGACCTGGGTTACGATGGCCCCGGATGAGATCGGCTTCGCCGCTGGCCCGAGGAAACCGATCAGGATCACCATCAGGAGCAAGGCGACGATTAGGTTCGCGGCGGGTCCTGCGGAGAAGAGCCGCAGCCTCGTCATTGTGCTGGCCCGCGAGAGCTCGCTCTCGTTCGGCTCGACGAATGCCCCTATCGGCACGAGGGCGAGGAGGACCCCCATCGATTCGACCTTGATGTTCCCAGCCACCGAGAGGATCCCGTGCAGGGACTCGTGGACGAGCACCGCGGTGCCCAGGCCCAAGATGATGTATGGCACGATGGCTACTATGCCCAGGTCGGGCTGACCCGGCCCGGACATGATGACGCCGCTGGGAAGCCCGTGACCGCTACCCGTCGAGAGGATGGCCCAGACCATGAAGGCCATGAGGGCCACGGAGGCGCAGACAGTCAGATATACCGAGAATGTACCACACGCCCTCCAGAACCTGCCATTTCTTGCCAGGGCCTCGAAAATCCAGCGCCCTTTTCTAGTCCTCAGCATCATGACTGGACCATAGAAGGTGAGATTCACCTTCCTCCAGATGCCAGCCTTCCTTCCTGCGGCGACTGTGGCCCAGTAGACCGCGAATGCCATGAGTGCGGCAACGTAGCCGTTAATGTTCTCCCTCGCCAGAAAGCAGGCAATGCTAGAGCCCCTCGACTATAATAATAGGGTCTTATACGTCATTCGAATCGTTTTCTCTTCCCTCGTAGTCTGCGCAGGGTCCTCGTCATCACCTCCAGCCTGGTGAAGCCGCCCTGCGGCCAGAGGATTCTGTAGCCGAAGTAGCCGAGTCCAGTGATGAGCGCAGCGATGGCCACGAGGAGGAAGTCCCCCAGAATATCCTTCACATGATATGTCCCTATCAGGCTCAGAATCAGGAAAGCCTCGAGCGTCACAATGGCCAGCCAGTACCAGTACCGGAGGAAATCGAGCAGTAGCCAGTCCTTCCACGGCAGCTCCCGTCGAAGGTTGCGCATGGCTTGCATGCGCTCCATCTCGTTGTCCTCTAACTGCTTATAAATCTCAGCCTTTGGCCTCTTCGGACGCTTCGCGGGAAGTTCAGCGGACATGACATGCAACGTAGTGCTCGTCCCCGCGGTCCATCAGGGGCGGGTCGATGGAGCGGCAGATGTCTATAACGAGTGGGCACCTCGTGTGAAACCTGCATCCGGAGGGCGGGTTCGCAGGGCTCGGAACGTCCCCTGGCAGTATGATCCTGTCCCTTCTCAAGTCCGGGTCGGGGACGGGGATCACCGACAGCAGAGCCTCGGTGTAGGGGTGGGTCGGCCTTGCGAAAAGGTTGTCTTTGGATGCGTATTCGACGATCTTGCCAAGGTACATGACTGCGACGCGGTCACACATGTACCTCACGACGCTGAGATCGTGCGAGATGAACAGGTAGGTCAGGCCGAGGTCATGCTGCAACGCGTTGAGCTGATTCAGTATCTGCGCTTGGACGGACACGTCGAGCGCAGATGTGGGCTCGTCAAGGACCACGAAGTCCGGGTCCACGGACAGTGCCCTTGCTATGCCGATCCTCTGCCTCTGCCCCCCGCTGAACTCGTGGGGGAACCTGTACATGTGCTCGACGTTCAGGCCGACCTTCTCGAGCATCGCAATCGTGTAGTTCCGGATCTCTCCCCTCTTCATCCTCTTCTGTGACTCCCTCAGCCGAACAAGATTCTTGGAGCCAGTTGCCGCACCCTGGGCCTTCACCGAATGGTCCCTGGACATTTCAGCGGCCGTTCTGGAACCTGCAGGGGTCCGGCCGGGCGGAAGGGCAGGCTCCTTCACCCTTCTTTTCCTGTACCTGTTCTGGGCAGTTATCGGTTCTGCGACGATATCCCTTATGAGCATCTTCGGGTCGAGCGAGGAGAAAGGGTCCTGGAACACGAATTGGATGCGGCTTCTGAGGCGTCTAATCTGCTTTTTCTTCTTGAAGTTGATGCAGTGCTTCTTCGCGACCTCCTTAATGGATTCCTCGAAGAAGTCTCGGATGTCGTCCTCTTCTTTGACGTGGTCGGTGCCAGCATATCTTGAGGTGAGCTTGTGGATCTTGTCGGCATCCTCACAGAGGTGGTTCTTCTTATCCTCCGCGACGTCGCACGAGTGTAACCTGAGGAGGGCCTTGGTGGCTTGTGCGATGCCGTCCGCGTCCAGGGCAGTCATGATCCCAGGCTCAATCGCCTCGACTTTGTGGAGGAGCGCCCTGAAGGCGTTCACAACCTCCCTCGGGGTCTCGAGGAAGACGTATCCGGCCGTCGGGGGTGTGAGCATCATTATCGACCTTCCCACTGTGGTCTTCCCGCAGCCTGATTCCCCAACCAGCCCGAGGGTCTCCCCCCTCTTGATGTAGAACGAGATGCCATCTACCGCCTTTACGGCTCCGACCTGTCTCTTCAGGAGTCCTCCCCTGATCGGGAAGTACTTCTTGAGGTCCACGACATCAAGAAGGCTCGTCTCCGTGCCCTCGCTAGCTGCCATGGACATACCCCTCCTCTTTCGTGACCATATGGCAGGCCGCGAAGTGGCCTGGCTCCACCTCCGTCATTACGGGCCTTACCTTCGTGCAGTAGCTCCTGGCGTGATCGCACCTCGGATGGAACCTGCAGCCGCTTGGGGGGTAGATCAGGTTGGGCACCGAGCCCCTGATCGTGTAGAGCTTCTCGGCATTCATCTGGATCGACGGCACGGACTTCATCAGCCCCATCGTATATGGATGAAGAGGCTGCTTGAAGATCTCCCTTGACTTGCCTATCTCGGCCATCGAGCCGGCGTACATCACACCGACCCTGTCGCACATCTCCGCGACGACGCCGAGGTTGTGCGTGATAAGCAGGATGGAGCTGCCGTACTTGGTCTTGAGGTCTCTCATGAGCTTCAGGATCTGGCCCTGGATGGTGACATCTAGTGCCGTCGTTGGCTCGTCGGCTATCAGCAGCTTCGGGTTGCAGGCCAGCGCTATGGCGATCATGACCCTCTGCTGCATGCCCCCGCTGAGCTCGAAAGGGTACCTCGATGCCACGCCCATCGGATCCGGTATCCGGACCACATCGAGCATCTTGACGGCCTCCTTGAGGGCTTCATCCTCGAGCTCCGTCTTGTATCTTCTCAGGATCGGGATCCGGCGGATGATGCTCTGTCTGCCATCCGGGTTCTTCTTGATCGACTCCATTATTGTCGTGTAAGTTCTCAGTACCATCGGCCTCACAAGCCACGACAGCCAGCTGTGGAAGACGGCGCCACAGTGCACGCAATAGATGTTGTCCTCATCGACTGTCCCGCCGCAGACCGAGCACTTGAACCCAGCCTTAGCGGCGGCCTCGGCCTTGTTTGACGAGGGCCCGAGCGCTTTCATGTCTCCTTTGGACAGCGGGACCGTGCGCGGCCTTTTGTGCTCTTTCAAGAGCTGCGTCTCTATCTTGAGCCGGGCGAGGACTCTATCAGCCATCTCGGGCTTCCGATGTTGGATGATGACCTCTGAGATCTGGTCCCCGGCTGTGAACACAGGGTTCAGGGCGCTTGTGGGCTCCTGGAATATCATCGAGATGTACCTCCCCCTGATCTTCTGCATGTACTTGAGCTCCTTCCCGAGGAGGTTGTAGTTCCTCGTGAGGGCCTCGTGCGCGACCTTGTCGCTCTTCGGGGTCTTCTTGATCTGAGCCTGCATGTAGCTGGCGACGAGCTTCTGGGGGGCGATCTCTGGAGGCGTGGAATCCTTCAGCTCGGACGCCTTGATTCGCTTCACCCTCCTCTTGAAACCTGTGTACCGAACCGCAAACTGCGCAGCCAAATCTCTCCTGTCCTTAAGCGGGAGGCGCTTGTACCATTCCTGCGCCTGTCTCTCGTACTGCCTTCGTTTGGCCCTCACATCGGGCGGCTCCATGAAGTACACGTCTCCCTGCTCGATCTTGCCGGGAGGGCTCAGTATCAATCCGACTATGGCACTCGCAGTCACGCTCTTGCCGCATCCAGTCTCCCCGACGAGCCCAAGGGTCTCTCCCCTCTGTATCGTGAGGTCCACTCCTTCGATGGCCTGGACGGTGCCCTGGTAGGTGTAGAAGTTGATCACCAGACCGTCTATTTCGACGAGCGCGTTGTCCGAGTCTGTCATGGCCTTCACCTCCTCATCTTCGGGTCAAGCACATCCCTCAGGCCGTCCCCCATCAGGTTAAAGGCAAGGACAAATGTGAGAATCGCCAGGCCGGGGAAAACTATGGTCCACCAGTAGCCAGAGACCAGGTACAGATGTCCCGTCTGCACCATGATGCCCCATTCCGCGTAGCCGAGCGGCGCGCCGAGACCGAGAAAGCTCAGGCCCGCGAGGACGAGCACAACGGTACCCATGTCCATCGTGGCCTCTACGATAACTGGGGTCCATGAGTTAGGCAGAATGTGCCTGAACATGATCTTGAGCTCACCTGTCCCAGATGCCCTCGCAGCGTCGATGTAGGAGTTCTCGCGCACGGAAAGCACCGATCCGCGTATTAGCCTTGTATAACCCGACCACCATGTTGCGAGGAGGGCTATCTTGGTCGCTTCCAGGCCTCTGCCCAGGACAGCGCATATCGCAATGACGAGGATGAGCCCTGGAATAGAGAGGAATACGTCCGTCAGCCTCATGATCACCTCGTCGACTATGCCGCCGAGATACCCAGCGAACAGGCCAAGTACGAGCCCCATACCTGCTCCTATCAACACGACCTCGATTGCAAATGTCATTGAAATCCTCGCGCCCCAGATGACGCCGTAGTAGATGCTGGCCGCGTCCGCATCCGTCCCGAGCGGGAACTTCGCGCTGGGCGGCAGCGGGTTCACATATTGAGGGTCGAAATTGACTGGTATGATGAATGGATCGCGTCCTGGAGGAGGAGCTGCAAACAAGAATGGAAATATCGCGACGATTGCCAGCATGACTATCAGCACGACTCCAGCGGTGGAGGTCACGCTCTTCGACATTAGATGGAGGTCGAACCTGATCTCCCTCCATCGTGGTGCAAGAGCCAGTCTCAGCTCGCTGGTCTTCCGCGCGAGAGCCATCCTCTGGCGGCTGCGTGGCTTCTGGTCCTTGGGTCGCTTCGTGTCAGCTCTTTTAGTCCCTTGTCCGCTCTCGTCCGCTCCTCGCATCATTCTTCCTCCACGGTCAGCCCAACCTCACTCTTGGATCGAGGAACGCGTAGACGACGTCCACTACCAGGTTCGCCAGCACATAGACTATCGCGGTCAGAAGCGTGAATCCCATGATGCCTGCTGTGTCGAGGTTTTGCGCTGCATCCCCCGCCCATTGGCCAAGGCCGCCCCAGCTGAAGACAGTCTCCGTCAGGACAGCGCCGCTGAGCAGCCCGCCGAACGTAAGCCCGATCACGGTGGTCGTGGGGATCAAAGCGTTCCTCCTCGCGTGCTTGCGGATCACGACACTCTCCGGCAGCCCCTTGGACCGCGCAGTCCTGACGTACTCTGAACCCAGGACCTCCAGCATACTGGAACGCATCATTCTTATGATGATTGCCGTAGAGGCGAAAGCCAGGGTGATCGACGGCAGTATGAGGTGCGCCACGACATCCACGAAGTACGGAACATTCCCGCTCAGGAGCGTGTCTATAAGCAGGAAGTGCGTGTGGACCCGCAAAGTCGAAGGGTCGAAATGCAGAGAGGCCTGGCCGTCAGGCGATGGCAGGACATGGAGGCCTGCATAAAACACCATCAACAGGATTAACCCAAGCCAGAACACGGGCAGCGAAACCCCTACGAGGGCCACGAGTCTCGCTCCCTGGTCTTCCGCCGAGTTCGCGTGGACAGCCGCCCTCGTCCCCATGAAGATGCCGATAGCCACGGCTATCGCGGTGCTCAAAAGCGCTAACTCGAAGGTCGCGGGGAACTTCTGTCCAATGGCGTCGCTGACGCTCATCTTCGCCGTCTTGCTCCATCCCAGGTCGCCATGCAAGACCCCGTTCGCCCAGTAGAAGTACTGGACGTATACGGGTTCGTCCAGGTGGTATTGCTTGATCACCCCTTCTATCTGCTGTGGGTTCGGATGAGCGGGCAGGTATTGGAACGCCGGATTTCCCGCAAGCCTTATGATGAAGAAGGTGAGGATCGAGACTCCAATCAGCACTGGGACTAGAAGAAGAAGCCGCCTGATGATGAATGTCCTCAGGTCCAGTTCAAGTCACCGTCAACCTTGTTACGGCGTATGACTATATTTCCGTTTTCCTCACTACCCAACTTGGTGGTAGGTCTGGATGGGCGACCACGTCCGTCGCATGACTCTGCAGCTTAGAATTGAAATTGAAAAATATGAAGAGATTTGGGAAGGGGTTTTCCGCTACGGCGACGCGCTCGGATCTAGCTCTTCGTAAACGACGCGTAGTACAGGTCCGAGTACATGGGGTTGTAGTAGTAGCCGTGCACCCATGCCCTGAGGATGTTGAAGTTGTTCGGCTGCGTTAGCCACAGATATGGCACATCCTGGTAGACCTTCTGCTCGAGCTGTCCGTAGAGTTGAATCCTGACCGTCGGGTCCAGTGCGCTGTTCGCTGCCCTCACCAGGTTGTCGATCGTCGTGTTGTTGTAGCCCGAGTAGATCGGGTACGTGCCATAGGTGCTGTCCAATATCGGCGTGGCGTAGTCGCTCGAATCCGCGTAGTCCGGCGCCCAACCGATCGCGTACATCGGCGCGTATGAGTGCTGAGCGTACAGCACCTCCGGCAGGTAAGCCGAACTCCAGTCAAGACCCGTTATGGTCGCATCCATGGCCCCCGCTCCGGTCATCAGGGACATCGTCTGGAGGGACTGCTGTATCAGCCGGCAGGCAGTCTGTCTGCCGGTGTTACCCGAGTTGAAGAACAGCGGTATCTTGAACCCTGTCTGGAACCAAGATTGTCCTGGGTGGTTCGGGTTCTGCGTGAGCTTCATCTCTGAGGCAGCCAGGGCCAGATCGTACGTGTATACCGGGACGGATGCGTTGTAGCCCGCCAGTCCTTTGGGTATCGCGCCGTTGGGTTCGATGGCGTTGTCTCTCGCCGTGTTGTGTATGAATGTGGCGTAGTCGAACAAGTGCACGAACGCACTTCTCATGTGGACGTCCTGGAAGAAGTTGTTCGTGATCGTGCCGTGGTACACGCTATTCGCCGTCGCCGCGTCGATGTTGAAGTTAAACACGAAGAAAGTCAGGTCAAGCGACGGCTCTCCCTTCTTCACCGCATACGCGGCCTTGCCCAAGAACTGATCCTGGTAGGATATGGGCAGGTAAATGTTGTCCGCATCTCCTGCTTGCAACATCAGCATCCTCGTGTTGACATCCTCCGACTTGATGATGTACACGTCCTTCAACCTAGTGTCCGGGGTCTTGACCCCCCACCAGCTGGCGAAGCTCGTTAGGTGCATCTTCGATCCCACTTGCCAGTCAACTAGCGAGTACGGGCCGGACCCAGCCTCATGGCTCGTCAGGGGGTCCTTTGTCTTGTCGGCGGAGTACACGTTTCCGTGCGCGAGCACGTATTCCATACTGACGACGTCAGCTACCGTGTACGCCATTATGGCCAGGAATCCCGGGAACACATGTGTCAGGCGGAACTTCACCGCTGTGTCATTGACCTTCAGCACGGCTGCGTGGGCGACCGCGACGATGTCAGTCTGCGTGATAACGTGGCTGTAGTCTCCTCCGGGAGCGACTATGTCCCTGATCCAAGTCACGTTGGACGAGGCTGCGAGGTAGTCACTAGCAGTCGAGCCATCGTTGAAACCGATGTTGTCCGTGAGCGCCTGTTCGAGCATCCAATCCGGGCTGCTGGGGTCGTGGATTATGAGCACTCTCTGGAGCGAGAAGACCACATCCGACGCGTTCATGATGGTCCCATCGTGCATATGCACGTTCTGCCTCAGGTTGAACGTGTAGTTCAAGCCGTTAGTGCTGATGAGGCCGTTCGCCACGCTCGGGATCGCTGTCGCAAGCCATGGTATCAGCGTCGTCGTGTTCGTGTTATACCAAAGCAGTGTCTCGTAGCAGTTCTGCAGGATGTTTCCTCCAGACGTCTCATAGTCGATCGCCGGGTCGAGCGTGTCCGGCTCACCTATAGTCGCTTCTATGAACGAGCCCGGATTCCTGACGATCGCTGAGCTCGATGTACCAGGTGCCAGGACATGTATCGTCCTCATCACAATCGTCGAGACATTCGTCGCGTGGAAGGGGTTCGTGTTGATCGAGTAGGCGGTCATCGTGGCTGCGTAGTGTCCGCTCTTCGTGTAGTTGTGCGTGGCAACCATAGACGTCCCACTCGGCTTCACCGAGACAACTGGCGATCCGTCGCCGAAGTCCTGTTTGACATACGTCAGGTTGCGTGATCCAGTCAGGTCCTTCATACCATACCACTGGTTCGCCCCTTCAGAGTGGTTGCTGGTGTTGGTCCAGCTCCATCCCCCGATTCCGTAGGTACCTGTCATGTTGAACGTGACCTGCGTGCCAGGTGCGATTATATCATTGTTCGACAGTAGGGACGCGTATGGGTGCGTGCTGTTGTCCCATGTCGTGGTTTTCGGTTGCGGGTCGTAGTATGCGACAGTCACTCGGACCATAGAGGCCTCGTTGGTTCCGTTCAAACCGTTGCTGTCCTTCACGACCAGCAGGACCCAGTAGAACCCTCCATATGCATAAGTGTGGGTGACATCTGTCAGTTCCTTTCCGCCAGTGACAGAATCTCCGTCACCGAAATACCACGTCCAATTCGTGAGGGTTGCCCCTTTCGTTTGGACCTTTGCGGTCGAATTGAACGAGACGTGGTCGCCTATGTTGATAGTGGTGGCACTGGTTGCGGCCGCACCACTCAAAGGTGGCAGGTTCGTCTGCTTCTTCTTTCCGATGACGCCAAGGCTGAAAGCCACGCCGACCGCTGCGATGACAAGTATGACAACAATGATCACCGCTAACAACATCGGGAACTTCTTCCTCTCTTCCTTGATCTCGGTCGGTAACGTCTCCGGAGCCGTTTCACTAGGCAATTCTCCTTCTTTACTAGATTCCATTGGGCCTATCCTCCTTCAATCTTCTACGCTTTTCGGTCTGCAAGAATTCCCCTCAACAGACCAACAACGGCGGCTAGACGGGCTTCGACACTATATATCCTTTGTTGCGGAGCGTTATGGCACCGAACGCTGTCTGGCTGCGGTTTCGCGATGAATCCCGCGTCGAGACTACTGGCAAGAACATTCTTGAGCATGGATTCGACAAAACGCGAAGGCTCCTTGACCGATGAGCGGAGGCAATGAATGGTCATCGTTGCTCAAAAGAGGTGCAATCGCTTATCTCGAATCACACCGCTAGCTTCACTTCTTCTTGTATTCCTTGACCAGAGCGGCGATGTCCTTCGGATCGGCGCAGTTCCAGGTGCCACAGTTCGGGCACCTCGACTCGTGCTCATCGAGGTCCATGTCCTCGACCTTCCCTGTGAAGCTCACTGTCGCGGGGTAGAGGCTCTTGCAGTTCTTGCACTTGTATTCGAGTTCCACTTTTGGCATGGGGAGAGGACTAGCGAACCGATTGATAAATGTTTTCTGGTCTGCGAATCTTTTTCCGGTATGACGCCACTGCCGGCCCGGAGCTTCTGACTCCGGGGTCATACCGTGCCGAATGCAATCAAGGAAGTCCAGATCCGCGAGGTGTCTGCCTCCGGCGACCATCACGAGATAGGGGTATCCATAGGCAAGCAATGCAAGGACCAGGCACAGCGGATGGAGAAGCATCTCTGGTCGTGGATGGCAACGATGCCAGGTATGACCAAGGAGAAGACATTCGCCTACGCGCGGAAGAGCCTCCCCGCTTCACGGAAGTTCTACCCGGAGCACATCGAGGAGCTGGAGGGCTATGCCGAGGGCGCCGGATTGAAGTTCGACACCGTTTGGGCGATGACCGTCGACTTCCCGGGTGGGGGCCGTGGCAGGACAGGATGCACTGACATAGCCGTGGACTCGGAATGGACCAAGGACGATGTCGTATATGCGGTCCACAACGAGGATGTGAGTCCGTACGATCTCGTAGACATGTCGATCGCCAGGATCAAGCCCGACGACGAGCCTGGTTTCATCGGCTTGTGCTATGGCGGCATCTGGCCGACCGCTGGGATGAACGCGGAAGGCATCAGCCTGACGGGGAACGCGCTCGTGCCGAACGACACAGCAATCGG
>Ga0315282_10007552_pt1 | contig 17802 bp, 13 predicted proteins | sample YL17G07_20_MG_FD_203693 | JGI IMG/M metagenome (GOLD analysis project Ga0315282, IMG submission 203693) | Sediment microbial communities from Yellowstone Lake, YNP, Wyoming, USA - YL17G07_20 | ecosystem: Environmental > Aquatic > Freshwater > Lake > Sediment | place: USA: Wyoming | collected... | reverse complement strand
TAGTTCTTTAGAACCTGACTATTTTTTATATTTGTGATTACCATCTGCTGATTTATATTCCAATTTTTCCAGTGGTCTGAAATACCTAAAACCGTAAAAATCAACACGCTAAAAATTAAGGTTTTTATCTTTTTTGATACCGGCAACAAAACGAGCAGATACGTAATCAGCAATGACCCATAAATAGTAGTTCTGTTCCCCAGATTAAAGGCGAGTTGCGGATACATACCGGTAATCGCAAATATCATAAAAGAAAACAACATCAAGACCACAAGACTAATAAGGAGCTTATGGTCATAACCGGTGTTATTTTTTTGATATGTTTTATAGAAAATGACTGTAAAGGCAATGCCTATTACGATTGAGAAAAAAGACAATTGGAAAAAGGAAAAATATATTTTCAGCCACATCGACGGACCGAATATGGAATCTGCAAAAGTTAAAACCTGAAGCGTAAATTGTTTTATTATGCCGTAGAGATTAATCGCATCGGGAATCTGAGAATCCATCATATATATGATTTTTGACATAAAAATATAATATAGGCAATAAAAAATATTCGGGATAACGATAACTGCCCCTTTTTTAAACTCTTTCTTCAAAGCAAAGAAAACAAATAATGATAAGAGTACCGGAACTGAAGCGTAAGATGTAAACGAACCGACCGTCGCGGTAATAAAGGCAGAGGTCAGTTTATTGTTATATGCTAAATAAAAGGAATATAGGCAAAAGGCAATGGTTAAAGTAGAATAAATTCCTTCGTAAAAAAAGGCTGTTGAATCGTGCGAAGGAAAAAATATAAATAAAAAAGTCGCTAAATGAGCGTTTTGCTTATCTAAGAAAATATGAAAGAACTTTGCGATTAAGTAAAAGGATAAAAAAATATAAAATATCTTCAACAGGTCAACCAGAAATAAATTATAAATATCAAAGAAACGGCACCAGATAAATAAAAGATAATGCTCAACAGGGGCTATAAGAAACCATCCTTTAGGAAGTAACAAATCTTTAAAGTTAGCATATTTTGCTGAAAGTATCCAAGCAAATTCATCAGAAGCTAAAGGGGTATTGATTAAAGCGTATAAAATAAACAAAAAATATACCAGGAGTGGCAAAGAATTTTTTCTCATTTTTCTAGAATCATCTTGCGGGTAACATACAAGAAACGTCTAACCAAATAAAAAGAAGCTCTAAGCAACCTATACATTGTCTTAGGTGATAAATACCATACCTTTTTTAAAGCTATCACATTACCGCCGGCAAAAGAAGATTTAAGCATGCCCTTGATGCCGTTAAGGTTTAAGTAGTACGATAAGTTTGCAAACATAGCATCAAACATAAGCTTATGATTAGTACTTCCTTCAGGGACATACGGAAGGCAGTCTCCTTCCCACATATATTGCACGGCAAAATTCTCCCAATCTTTTTTAATAATCACTTTGTTCTCTTTGTGTAGTATTTCAAAAGCCGGAGTCCCGGGATAAGGTACAAGCGTGTTAAAGCGCACGCTTGATAATGGCAATGAGCGTACGAGTCTTATAGTATCCCATCTGTCTTTGCGAGTTTCTGTGGGCAGGCCGAAAATGACGGTTGCGGCTGCAGCAATTCCTTTTTCATGAGTCATCCTAATAGCCTTTGCTACCTCTTTTACTGTCTCGCCTTTATTAACTATTTCCATTAAATTTTCGCTTCCGGTTTCAAGGCCGTATGATAACATTCTAAAATTTGCCGCCTTGGCCATATCCAACAACTCATCGTTTACACTATCGCCTCGCAACGACGCCTGAAAACTTGTCCTCTGGTGCAAGCCACTATCTATTATAGCTCTTAATAGACTAAAAAAATGTTGGCGATTACCCGCTATATTATCATCCATAATAAAGATTATTTTTTGCTTATATTTATCCGCCAAGAGTTTAATTTCCGAAATAATCCTCTCGGTGCTAAAATACCTATATCTTTTGCCGGAGATACTCTGCGACGAACAAAATATGCAGTTGTAGGGACAGCCCCTGGAGGTAAAAATAGCTCCGAAGGTAGAATATTTGTTGAAGTTTCTCTCGAACAGATAATACGGAAAAGGAGGTATCCTATCAAGATTATCAATCAAGGGCCTTTCTGGATTATGAACGATATTACCATTCTCTCTGTATGATATGCCCTGGATGGTCCTAAATTCTTTTTTGCGAGAAACTAACTCTACCAATTCTTTAAACGTCTCTTCGCCTTCGCCTCTGACCACTATATCTACGCCGAGATGGCTTAATGCCTCAAAAGGCATTACCGTAGGATGAATTCCGCCGAGCACAACCAGAGACTTGGGATCAATCTTTTTAATAACACCGGAAAGAGCATAAGCTCTCTTTGAATTAATCGTTAATACGCTCATTCCGATGATTCTGGGGGGATGTAAAGAAAGAACTGTTTTCTCTATATCATCGTCTTTTAAAAAATCAATTTGCTCATCAATAAGGTGAACGGAGGCAATTTTTGCATCAATTAAAACGCCGGCTAATACGCCTAAACTTGTAGGGACTGCTTTTATAATTATTTTATTAATAACTCTATTTTGTGAATCCGGATTAATGGCAGGATTAATAAGTAAAATGTTGTTGGGCATCTCGATTAAAATTTCTTAAATATACAAATTATTGTTATGATTTGGATGAGTCTTTTTCTATAAAATACAGGGGGCGATTCCTTGACTCTTCTATGTTTCTCCAGAGATATTCTCCGATAATGCCGAGCATTATCATCTGGGTTCCGCCTAAAACAAGAATGACCACCATCATAGATGCCCACCCTGTCGCAGGCCTCCCTTTGACTGCCATTATAATGATAAATATCGCATATAGAAAACCAAAAGAAGCCACTATAATACCGATTAAAGACATTATCTTCAAAGGCAGGCCGGAAAAAGCTACTATCCAGTCTAAGGCTAACCTTAATCGCCTTCTAAAATTCCATTTGGATTTACCGTGTTTGCGCTGCCGACGCTCATACTCCACGAAATTATGGCTAAAACCTAACCAAGTGATAAGCCCGAAGAGTGACGTATTTTTTTCCAGGCAGGAATTAATAGCATTAACAACTTCTCTATCTAACAAATAAAAGCCTGCGCGAGACAAATCAATAGTATCAACCCTGTCGCCGTTAATCCAGTTGAGCAATTTATAAAATAATTTAGCGGTCTTTCTAATATGCCATGGTTCATCATTTCTATTCTTTCTCAATGCCCAAACAATCTTGGCTCCTTTACGCCATTTATCTAACATGTTTTTAAGGCAAGCGGGATCATCTTGTCCATCGGCAGAAATAAATAGAACCGCATCACCGGTTGCTTCCTTAGTTCCTGCGCGCAGTGCGGTATGACTGCCGCAACGCCTGCTCAATCGTATACACCTTACCCCCTTACCGGCAAAAGCGCTTACCACATTAAACGTAGAATCGGCAGAATGATCATCTATCACTATAATTTCAGTTTGCTTGATATCACCAAACACATCTATCGTTGCTAACAATTCATCGAGAGTGAACGCTATATTCTTTTCTTCGTTATATGCGGGAATAACAACTGACAATTTCATATTTTTATGTAATTATTTACCTAAAGTGGTGGTTACGGAAGAAAAAAAATTGTTTGCCTCAACGCACTTATTTGAAGGTGTCATGATATTCTGCAATATTATTTGGCCTTTCCCACACAATACAATTACTCCTTCTTCGCTTATTGAAACTATCCTGCCCGGTATATTCCCTGCGTACATTAATTGCTTCTTAGGCAAAGAGGCCTTTATTATACGGATCTTTTTCCCATTGTGGCTAGTCCAGGCGCATGGATATGGGGGAGAAAGCGCTCTTATCAGGTTAAAGATATCCGTTGCAGGCTTATTCCAGTCAATCCTGCCATCTTCTGGAGTTCTTTTGCACGTATAAGAAGCGTGGGATTCATCTTGAGCCTGCCATCGTAAAGCATTTTTCCACAAGGCAGAAAGAAACTCTTTGTATAGTTCTAAAGTAGTGTCGATAATTTTAGGATACACCTCGCTTGCGGTTTCCCCTGAGCCGATCTCAACGCATTTTTGCTTAAAAATTTCACCCGCATCAACCCCGGCATCTGAAATCTTAAAAAGCGTTACGCCGGTCTGTTTCTCGCCATTTATAATCGCCCAATTCAAAGGTGCGAAACCGCGATATTTGGGTAAGAGTGAATCGTGGGCTGCGATACAACCAAAAGGTATTCTTTTATAAAGCAAGGGCGGAATCAACGTCCTCCATCCGCATACAAAGGCAACATCGGGCTTAAGCCTTAATACTCTCTTGGCACTTTCTGTATTAATCTTCTTGCATATACGCAGAGGTATGCGGTTTTCTTTGCAAATTTTTCTTATTGCTGATGAGGCCTTAACTTTTTCATGACTATCCTCTTGCATAATATATGCAAAAACGACATCTTGATTAAGTTTGAATAATAACTTTAGGAGCTCGTAACCGCGAGGAGTCCCCCCGATAAATAATATTCTTGATTTCATTTTTTAATTTTATGGAGCATCCTGCTAATATATTTAAGCTGCGATATAGAAAGCGAATTAAAAATTGGCAAGAGCATTGAATTGTCTCTTGCTTTTTCAGAGACCGGCAAATTCCACTTTGAAAATTTATAAGGCAGTTCCTGATGAGCGTTCATAATGCCTCTGCGCGTAGAAATTCCGGCGTCAAGAAGATGCTGCATTAGTCTATCCCGGCTAAGATTTGCGTTATTTTTAACCCTTACCGCATAACTCTGCCAGTTTGATTTGCAATACGCCGGTTCTTTAGGTAATTCTAACCACGGAACATCCTCTAATTCTCTGCGATAAATACCGGCTATTTTACGTCGCTCATTGATTATGGCAGGTAATTTCTTCATCTGTTCAATACTTATAACTGCCTGTATATCTGTCAAGCGGTAATTATACCCTAGGGTAATATATTTTTCAAAGATTACTTTGCTGGCATTGTGCCTTTCTCTGTCTGATGTAGTCATGCCGTGATGACGCAGCAATCTAAACAACTTATGGTATCTTGGGTTATTGGTAGTAAGCATACCGCCCTCTCCCGCAGTAATTATTTTCCTGGGATGGAAGCTAAAACAGGCGATATCGCCGTGCGGCTTACCTATCTTTTCCCATCCAGAGTTAATTTTAATTTCACTTCCTATGGCACAGGCAGCGTCTTCAACAACAGGCAGCTTAAACTTACTCGCCAGGCGCAATATTTCTTTTAAATCGCAAGGCATGCCCATCTGATGCACAGGCAAAATAGCTGCTACGCGGCCAACTCTCATTTTGTCTTTACAACTAAAATTCCTTAGAAAAGATGCGCCAGTTACGATATCCGAGACTTTTTTATAATACAATTGTCCGTTTCTCATCTGGCAATCATCATTAAGAATCTCATCAAGGCATACAACAGACATATTAAAAGTATCCGGGTCTATATCTGCAAAAACAGGCTCTGCCTGGCAATAACGTATGCTGTTGGCAGTGGCAATAAATGAATGGCTCACCGTAATTACTACGTCACCAGGCTTTACTCCTACGGCAATAAGCGCCAAATGCAAAGCAGTTGTACAGCTCGAAACAGCGCAAGCATATTTTGCGCCAACATAAGCAGCAAAAATATCCTCAAATTGTCTTACTTTTGGCCCTTGAGTTAACCAACCCGAACGAAGCACCTGACTTACGGCAATCTCTTCTTTTTTGCCAATATAGGGCCTTGTAATAGGAATCATACTAGCTGCGACTTTGCCTTTGCCTTTGCTTCTTCTTTTCTGTCTAACCATAAGACTAATCTTTCCAGACCCTCTCTTAAAGTAAACTTTGCCTCAAAACCTATCATTTTACGGGCTTTGGAAATGTCTGCCCAGCGTCTTTTTACCTCTACCTTCTTACGCTCATCAGGCATAGCAACATATTCGGGCTTAAGGTTTGAGCCCATTACTTCTATCAAAAGACAGCATAATTGCTCTAAGGATGTCTCCGTACCACTGGCTATATTAAGCACCTCATCGATAACATCTGCCTTAAGCGCCAAAATATTCGCCCTGGCTACATCTTCTACAAAAACAAAATCCATAGTTTGCTTACCGTCTCCGTAAATTAAGGGCTTTTTACCGTCTTTTATCGAATCATACCATCTAATTATAACTTCGGTATATTTACCGTGCGTATCCATCCGCGGGCCATATATATTAAAGTATCTTAAGGCCGTATATTCAAGGCCGTACATGTGGTAAAACGAACGTACCATCAGCTCATTGGCTAGCTTAGCCGCTCCGTAGAGAGTAACATTATTATACGGATGATGTTCTTCTTTTATCGGAAAAATATCTGCCTGGCCGTATACTGAAGCGGAAGACGCCAGGATAATCTTCTTTATTTTATGTTTTACGCACGCCTCTAATACATTGAATGTCCCGTCAAACATAACGCCTTGAGCCTCTCTGGGTGAGCTTGCACAATGCGTAATACGCAGCGCTGCCATATGAAAACAATAATCCATATCCTTAAAAAGCTCGTTAAGCAAATCCTCATCCCTTATATCTCCTATTAGAAATTTTACTTTTTTTGATGGCAGTATGCCCTTAAGGTTATCTTTTGAGCCGCGGATAAGGTTGTCCAAAATGATAATTTCTTTAACGTCTTCATTTAAAAGCTGTTCGGCAATAAAAGAGCCGACGAATCCTGCTCCGCCGGTAATTAATATCCGGCTATTTTTTAATTCATTCATTTTTTTGTTTTCTTATAAATTTTGCGGGGTTACCCGCCCAAATTTCTCCGGCAGGAATATTTTTTGTCACCACGCTGCCTGCTCCGATAAATGAGCCTCTCCCGATATTTATATTACCGAGAATCGTAGAGTTACTTCCAATTGAAACATTCTCACCGATGTTTGTCTTGGCTAATCTATCAGCCCAATCTTTATCATTCTCCAATTTACCATCGGCATTCGTTGCTCTGGGATAGTTATCATTTATAAAGACAACGCCGTGCCCTATAAAGCAATTATCTCCTATAGTCACCCCTTCGCAGATAAAAGAATGACCGGAAATTTTGCAATTCTTGCCGATTGCCGCATTCTTCTGTATCTCCACGAACGCACCGATTTTCGTATTATCTGCGATAGAGCAACCGTAAAGATTAATAAACTTGGATAATTTAACATTTTTACCTAGCTCGACGTCTCTTGATACGGATTGGTATTTATTCATAACCTTACTAAAGCTCCTTTATTCTTTAAGGATTTATCCGCTGCCTCAAGCATTTTTACTATTCTTAATCCGGCGAACCCATCATTAATGGGAGTTTTTTTATGCAATATACAATCTATAAAATATCTTGTTTCAAGCGCAAGGGCTTCTGTATGGTCAACGCGCGGCGACCACATGTCACCGGTCCGGTATTCAACCAATAGTTTATATACGCCCTCTTTACTTTTAACTTTCACGCCTTTATCATATATCTTGATTTTTTCATCGGTTTCTAAATCATTCCATGCCAGCATCTTTTTTTCGCCTCCGATCAGAACGGTCCTGACCTTAACCGGAGAAAGCCAGTTGATATTAAAGTGGGCGATCAAATTATCATTAAAATGGGCGATAATATATGCGGTATCTTCCAAGCCGCGATCAAAATGTTTCACTCCGGTTGCAGAAATCGCAGAGGGCTTATCCTGAATCAGGTAATCCATAATGGAAAGGTCGTGAGGAAGAAGATCCCATATTACATTTACATCATGCTGAAAAAGCCCCAGGTTTACCCTCATGGAATCATAATAATAGAGCCTGCCTAAAATATTATTACCTACCAGTTCTTTTATTTTTCTGACGGCTCCGGTAAAAAGAAAAGTATGGTCAACCATGATTTTCAGCTTTTTTTTACCGGCCAACTCAATAAGAGATTCTGCCTCGCTTACCTTCACCGTAAACGGCTTCTCTACAAAGATATGTTTTCCGTTCTCAAGCGCGCTCCTTGCAAGTTCAAAATGCGTTGATACGGGCGTGACAATGGCCACGGCGTCGATATCTCTAGAGGTAGTAATATCACGATGGTCAGTAAAGGTCTCTACGTGCGGATAAACTTTCTTAAAACGCTGCAAAGCCCTGCGGTCTCTATCGCATAGAGAAACAATTTTTACCCCCTCAACACAACTAAAATTACGCACCACGTTCGGACCCCAGTAACCATAGCCAATTACTCCGATATTAAACATAACACTTTCCTTCAGTAAAAATTAATTATTCGCATTGACTGGAAATAGTTTTCTCTTTAAAATTATGCACAAGATACGCTACCCCGAAATACGGTGTAAACTTAACTTCGTTGTACCCAACTTTCCTAAGTATATTAACAATTTCTTCTTTTCGAAATGTGTAGAATTTTGTGCCTTTGATTAACCTGCGATTAATAATCCTAAGGGGAATCTCCCAGCTTATCCTCTTGGGAACAGAAAAAATAAATTGCGGGATATGCCGAAGCCGATTCAGAAGTGCAATCGGATCATGTATATATTCAATCAATCCCAACCCAATCCAAATATCCACCGGTGGAATTGACATTTGCTCATCACAAACATTGCCTTCTAAAAACAACGTCTGAGATATTACCCCGGCTCTTTCAGCATTTAATCTAGCGACGGACAATGCATCTTTTGCCAGATCTATTCCCCACAGTTGGGCGCCCCGCTTAGCCAACTCTATTGCAAGACGGCCTGTTCCACAGCCAATATCAAGAATCTTTTTGCCGTGCGCATCACCGATAACCTCAAAAGTAGCTTGCATTCTAAACTCCAGCCCCTTCCTACGGATAAAATTAAACCAAGAATAATCTTTGTAGTGGTTATCAAAACCCAAGGCGTGTTTTTTCCAACTTTCATAAACCATTTTTTTTATCTCCTGTTTATAGCCAGGAATCAGCTTATCTAATATGACAGCGGCTCTTTGGGATAAAATCGGATCCATCCCTAGATGATTAGGAATAAAGAAAATTTTACCGTCCATATTTCTCCCAACTTCGTCATCGCCCGGATAATCTTTCATGCCAGGAAAATTACGGCAATTTCCCGAATAATCCATCCGCAGGTCAATCCCATGTTTCAGGGACTCTTTAATTATACCCATTCCACTACTAAGAACCACCGCATCATGAAGCATGGCATGAGGCTCTTTCCTATCCCAAGGTAACATTTTTTGTAAAGTTATCTGCGATATATTGGAGCGAAAGGACGCAGAATTTGCTCTACGTATCTGGTTTCTTTTATCTAGGCCCCTTAATTGGCTTAATCCCACAGCGGCTTGAATATCTGAAAACTTAAAAGCCAGATCCTTTTCAGTTGTGTTCCTGGCAAAATTTATGAAATCCTTTTTTCTGGTATCAGCACTAAGATAACCGAACCAACGAAGAAGCGGATAAAGAAACAAAGGGTAGAAGATTCCCGTGGTAAGTGTTTTTAATAAAAGTGTATCGAATATCTTCTTTGCTATCCCCAGCCTCCTCTGTTCGGGAAATCCCTGGACAATTTTTCTGAGGGCATCTGCAAACTTATGGTCAGAGGTAGTGATAATGCCTCCTCCAAATGTCCCTAAATTCTTCCCATCCCCGAAACTGAAACACCCGATATCCCATGACCCGACAGGCCTGCCGTCGCTTTCTACTCCCGTTGCGTGCGCGCAATCTTCAAGCACTCTTAATTTGTTTTCTCCAGCTATCTTCATTATCTCGGGCATCTTGGCGGGCTTGCCATTCAAATGAGTGACTATTACCGCTTTTGTATTTTCATTAATCTGTATTTTAAGGCTTTCCGGGTCTAGATTCAAATCAGTTTTTAACACATCGGCGACCCTCACCTTCCATCCTGCCAATCTCGCTGCTCAGGGAACCGAGAAAAAAGTATAAGCAGGACAGATTATTTCCGGATTTTCCCAATGGTTCATTTCTTTTAACGCCTTTAATGTAAAATAAGTTCCGGCTCTCTCGGATATAAAACTTATCGCATAAGGCACCTTAACAAAATCAGCAAATTTTTTCTCCCAACACAGAACATCTTTTCCTGAATTCGATTTGAATAAAAGCCTAAAAATAGCTTTTAAAATCTCGAGCCACCCAATAGAAATGGATTGTCTGGGAATAAAGGTTTTAGCGGAGATTTTTTCTTCCCTAACCTTGGCTTTAAGTTTATTGCTCAATAAAAAATAGGCTAAGGCATCTTTTACGAGCTTAATTTCCTTGATTGGATTGCTGGCAGCATACGGCAATCTGTGCTTAAGGTAATTTTTAATAAATGCGCCGGAAGTATAATAATGCAAATAGAATTTTGGAATCGTACCTGTAAGTATTTCAATCGGTATTTTACTCACATTCATAGGAGGAGCATTAAAGTGGGAAATATCTCCCGCGACCCCCAACCTCTCTTTAAAAACCTCCGCTACCTTTGTTCCCGGATATGGTGAAAGATAATGCAACTGTACGAATATTGCTTTTATTTTATTAAGCAAGGAAAAGGTCTGCTTAAGTTCATCGACCGTCTCATCGACATGACCGACAATAGCTGTCACATTCACGCTAATTTTGTTTTTCTCAAATTCAGATATTGCCCATTCAATCTGTTCAAGAGTAATACCTTTATTTATATCCTGTAAAACTCTTTTTGAGCCAGATTCTACTCCGATAGCTGCCGCCTCCAGACCCGCCGCTTTCATTTTCTTGATTAATTCTGAAGAAAGTCTGTCCACCCGCGTGCTCATCCCCCATTGGACTCTATTATTCCTTTTGATTAATTCGTCACATACATGGTCTGCCCATTCCATATCTAAGGAGAAGGTATCGTCACCAAAATATATAGTGTTTACTCCGAGCTTGCGCCCCAAAAATTCAAAAGTATCTGCAACCCTTTTCGGTGAATGTTTTCTTAATGCGGTCCCGAAAGACCTGCGTATAGCAGGCGAACAAATGATACACTGGTAAGGACAACCTCTGCTAGCCAAAACCCAACCAGATTTTATATTCCGAAATGCCGGGAAATTAAGGCTTACAATACGGTAATTACGATCTTTAAAAAATTCATAACGCGGCATCGGCCATTGATCCAGATCAATTGTCAATAGACGCTCAGGAGTTTTTACTAATTGGTTATCCCAGTAGTAAATCCCTTTTATGTTTCTTTTTTGAGCCGGGGCTTTCGGAATCTCGCTTATTAACTCAAACAAAGTAAGTTCTGCCTCTCCATACACACAAGTATCAATCTGAAAAGATTCATTTAAGAATGTCTGAGGACTGTAATGTGCGTGCTGTCCAAAACCTATTAGGTAAATATCCGGTAAAGATGTTTTTATCTTCCAAAAAATTTCTAAAGCAAAATCCTGAGCGCTGGAATTAGCCGTTAATGCCAGAACCCGGGGTTGGAAAGAGATAATTCTTTTAATGATGCTTTCGGTGCTTAATCTTTCCGTCACGCCATCGATAAAAAGAATTTCATACTGATGGGGATTTAAAAAAGCTGCCGCCTGAGCTACATCAAAGGCGTAAGGAGCATCCTGCGGATGCGGAAACGGAAAACCCATCCAGGGAGCTAATCTCAAAAATACGACCTTAATCATTTTTTATATATAACCTTTAAAATAATAATAAACTATGCCTAAGTACTCGTGAATTATGCCTTTTATTTGTTTTATTTTTATCCTCTGCGATACTATTTTGTTTTTAAAACTAATATCATGAACATAGAAGCGACTCTGAGCCGGCGTATAAATAAAAGTTATGCCAGGGGCATTTTTCTTAACTGCCAAAGAGACCCTTCCCATATGATACGGCGAACTAATTAATAACACGCTCCTCCATCGTTCTTTATCTAAAATTTCTTTTACTAACTTAACATTCTCATAGGTACTGCCTGCTTTTTCCTCTAAAATAATCGCCTCTTTAGGTACGCCCAAACTTATGGCTAAAGACTTCATCACCTCTGCTTCGTTAAATATAAACTTATACCCGGTAGAAAATATTATATGGTCGGCGTAACCTTGATTATACAACTTTACTGCATAGTCAACCCTCTCTTCGTATCCCTGCCCTGTCTTACCGGATTCACCCACTCCTCCTCCCAAAACAACAATCGCATCTGCCTTTTGTGGCTCATTTACTATCTTAAGCGGCTCAGCCAAAAACCAAACCACGGGCGTATAAAATATTAATAGCCATAAAACAAACAAAACAAATGCAGCCTTGGTGAATCTTTTTCCGCTAGACTTATAAATCTGCTTAAATCTTCTTTGCCAATCCGAATAACCTATTAATTTTTTCTTATTAACAGCATCCTCTATCAGATTACTCATCTGTTCGATTCGAATATCCCAGCTATGTTTCTTTGCCGATTTTATCCTCTCATTAGCTAAATTACCTTCCTCTTTTAAAGCATCATGAATTTTCTTTACAAATTCTTCCCTTGTTTTCGCAATTGATACCAAATCTTGGTTTTCTTGATTAAAAACCATTACTTCCGGCAAATCAGTAGAAACTACTGGTTTACCCAAGGCATGGTACTCATTTAACTTTGTAGGATAAACGGTATTGGTGTATTCGTTTTTCAAATAGGGAATGATACATACATCGAACTCCTTTATATAGCCGGGTAATAGATGAAAATCTTTTTTGCCTAAGAAAATAATGTTAGGAATTCCTCCTAAAGATGATATATCCGTCTGTATAGGCCCCAGTAAAACTAAGGACCACTCGCGATTACTCGTTGCAATATGCCTCAATAAATCAAAATCTATATGGCGATGAATGCCGCCGATGTAGCCGATTATCGGTTTTTTTATATTCTTTATGTCGTCATAATTATATCCGGCTGATAATCCTTTGGAGCTGTTGAATATATTTATATTTACGCCAAAAGGAAAGATATGGACATTATCATTAAATTTTCTGCACTTTTCTTCCAAGTTCTTGCCCTGTGCAAAGACAATATCCGAATTCTTAATCAACGCATTCTCTGTCCTTTGGACTCTTTTTATATTTGCTAGCTTGTTAAAGTCGGCAATGCAATAATATACTAAACACTTACAACCATACTCATCTATAATATCTAAAGCAGTACCGGTAGGCAGAAAGGTCCAAAATATAACATCCCTAAAATTCATCACCCTCGCCCATTTCATTAAAGAACCGGACAGAAGATTCCTGTTTATCCAGCGGGCTAACTTGGAATATGGAAAAGGCAAAATCAGGGGAGAATAAACATACAAATTTTCGCTCACTTCCCTGAAGCCTTTTATGCCTTTAAGCCAATTAACCAATCTTTTTTTTATCCTATCTGCATCCCTGATACCGGGAACCCTTACGCCGGTATTCTCAATAAATAGCACGCGATTACCGTTCTTAGCAAAAGCAGACATTATCTCCTGGTGCCCCTGCCAGATAAAATCCCAATCTATGCTAGAAATACAGATTATATTTTCATTACTAATCATTTATCCTTTATACCCCCATACTACCCACCCTGCGGTAGACTTCATCCTGTCTATTGAAATATTAACAAAACCGCTGTGCTTAAACAAGTCAAAAATTTCATTCTTGCTGAAACGGTGTTCGATAGGCGCGCCAAATCGGTCGTAAAGATCCCCTGCAAGAGAAAACAAATGCGTGCCAAAATTAAACGGTATCTTGTCTGATAACAGCCGTGTGGCCTTAAATTTTTTAAGGATAAGGTGTGGAAATGTAAAAAATATTATCACAAAAGGCGAAGCTAAAAATGAGAAAATATATAAAGTCCTTGAGGGCATCTTTGTTGTTACCATCCTGGCGACATTAACAAATTTTAATGCTAAGCGCTTGATGCGACTCTGCGCATGATCCTCATAGAGATAAAGATACGCCGGCGAATCTTTCTTGATTACTCTGACTATTTCTCTGATTCCTCGTTTAGGATCCAGGGTATGATGTAACACGCCAAAGGAATAAGCAAAATCAAAGGTAGAATTAGCTATTGGAATATCTAGGCAAGAGCCTTTTATAATCCAGACATTCTTAAGGCCCGAGGTTAGCTGTCTGGTTTTATATACACCTTCGCTTATCTCCAGGCTGATTATTTTCACATAAGGATTGTTCTTAGCCATAATATACGTATCGTAGCCGCATCCAGAACCTATATCAATGCCTTTTTCGCCCCTTACAATAGGTTCTTTAACCACATCCTGCATGCTATTATAATGCCATTTATCCGGCTTGTTGTTTTTTATTTCTTTCCATAGGAATCCGTACGTACTTTCTGTTTTTTCCGTTAAATCAGAAACACTCTCGCGCTGATTTCTAATTCTTCTTGATAAATATTTCGTTCCGAATTTTAGGAAATACGCGGGCTCATTGAGTAACTTAAAAAAAATTTTATACAAAAACTTCGCTGGATTTCTCAAGAGTAGAAGAAAATATAATTTCAATCTTTCATGGTAAACAATAGACATCAGGCTGTCTTTTGATAAATATCCATTATCAAAATATGGATAGGCCGAATTTAACTTACCGTAATCAAATCCTTCAGCGACTAATCCTTTTTCTTTACATAATTCTAACAACCGCGTTCCCGGCAAAGGAGTAGCAAAAAAGAAATTTACGTTATCTGTTTTCAGGTTTTGCGCAAAACGAAAGGTATTTTTAATATGCCTATCAGTTTCTCCGGGTAATCCAACTACAAAAAAAGCAGTTGTTTCTAATCCTAATTTCTTTGCTTTAATTATAACCGGCTTAACCTTTGAAAGTGTTATCGGCTTTTCTATTATATTTTTTAAAACGAACTCATCGCCTGACTCGACCCCTACGCTTATGCTATAACAACCGCTTTCTTTCATTAACTCTAACAAGCCATCATCTAAGGTTTGTGCTGCTATACCATTGGGTGTGCTCCATGTTATATCAAGCGCCTTATCGATTATACCTTTAAAAATTTCCTTGGCGCGGACATTGTCAAAAGTTAAGTTATCGTCCTCAAATAAGATTTCTTTAATTTGGAACTTATTCACTAGGTAGTCTAGCTCCATTAATACATTCTTTGATGATCTTTTTCTGTATTTATCTCCCCACAGATTATGAACTGAGCAAAAAATACATCTAAAAGGGCACCCGCGTGAAGTAATCACCGGCAGGTAAGGTACTCTCTTTGCGGGATTTCCGTGCGGATTATTAATCTTAAAATATTTTTCCAGGGGAAAAATATCCCAATAAGGAAATGGGATATTATCAAGATTGTCATCATAACTTTTTTTCGGTTGAACTATTATGCGTCCATCGGCTTTAAAGCTTATGCCTTCTATATCACTTAAGTCTTTTTTGCTCTCGATGCTTTCTAATAATTTCTTCAATGTAATTTCGCCTTCGCCGATAACTATAAAATCTATGTTTTTATCTTTTAATACCTCTATGGGAACAGCGGACGGATGAGCTCCGCCTATCACGGTAATTATTTTATTATTTACCTTTTTGGCTATTTGAAATATCTTTAAGACATTTTCAATTTGAGATGAAAAAAGACAGGAAACTCCTACTGTATGCGGCGAAAATTCAAGAATTCTTTTCTCAATCTCTTCAAATGACAACCCATACCTAAAATACTCTTTACTAAGATATTCATTCCTTAGGTATCCTTCGGCTACAGCATCTAATACTTTAACCTCAAAATTATCTTTTAAAGCGGCAGCCAAATAAGCTAAACCCAAAGGCGGATGGCATTTTTTGGTTTCGGTTTTTAATATGGTAAATGGAGGCTGAATTAATAATACTTTCATAAACTATCTTGTGTAAAAGTCTCCGCTTGAAATTTTAATTTGGATCTGCCTGGAAAAAAAACGGCTTAGCCAAGGCGCCTTATTAAAAAAATTTTCAATAAATTCTATTGCCCTCGCTTGGGGCTTAATATACATATCTGGATGGAAAAACAGTTCGCTATACCCAAAACTAAATTTAACTTCTCTTTTTATGCTCCGCCATAAAACGACAAGTTCTTGCGCATTCAATCGATTAAATACGGTCTTACCCGACTTACCTTTTATGTGAAATTTTTTACCTAATAATTTATAAAAGACCTTAAGCAGTATGGCGGGGTTTAAATTATAAATTTCCAATAAAAACCTCTCCTTCAGGACCCTACCTGACTCTTCTAAAAAAGAATGCATGACTGAATCGGGAAAATGCTGAGTAACTTGCACACTCCAAATACCAGACAATGAATCGGATTTCAATGGTAAATTAGCGGCATCGGCTTGTACAAAAATAATGCCGCACTCTTCTTTAAGCATAGTTTTGGCTGCCATTAAATTTCCAAAGGCAAAATCCATAAGTATTAATTTTGCGCCTCTTGTATCCCGCCAATAATAACCTGTTCCGCAACCTATATCCAGCATCCATTCTGACGCATTAAACCTTGCGCGATACTCTCTTGCTTTTCTAGACATTACCGGAATACAATGATAAGCGGATACTGCCTTTAAGATTTTTTTAGAGTCTCCGTATCTATACTGTTTAGCACATTCTTCTCTTAGTTCCCTTTCCTCTGTCTGTTCTTTTAAAATATCAACCGACATCAAAATAAATTTCCTCTGATTTCCTATGTAAATACTAAACGAGCATAGGCCCAACTGTTAACCGCTATCCAAGCAAGTGCCTGACACAAGTTGCGTTTTCCATAATGATACGCTTAAAACAAAAACTATCATTTTCTATATAGTTATATCCGTGCACATTTAATAAGCAGGCCCGGTAACCTGCTTCTTTAACGCAATCAATCAACGGCTGATTATAATCTTGGTTACCCCCATAGGGAAATGAAAAATGATAACAAGGCTTCTCTATATTATATTCTATTATCTCTTTACTTTTCTTTATTTCCTCTTTGGCCTCATAGTAAGGTAACATTGCCAAGGAGCGGTGCGACAGGCCGTGAGAGCCAATCTCCATCCCTGCTTCGCTAATTTTTTTAACTTCCTGCCAACTCATACACCTATCGGATTCGAAGCTAGTATTTATTTTGGGCCTTAGATAAGAAATGGCCTCCCGCCGTTTTGCTGGACTTATTGGCTTCATTTTTTCAAGGATTCGGAAGGCAAATGATAATCTTGACTCAAAAATGCCCTGTCGAATTATTTGGTTATCTACTGTGGTGCTCTTTATCGAAACATCACTATTCAATAAATGAATAACCTGCCAATCCCAAAGCGGCACATTGCTATTGATATAATCGGCGATGATAAAGAAGGAGGCGGGTAAACCTTTTTTTTGTAATACCGGCAAAACTATCTCATAATTATCACTATACCCATCGTCAAATGTTAAAACAACTTGTATTTTTGCTTTCGGTTTGCCAAAATGGCACTGTTGGATGATATCGGTTAACGTAACGATTGCGTGTCTCTTGGCTATTTCATCTATCTGTTTAATGAATCCCGATAGGCTGACTATATTATTAAGCGGACTGGAATGTTTATTCTTCAATACCCTATGATATACTAATAACAATACTTTCGGTTTGTTATCCGTAAATTTATTGTAAGAATGATACAGAAATCTTTTTGTTTCTTTATAAATATTCTTCCCCTTTGTTTCGACAAATGATCTTTTTATCATCTTAAATATCATCCGCGATGAATGTTCTTATTTTTTTTGTTAAAGGCATTAACACTCCCGAGCTTCTAATGGACTCTCCGAACTTATTTATAATTGTTGATGTCCTGGCTTGATTGGCCGTTACCCGCTCAATCTTACCACGGATATTATTGGGCCT
>Ga0315282_10007551_pt1 | contig 17802 bp, 17 predicted proteins | sample YL17G07_20_MG_FD_203693 | JGI IMG/M metagenome (GOLD analysis project Ga0315282, IMG submission 203693) | Sediment microbial communities from Yellowstone Lake, YNP, Wyoming, USA - YL17G07_20 | ecosystem: Environmental > Aquatic > Freshwater > Lake > Sediment | place: USA: Wyoming | collected... | reverse complement strand
TTATTCCCCGTGCATCTTTGTCACCCATGATGCCGAGCACAAGTATAATTTTTTTATTTTTTCCGGGAAAAATTTTTTTTAATGCCTTAGAAAGGGCCACGGCTGCGGCCGGGTTATGTGCACCGTCTATAAGCATAGGCGGATCTTCTTTAATAATCTCAAGCCTTCCGGGCCACCTGACATCCTCAAAACCTTTTCTGATAAAGTGATGCGTGACGGGGGATGAATCATAACCCCCCTCTTGCCCCCCCTTGGTAAGGGGGGGATGGGGGGGTAAGTAAGGAATGTTATTCAGTACAATGGTAGCTGCCTTTATGGCAACAGAGGCGTTTTGCATCTGGTGCTCTCCTGCAAGCGGTAGGACTAAATCGTTAATCGTAAAAGAATCACCACTTGAATAATCAAAGCATATTCCTGAACTATCGTTCCTTTTAAGTACTGAAGAAAAATCTCTACCATAGATATATAATTCAGAATTCTTTTCTATTGCCTTTTGCTCGATAACCTTCATTGCTTCAGACTCTTGATATGAGGCTACAACAGGTACACCCTTTTTTATAATGCCCGCCTTCTCATGAGCTATTTCTTTAAGTGTATCTCCAAGAAATTCCTTGTGGTCGTAGCTTATGTTTGTGATTATAGATATCTCAGGTGTAATTATGTTTGTAGCATCGAGTCTTCCACCCATGCCCACCTCTATTACTGCTATATCTACCCTTTTTCTTTTGAAATAAAGGAGCGCCATTGCAGTTACCACCTCGAAGAATGTAGGATTTAGTTTTACTTCTCCCCCCCACCCCTGCCCTCCCCCTCGAGGGGGGAGGGTTAGGGAGGGGGTGTCCTCTATTCTGGTTCTTATTTCTTCTGTAAGGCTTACTACTTCTGATTCTGTTATCTCCTCACCATTAACCCTGATCCTTTCTGTAAAGCTAATAATGTGTGGTGATGTGAAAAGCCCGACCTTGAACCCAGCAGTCTTTAAGATAGATGCAATAATTGCTGAAGTCGAGCCCTTCCCGTTTGTGCCTGCAACATGGACTGAGAGAAATGACGTATGCGGTTTATCGAGCGCAGACATGAGCCTGCTTATATTATCAAGTCCGAATTTGATACCATATTTCTGGAGATTATAGAGATAATTAACAGTCTCGCTGTAACTCATAGGAGAAGTTCGAAAAACTTAGCGAGCGTTTCCTTCAGGTTTTTTCTGCCCACAACTATATCTATAAGCCCGTGTTCGAGTAGGAACTCGGCCCTCTGAAAATCATCTGGAAGCGGTTGTTTGATAGTCTGCTCTATTACCCTCGCACCTGCAAAACCGATCAAACTTTTCGGTTCTGCAAGAATTATGTCGCCGAGCGTGGCAAAGCTTGCGGTAACACCGCCGAATGTCGGATCACACATAATTGATATGTAAAGAATCCCGTTATCTCTCAGTCTCCCTACAGCAGCAGCAACCTTTGCCATCTGCATAAGTGAGAAGATCCCTTCCTGCATCCTTGCACCGCCGGATGATGAAACAGTTATAAGCGGCTGCTTTTTTTCTACGGCCCTTTCTGCTGCCCTCGATACCTTTTCACCTACAACAGAGCCCATACTTCCACCCATAAAGGAAAAGTCCATGATAATAAGACTTACAGGATAACCTTTTATAAGCGCATCCCCTGAAATCACAGCCTCTTTGAGCCCGCTTTTTTTCTGCTTCTCTTTTACCCTTTCTTTATAAGAGATGGTATCCTTAAAATTAAGCGGGTCGACTGACACAAGACCTTCATCCATCTCTACGAAGCTCCCTTCATCAACAAGGAGTTTCAGCCTCTCACGTGCGCTTATCCTGAAATGGTAATTGCATTTTGGACATACCTTAAGGTTCTTATCTATCTCCTTCTTATATACTATCTCCTTACAACTATCACACTTGACCCACAGACCTTCGGGTATCTTTCCTTTCTTATCAGTCCTTACTTCTTTTGTCTTCTTAAACCAGGCCATTTTGACACCTTCTATATATCATATGTTTCACCGTCTTTCAGTATCTTAATATTCTTCAAAGGGAGTTTTCTTATCTCATTTTTAATCTGACCGAGATACAGGGGTTTGGGATGGGTTATCAGAATCTTTTCAGGGAGGTCTTTCATTTTATTGATTTCCTTCATGAGAAGCCCTGCAGTGAGATGTCCTGTTTTTATAGCCATCGCCTTGAGTTTATCCGGGAAAGAGACCTCTATAATCGCACATTGTATATCATTAGCAGCTTCCCATATCTCATCCGTAGGGCCTGTGTCTCCCGTGTAAAGGAGGCGTTTTCCTTTTCTGTCTTCAATAATATATCCAACTGCATGAACAGAGTGATTAACCTTATATGCAGTTATTGTGTAGCTGTTTATCTTGAAAGGCTTTCCTGGTAATATGGTCTTCAATGCCAACACAGGTTTCGAGGCAGCTGTGATGATTGTAAAATCAGGCCATATCCTGTTGTTCAGAAGGTTTTTCTTTAATGCAATGAGTACGTTTGAGATGCTGATTATTTTAACGCTGTGCTCTTTATTCTTTATAATAAGATTGTCTGCAAGAAAAGGTATCCCCTTTATATGATCAAGATGTGCATGTGTTATCAAAATATTACGAATCTTCCATTGCTCAGCATAGTTAAGAGATGCGCCGATTGTTCCTGCATCAAGAAGCATGCAGTCATCTATTAAAAAGGCTGGAGGATGATGTCCGGGGAATTCACCCCCTGAACTGCCGATGACCTTCAGTTTCATTGTACAAACCCCATCTCTTTGTACCCCCTGATAAAGGCTTCAACAACATCTTTATCGAATTGTATCCCGGAATTTTTTCTTAATTCTTCAAAGGCAGCCTCTGAGCTCATTGCCTTTCTGTAAGGCCTGTCTGTAGTCATGGCATCAAAGGTATCTGCTACTGCAATTATTCTTGCTATAGTCGGAATGTCTCCATCTCTTAGATTGTCGGGATAACCTTTGCCGTCAATTCTTTCATGGTGGCCCCGAACACCCGGTATTATATCTCTAAGCTTTTTAACATGACTGAGGATATCAGATCCATATTGCGGATGCATATTCATTTTTTCAAGCTCCTCAGGATCAAGTCTATCCTCTTTTAAAAGGATATTATCCCTCACGCCGATCTTCCCCACATCATGGAGTATCGCAGCAAGCCTGAGGTTCTCAATCTCTTTCTTTGAAAGCCCCATAGCCTTTCCAATAGCAATGCTATAATTCATTACCCTCTTCGTATGCCCGCCTGTATAAGGGTCTCTTTTTTCAATGGTCTCTGCAAGCGCCTGGGCAGTACCATAAAATACCTCTCTTAGCTCCTGATAGAGGTTTGCATTTTCTATAGCTATTGCTACCTGATTTGCAAGCGATGTGAGAGCCTCCTTGTCTTCCTCGTCAAAAATACCATTTTTCCTGTTTATTGCCTCGAGTACGCCGATAACCTTGTCCTTTGTTTTCACAGGGACACATACCATATCCCTTGTAATAAATGTACTCCGTTTATCTGCAGTTTTAAAAAACCTTTGGTCTGACTGTACATCATGGATTATTACCGCTTCACCTTTTTCTGCTACCCATCCGGCAATTCCCTCCCCCTTTTTAAGCCTGACCTCTTTTACTTTATTCCCTTGCTCGCCGATAGCAACCTCAAAGAACAGATCTCCTGAATCCTGATCAATGAGTATAAGACTGCCTGCCTCTGCATCAAGAAGCCTTATTGCTGCTACAATTGCACGTTCCCTTATTTCACCTGTATCGAGGGTTGAGTTTATAAGTGCGGAAAGCTCCGTCAGGGTATTTAATTGTTCAAGTCTCTTAAACATATCTCTTTATTTTATTGCCTCTCTCAGACTGATAAGATAATACTTCAGCTCATCAGGAGTTTCATGTAACCTCTTGACTATGGCACTTCCCACTATAACACCATCAGACACTTTTGCAACTGCTGATGCCTCCACAGGCGTAGAAACACCAAAACCAACTGCTATCGGCCTGTCTGTGTACTTCCTTATTTTTAATATCAACTCTTCCATCGAGCCATCGAGTAAAAGACTGGCTCCTGTTATTCCTGTTATCGAGACATAGTATATAAAACCACTCGACGCCTTTGCTACCTTCTTTATCCTGTCTTCTGTAGATGTTGGTGCAAGAAGGAAAATAGTATCGATGGCTGCCTTTCTTGACTGTTGTATAAAATCTTCTGCTTCATCTGGCGGCAGGTCAGGGACAATCATACCATCAACTCCGGCATCCTTGGCGTCTTTTATAAAATTATCTATACCATATTTAAATACAGGATTGAAATAGGTCATAAGGACTAAAGGGATCTGAGTTTTTTGTCTTAAGTCTTTTTCGCCTCGGCGAATCTCCGATACAAGCGAGATGACTTTTCTTAAGGTAACACCATTTTTTAATGCCCTTTCAGACGCACGCTGGATTGTTGGACCATCAGCAAGTGGGTCTGAAAATGGTACACCCAGTTCGACAATATCAGCTCCACACTCCTCGAACAAAAGTACGATTTCTTTCGTCCTCTCAAGAGAGGGATCACCAGCCATGACATAAGGGATGAATGCCTTCTTCCCTTCCTTCTTTAATCTTTTAAACGTCTTTTCAATCCTCGAAGTCACAACTCTATCCCTTTAATTCTGGCAACGTGTTGAACATCCTTATCCCCGCGGCCTGAAAGGTTTATTATAATAATTTCTTCTTTAGAAAGTTCAGGTGCGAGTTTTACTATTTCCGCAAGTGCATGTGCAGACTCAAGTGCAGGGGTAATGCCTTCTATTCTTGATAAAAGCTCAAATGCAGAGAGGGCAGCATCATCAGTTGCGTATGTATACTGAACACGTCCTCTATCTCTCAGAAATGGATGTTCGGGTCCAATAGATGCATAATCAAGACCTGCTGAGACAGAATGTGTTCCTAAGACATTTCCGTCATCGTCCTGCAGGAGATAACTCTTACACCCCTGAAATACACCGATAGAGCCACCTGCAAACCTTGCAGCATGCTCTCCTGTTTCTATGCCTTTACCGCCTGCTTCAACACCGATCATCTTTACATTTTCACTAAGAAATTCATAAAAAAGCCCCATGGCATTGCTCCCACCGCCAACACATGCTATAAGATAATCAGGGAGTCTACCCTCAGCATCAAGTATCTGCCTTCTTGCCTCCCTCCCGATAACTGACTGGAAGTCCCTGACCATAACAGGGAATGGATGAGGCCCGAATACTGTGCCTAAAACATAATGTGTTGTGCGAATGTTTGTAGTCCAGTCGCGCAACGCTTCATTAATTGCATCCTTTAATGTCCTTGAGCCGGTTGGAACTTCTGTTACTTTTGCCCCGAGGAGTCTCATACGGAAGACATTCAATGCCTGCCTTTTTATATCCTCTGTGCCCATATATATTTCACACTCGAGACCCTTAAGTGCTGCCCCTGTTGCAGTTGCCACCCCATGCTGTCCGGCGCCTGTCTCCGCAATCACTCTTTTCTTCCCCATTTTCTTTGCGAGTAATACCTGGCCAACAGCATTGTTTATCTTGTGTGCACCCGTGTGTGCAAGGTCTTCACGCTTCAGGTATATCTTTGCTCCGCCGAGATGTTCTGTAAGTCGTCTGGCAAAATAAAGCGGGGTAGGTCTTCCTATGTATGTCTTCTGGAGATGAGCGAGTTCCTTTTGGAATTCCTTATCTTTTTTAGATTTAAGGAACGCCTCCTCAAGCTCTTTGAGTACAGGCATAAGAGTCTCAGGGACAAACCGTCCCCCGTAAATGCCAAAATATCCTTTTCTGTCAGGTATCTTTTTGATATAATCCTCCTATTTTTCAAAAGCATATTATAGCCCATATCTTTTAAATAATACATACCTGCCAGTGCATCATAAATCAATTTCGACGCATTACGTGATACAAAAACAGACTGTTCTTATGTTGCGTAGTTGGTGTATTCTAATAGAAAGTTAAATGTCGGATTATACAAAGAAATACTGGATCATCCTCTTCACAATAGCAATTGCCCTTTTGATGTTTCACTCCCCTCTGAATGTCTCAGCTGATGACACATTCGATTCACAGATTAAGAAAATGACCTTGAGACAGAAGATAGGTCAGTTTATGTTTATCGGATTTCAAGGCAGGGCTCTCGACTCAAAAGATATCGCCCACATTAAAAAAATAAATCCCGGCGGGATTGTATTTTTCGCAAGGAATTTCAAAGATGCATCTGACGTTGCTCCTCTAATCTCAAATATACAATCCATCTCCAAAGATCACGGGACTCCCATGTTTTTTGCTATTGACCAAGAAGGCGGGATAGTGCATAGAATCGGCGGCAAGTTTCACAGACCACCCTCCGAGCCTGCTATTGGCGCTGCAAATTCAGAAGAACTTGCAAGAAAGGTTGGATTGTCTGTTGGTAGTGCGCTCAGAAGCTTAGGGATAAATATAAACCTGGCACCCGTGCTTGACGTACCGACAGATATTCTATCCTCGCCAATGACAGGCAGAAGCTATAGCAATGATTCTAAAATAGTGGAAAGATTGGGAATTGCTTATATCAACGGGCTAAAGGATGCAGGATTGCTGGCGACGGCCAAACATTTCCCCGGCATCGGGAGGGCAGCTGACGATTCTCATATCAGACTACCCTATGTTACATGGAAAAATCAGGATGAAAAAGATAATGACATCACGCCTTTCGGAAGTGCAATAAGAAATGGGGTAGATATCATAATGGTAGGCCATTTTATTGCAGAGCCCGGAGATTCAAAAAATCCTGTATCGCTTTCATCCTATTGGATGAGGGACAAGCTTAGAAAGGAAATCGGTTTTAGTGGTCTGATCATTGTAGACAATATTGAGATGAAACCGATAGAGGACATTATGCCCCTCGCTGAAGCGGCAGTTAAATCTTTTAATGCAGGGGCCGACATTATCATGGTCAGCCACGAAAGAAAAAAACAGGAAGAGGTCTTTTATGCTCTCTTAAACGCAGTAAAGAAAGGCGACATCACCGCCGAGAGGCTCAATGAATCACTTAGAAGAATCATCGAGGCAAAAAAAAGGATAACGTCTCACAACGCAGGCAAAGAAGCCGGTGACAATTTAAGAGATATTTCAAGACTCGTCGCGGAGAACTCTGTCACATTACTGAAATTGAAAGATGCCCCTTCCTATACCATAAACAAGAATGATAAAGTGCTGTTCACGGGATATAATCTGACGCTATTTAATGTGATAAGTGACGGATTCCGGCATGCCGAAATTCTGAACACCACATTGGTAAATTACAGGAAAATGAATCCCGGGACCCCTATTGCGGAGTTTATGAAAAAATTCGATGCGCTTATAATAGATGCTGATTATTCAGATGCCTCAGGAATTATCTCTATCTGTGATGATCTGAATCTGAAATATGTAATGTTTTTAACACATCCGCGGAATATTCAAAAAACCATAGAAAAATTTAAACCTAAACAGATAATAATTACCGCAGACGGCAACAGTCCAAGTTTCGAGGTAGCTTTTGAGATAATATATAGACAGAGACGGGCAAAGGGCAGATTACCGTACAATTTCACTCTTCCCGTCAATTATACATATGACTAAACACCGCTACAGGAAGCGGGCAGTGGGGAACTGCACCAATTCGGGTGGTTGGGGGGGTTGTTGGAAATGCAATTATTAGATTCATTAGATTCCGGGATGGTGTTATTAGGGTCCACTATTATTCTATATCCTGTCGGTGCAAAACCAGTCGACATAATGACAGGTTGGGTTCCGCCTGCCGGCACAGAAATAGTGGAAAAGTCACAGTAATCAAAACACCCGTCTGTATATTCGACCCAAACCTCAACATTAACCGCATCGACAGTGCCGTTATTAATCACACCACAGGATACATCAGACGGGCCAATAACGGGATTTATCGGACTGAGGTCCGTAAAAAGGCTTAGAGTAGTAGCCGACTTTTCAACGGTATTGCTATCCATATTGCCCGCCGCATCTTTAGCCCTTACAATAAAATAGTATGTGGTGCCGGGACTTAACCCCAAAACAGAGAATGATGTGTCTCCCGCAAATGTTGTATATGTGGGGGTAGAAAGGTTTTCCCCGCCGGAAGTTGTTGCCATGTAGACAAGGTAGACAATACCCGCAGCCGGCGTCTGATCGTCAGAAGCAGGATTCCATTGCAAATTAATCTGTATCGGCGAGACAGCAGTCGCGGAAACTAACCCTGCAAAAGTAGGTGGGGTGACATCCGGAGGAGCCAATGTTTTGGCTGATTTCTCGACAGTGTTGGTGTCTATATTACCTGCCTCGTCCATCGCCCTGACTACGAAATAATAAGTCGTTACAGGACTTAGTCCTGTAACAGAGAACGACGTAGCTCCGGGCGTTGTGGTAAAGCTCGGCATTGCAAAGTTTTCTCCCCCGAAAGTTGTCGACATATAAATTAGATATTGTATGTTCCCCTGAGGGGTCACATTATCCGTTGCCGCCGACCATGATAGTGTCATTGACGTCGTCGTAATTGAGTCGATCGAAGATATGCCCGAAAAAACCGGAGGTGTCACGTCTGTTGAAACCATAACAATAATCAAAGTGACGGGGCTTCCGTCAAGATTTGCGAAAATTTCGCCCCTGTACAGAACATTACCGGAGGCATCCATCGCCTCGACCAAAAAGTCCCTGTTAGCCCCGTTTGGGATATCGAATGACTCTGTAATAACAGTTTTCCCTGCAACAGAAATCACCCTTTCGATAGTAGCCATATCCGGTGCAGAGATTACAAACCTGATGCTGACTACACTGGATGGTATTGTTGATGATGCACTCAGGAGTCCTCCGCCTGCATGAGATGCCGTCCTTGTCTCGCCAAGGTTTATCGTTACAGTCGTCCTGCCGGCTGCACTTGTTGACGTTCCGCCGCTGCCTCCTCCACCACAGTTAATATTTATTGTGAGTAATCCAAGAACCAGTATCGCCAATAACTTTTTCATAGTCATCCTCTACTTACCCGGGAAATTTACGTTAATGTTAACAGGTGTTGTATTCTTAGGCAGTGGCTGCTGCTGCGAGTTTCCTGTCATCCAGGCTGGTCCTGCTGGTCCCGTTGGTCCCATTTGCCCCGCTGGCTGTATCGCCGCCCCTCCGGGGCCAACTTTTATCTCTGCAGGTCCAGGGATAGACAGTTCATAACCGATATCAGTTCCCTTCAGAAGTCTGTCCGTCTCGCCGGCGGGTGTTGTTACAGGCACAAGCTTAATATCTCCCTCGAATATAGTTATCATCATTCCCGGCGTGAGCGTTACACTTCCTTCAACACCCTCAATACTGACCTGGAACTCTCCCTCAAGACATATGATCGTTGTGTATCTTTTGCCGTCCTTTATGCCAGTCTCAAATAGTCCTGCAGTGCCTCTTGCCGCCGCCACAGCGGTTGGTGTATGAACCTCAAAATTAGTCTTTCCTACAATAGCCCGCATCTTTCCGTCAACGAGATTAAAGACCGACTCTCCTATCTTGACCTTGCTGTAAAATAATTCTTTTACAACCATTTTTGATTTCTCACCGAGTGTAAGAACGCTGTCGTCGATAAAGAGCATCTTCACCCTCGATGCCTCAAGTGTTGATATCGCATCATTAATGAAAATGCCGTCGCTTACCTTTGCCTCTATAGTCTTGTGTTCCCTGTCTATGACCGCCTTACCTCTGACAGCAACTACTGAGCCCACATCATCCTTTGCCAGAGCAACGCCTGACAACCCGAGACCAATAAAAAACACAAGGAAAAACATTAAAGCAAATTTTTTTACTTTCATCTAAAACCTCACATTAAAAAATAGACTTGTTATTGCACGCTCGTAGTCAAAGTCCTCAATGTTGGACTTGTTTCTCGTGTATAACTGGCCGATCGAAATACTGTATCTGTCCGACAACTGCTTTGTCGCCAGGATCGAGACCGTGCTGATCCAGTCCTGCCTTTTTACAGTACCGGATAACGGGCTTATGGCTTTATATCTCCTGTTACAATATTCTCCATAAAGGTCGATATTAACGTTGCCGGGAACGCGCGCCTGCAAGCCCGTCAACCCCTTGTCACCTCTGTAGCTCCAGAAAGCTTCACGCGCCGTATCCACATCGTGTTCGTACCCCGCCCTGAACACCACGTAATCTCCGATCGGTACATACTGAATTATTCCTACAAGATTGTTCGAACCCGTTCTGTCTGAGTTGTCTACAAACAGATCAGTATTCATGAAATGGCTGTATCGATAAGTATATTCAATGGCAGTCGAAAATCCGCTTCCCTCATTAATAATAAGTGAAGGCGATACTGTATGCGCATAATCATACGGATCGCCTCCGGTAGATAAGTGCTCGAATGAGTAAAGTCCGGCGAGGCTGAACACCGTGCTAATCCGGTACAGACCCTTAAGGTCAAACAGATGGCTGGTTATGTTAAAGTCAGAGAGCTCGGTGTGCAGACTCTGGTAGAAGTTGTAACCTACAGAAGCCTCGGCCTTTTTTTCCATTAAGAAATTATATCTGCCGCTCAAATCAAACACTACCCTCCAGTCTGATTTCCTTGAGATTCCTTCAGGCAAAGGAGTCGCTCCCGAGTCAAGCACAACATTAGAATCATATTGCACTCCCGCCGAGATGTCCAGTGACCAGCGCTTCGGAACAACTTCCGGCTTTACGAGTTTGAGGTATTCATTTGCCTTCTCGGAATATTCTGTGTTTGGCGCGAGTTTTATGGTGTTTTCAAAGTAATCTCCCGCCTCTCCGTGAAGACCTCTGCCCAAATAATATATCCCGAGTTCAAGGTTTGTTCTCGGATTTTGGGGGTTTATCAAAAGTGCTTTTTTCAGCATCCCTTCCGCTTCTCTCTTACCCGAACGGCTGAGGGCTACACCAAGATAAAGAGTTGCCTGCTCGTCATTAGGCCTTGATTTGAGAACCTCCTCAAGGTCCCTGATAGCTCCTTCATAATCCTTACTCTCAATCCTGGAAACAGCCTTCGCCATGGCGAGCTCATATGTCTTATCTATCTGTTCGGCAAAGGATTGTGACGTGATGAGAAAAAAGATGATGAATAAAAAGCAGAAGCTGCGAATAAACTGAAAAGACTTGTCCTTTCTGAACATTGTCGCCCCTTTTTTTGTTTGAAATTATCATACATTACTTCCGGAAATGTCAAGCACAATTTAGATGCGCATTATGCGATGCGGCGTAATCTCGGAATCCGTGCAGGAAGAGGGGACGCGGCTGTTTGACACGGGGTCCCGGATGTTATTATACTTTAATTTATGCTTAAGGTCGCTGTGGTCGACGGACAGGGTGGCGGTATCGGAAGTCTGATTGTCAAAAGGCTTAGGGATGAATTCGGAGACGAGATTGAAATTCTTGCGCTCGGGACAAACGCTGCCGCGACATCGGCGATGATGAAAACAAGGTCAAACAAGGGTGCTACCGGGGAAAACGCAATTGTCTGGAATGCAAACAGGGTAGACATGATTATAGGCCCTTTAAGCATTGTTCTTTCTAATGCAATGCTCGGAGAACTGACACCTAAGATGGCAGAGGCAATCGCATCATCTGATGCAAAAAAAATCCTCCTGCCGCTAAATCAAGAGGGTATAGATGTGATAGGAGTGGAAAAAGAACCTCTTCCGCATATGATAGAAAAAATTATAGAGACCGTTAGGCATGAAATAGGAAAGGAGAAGTAACATGTGTGAAGCAAACGCCTATATTTATAAGGATGGTAAAGAAGAGCTTTATTTAGAGAATGTGGATATCATGAGACCTGAGGAGGGAAAGATCTATCTCAAAAACCTGTTTGGTGAACAGAAGGTCTTTGATGGAGATATAAAAGAGATATCACTTTTAAGACACAAGATAGTCCTTGAGAAGAAATAGAGTTGTCTCCTGTTTAGGATGTGCTCTTATTTAAAATAATCAACAGAGCACGGCAATCGAAAGCCTTACCATTAATTCCCTCGATTGCTTTTTCATATGCCTTTCTGATCTTTTTCATCTTAATGCCAAAGAGCAAACCAAGGTCAACACATACTCTGTAAAGAGAATCAGCTTCTAATGGTATGATTTTAAAGTTTTGAAACTTAGCTTTATATTTTTCATATATCTCGGACAACACTCTTTTGTCTGGTTTATTCCCCGTATCTGCATCATGCAGAATTGGCATGATGGTCAGAACATCAGGGGAAAGGTTTGAACCTTCGCGGCTGATAATCAACTTTTTTCCTATCTTTTCAAAAAAGGTTCTAAAAAATTTCGATTCAACCTCTTCTTCAGTAATGCTGCTCAGTACAATATTTGTCACAGCTTTCTTTTTTGTTAAGAAATATTCCCTGAGTTTACCGGTTTTCTCATCAAATTTAGCACTGACTAAATTCTTCAGGTCTCTCAGATATTTTTTGCTCGGCGTCTTTATTTTCTTCAGCGACCTTTTCCCGTAAAGACTCACAAGGCTGTAAAAGAGTTTACCTCGTATAAGATTTTTTACTATTGTTTCCCAGGAATAAAAGTTTGCCATGGCCTTGAGGGTCTCAGTGTGAAGCTCAAAGGCAGTCATAAGCTTTGGTTCAAAAACAGCATGGTGGGCATCGTATTTGGCCCAGTCTGTGTGGATCAAACGGCCCTGTTTCATGAGATCGTCGAACACAGGTGTCCCTGGAAGAGGGGTAAGCATCAAAAATTGGACCGAATCTATTCCGAGGCGTTTGGCAAACTTCTGTGTGCTCCTGATGGTTTCGATATCGTCAGTATCCCCGCCCAAGACAAACATCCCGTGTATGCCTATCGAGGCTTTCTTGAAAGTCTTGATACACTCTACGATATCGTCCACTTTCTGATGTTTATTATAAAGAGAAAGAGTTTTCGGGTTAATGGACTCAAATCCAACAAAAACGGTAAAACATCCTGTTTTACCCATAAGGTCTATGAGTTCAGCATCTCTTGCAACATCTGTGCGTACCTGCGCAGACCATTCTATATGAATATCTTCAGCAATCATTCTCTTGAGAAGTGTCTTTGTTCTTTCCTTGTTTGCTGCAAAATTGTCGTCAACAAAAAAGATGTGCGCCTTTCTTGAAGCAACTTCCCTTATCTCTTCAATAACCCTGCCGATGGATTTAAAGCGGTATTTTCTGCCGAACATCTGTATAACAGAACAGAACTTACACCCGAATGGACAGCCTCTTGATGTTGCGATAGGGATAACGGTTCTTTTTTGCCAGTTGTGTACTATATTTAAATCAGGTATAGGCGCAGAATCCAAGTCCTGGATAAGTGGCCTGTCCGGGTTATGGATAAAGGCATCGCCTTCGGTGTAAGAAAGACCTCTTATATCATTAAGGGGTCTTTGGGATTCAAGGTGCTCTATAAGTTCTACTATTGTCTCCTCACCTTCGCCCCTTACCACATAATCAGCATATTTCAGGCTTTCTTCCGGCAGGAATGTGGAGTGGGGACCTCCCATAATAATTGGAATACCCATGGAGCGGAATCTCTTTGCAATCTGGAATGCCCTCGGAGCAGTAGATGTAATTGAGGAGATACCAATAATATCCGCCTCTTTCAACATCTTCCAGTCAGGCTCTGAAATGTCTTCGATAAATGCCTTTGAGTTATAACCTTTCTTCTTAAGTATTGTAGACAGCAGAATTGTGCCTAACCTGGGCAGGGGAGTCCTGCTGTAAATGTGAGCCCCTGGGGATCTGGCTTCGATGAAATAGATATTTTTGATTTATGACTCCTTTGAATCCTAAATTTAAAATATAACACATTTACATAGAAATAGTATTATTAATTTTCTTTGACCTGTTAGTATTTGCGATGGTCTTAATTTATCAAGTTTTCCCTGCATAAATTGTCAAACTCTCCTGACAGACAAACCAATAGTTGAATCTGTGACCCATTTATATTAATCTAAGAAAATTATTAATGGAGGCACTATGAACAAAAATACTACAAAAATTGCCGGGGCATTTCTGTTGGGAGGATTAATCGGTGCGTCTGTTGCCCTTTTGTATGCACCCAAATCAGGACGTGAAACGAGAGAGGATATCTCAAAAACAGCAAGACGGATAAAAAATAAATCTGTTGATTTAGCTGAAGAGATGATTGAAGGTGTAAATGACCTTACGAATAATATGAAGGATAATATAAATAGGGAAAAATCCCGCATTTCTCTTGTTCGCCTTCTTTTCCCCTGAGCCTCTCCGGTGTAATATCTATATTCCTTTAATCTCTTCTTCTAAGAACAGTCCCTCCCTCGATCCTTATGTAAAAATATAGGACGTGTATCTGTTTAATTAAAAGGTTGTATGGGTCGTTAAGATAGCAATCAGTGCGCAGCCGGTTTTTCCGTTAATTACTTTTTGGATGCTTTCTTCTTTGCAGCCGGTTTTTTCCTTTTAGCGACTTTCTTTTTTGCAACCTTTTTCACTGCCTTCTTTTTCGGTTTTACAGGTTTCTTCTCAACAGAAGATACCTCTGTTACCTGCATTCCGCAGCAGTAAATAGGGCTTAACATGGTTTCCCCTGTCTCAGTAACAACAACCTCTGTGCCACACTGTTCGCATTCATAGGTAACTACCATTGCTTTTGCCATAATAATTCCTCCTTTGTTTTTAGTCTATTACTAATTATATTACACTTAGTCCTTTTGTCAAATTTATAGTTTCTTAACTCCTCATGTAAAAATATAGGTAACATATCCTGAAACATGTCATATAACCTTATTCACAAAAGATAACCACATCGATTTTTTCTTTGGCACGGATACTGTTTGCCAATTCAGCAGCCTCTTTCATATTAATAAACCTGCTGATTAAGACCCTGTAAAGTATTCCTTTATCTTTTGTCGTGCTTTTGTATGTAAAAGCATCGTAGCCTGCTTTTTTGAACTCTTTTGCAAGAGCCACTGCATTAGCTTCATTTTTAAATACGCTAACCTGAACAGAATAAATCGATTTACCGTCTGGTTTTGCCTCAAATGCATGTGGAAGAGGAGTTACAGTTTTGCTTTCTTTAACTGCCGGCTGAGGTTTTTGTTGTTCCTGAGAGGACTCGATTCTTTCAGGCTGCTTCTTAATTTGCTGTTCTTCAAATTTAGCTAAAAGGGTCTTTAATTCTTTCTCCCTCTTCTCAAGTTCAGTCAGCCTCGCTCTCGTCTCCTCTGTCTTTTTTTTCTCTTCTTCTAACACGGATTTCAGTTTATCCCTCTCCTCTATAGCCTTTGATAAATCTACCTCTATAAGCCGAGCTTTCTCTTCTGCTCCTGCCAGTCTCGCTTCAAGGTTATCCTTAATCTTTACTGCATCACCCACATCTGCTTTAATTTTATTAGCCTCAGCCTCGTTCCCACCTTTTTTCTCCAATTCCCTATCTACATGTTGTATGAATGGGCTCTCAGGGAATTGTTGTTTAATTTCAGAAAAGACTTTTCTTGCATCTTCAAAAGACTTTAACTGTATTAAGGACTTTCCAAGCCAGAACATTACTGCATCTTTGGCAAAGCTGTCGGGAAACTCTTTGATAGACATTTTGAATGTTTCTGCAGCCTTTTCCGGCTGGTAGGAAAGATAATATTCATAACCCTGGTCAAAGAGTTCAAACTCTCGACAAGAGGCGTAAGTATCTAAAATAGTAAGCAGCAAAACAGACAGGAGTGTAACTATTATCACCTCTATTTTATTTTTACAGACGCCCTTTCCCATAACTCCTTCATCCAGTCATTGAACAATTTTTCTTTTTCCCGGTCATATAGATAACTGCGTATCTCTTCCTTAACATCCTCGATTGATTTAAAACTCTCATTTGTCTTATTAATCAGTTGCAGAATATATACACCTTCACTGACCCATATAGGTTCGCTTATCTCGCCATTTTTCATGAAGAATGCCTTATTATCTAACGGTGGGATTAATATTCCCCTTGTGAATTTACCGAACATGCCCCCCTGACTCCTCAGTGGCTCGTCAGAATATTGTTTTACGAGTCTTTCAAAACTATCACTATCTTTCAGGCATGAAACTATTCTTAGTGCCTTTCGTTTAAGGTCCGTAAGTTCGGTAACAGAGGCACCCTCCCTCAGTCTGAGGAAGATAGCCTTCAGTTCTACTTTCTCCGGCTCGATCAAATAATCCTTTTTATTTGCATTATAAAAGCCTTCTATCTCTTTGTCGGATATAACAACTTTTGAGTATATATTTATACTGACAAATTTTGACCATATTATTTTATCTTTCATAAACTTTCTGAAGCTGTCAATATTCATACCATCTTGTGCGAGTGCCTTTTCAAAATCCTCCTGCGATAATGCATTCTGTTTTTTAAACTCTTCTATTCCTTTATCTATTTCGACATCGCTTGCTTCTATCCCATTTCTTATGGCTTCATGCAGAATGATTTTTTCCTTTATCAATCTCTTTAACAAATCCTTATCAACCACATCTTTATTTTTTACGCTACCTATACTCTTAACAAACCGCTGATAATCCGAGAATTTAATTACTTCATTGTTAACTGTAGCAAGAACTTTATCTGCTTTGAGGCCATAAGAGGAAGTTACAGACACAAACAGACTCGCCAAAAAACAGAAAGCAACGCATAAAAAATACAAATTAGAAAATGTCAGTGCTTTTATTTTCACATCTCTCCTCATTAAACTTTATCTTCGTCTTTTGTGCTATTAAAATAGAATATAATGATTTATCCTAAAGTTCAATCTTCAGGTCTGATAACACGTTATCAATTGGACTCGACGGCAACCCTGCTGTATAATTCAGTATATACATACAAATAATGATAAAGAGAAATTAGAAAAGAATATTCAGGCATGCATAATTTGATTCCTAAAAACATCACACAGTGTATACGATGCGGCACTTGTTGCATGAAAGGCGGTCCCGCTCTTCACCAGGAAGATAAAAATATCCTCCTTGCCGGACATGTCGGACATCAACACCTGGTAACTATCAGGAAAGATGAATTGGCGTTCAATCCCGTCAGTGGCAAGCTGGAACCGGTTCCCCGGGAATTGATCAAGGTACGAGGGAACGAAAAAGATTGGTCTTGTTGCTTTTATGAAGAAAACGAAGCCTTGTGTAGGATTTATGAGCACCGTTTAATAGAATGCCGTCTATTGAAATGCTGGGATACTTCGGAAATCATGCCTGTCATCGGCAAAAACACAATTATCCGTGCTGATATTATCAATCCAAACGACCCGATTTTGAAGGTCATCGAGACCCACGAGCAGGAATGTCCTTACAAAGAGGCAGGAAACTTAATCTTGAACTTATCCCATGAAGCCGACAAATCAAAAACCCTTTCGAAGCTGACTGAGCTTGTGCGCAAAGACTTATCTATACGCTCCTATGCCATATCCGAATTAGGACTTCAGGTAGAATTTGAACTTTTTATTTTCGGCCGCCCCTTGTTTAAAGTCCTAAGCGCTCATGGACTGTCGGTCCGCCTGGCCAATGGGGGAAATTCACCTGAAGTGGAACTCTTCCTTTCAAAATCAAGCAGAGCGATGTAATTATATTCACCCCGGCCCTTTGACTAACATAATGCTTTCAGCAGTTCAAGAGAAAAAGTATTTTGGTGGTAACCATTCAGTGAAAGGTAGCATTAGTAATAGAATGTCTTCCCCTTTGTTAATGTCTGAATACTATTGACCTAAAAATCCCCCTCCATCCCCCTTTGCTAAAGGGGAACTTGCAATATTTCCCCTC
>Ga0315282_10007550_pt1 | contig 17803 bp, 10 predicted proteins | sample YL17G07_20_MG_FD_203693 | JGI IMG/M metagenome (GOLD analysis project Ga0315282, IMG submission 203693) | Sediment microbial communities from Yellowstone Lake, YNP, Wyoming, USA - YL17G07_20 | ecosystem: Environmental > Aquatic > Freshwater > Lake > Sediment | place: USA: Wyoming | collected... | reverse complement strand
GACGACGATACGGTTGACGATGATGCTACGCCTCCTGCCGATGATGATGACACTATTGGGAATGATGACACGGACATGGATGATGACTCGGATGGAGACGATGACGCTTTGCCGGATGATTACGTTGCACCTTGGCCTCAAAGCAACGTTGAAACGCCCGATTATAACGAAAACTTAGAGCCGGGACCGCTTCGGCAAAAGGCACAAGAATATGATGATTGGTATGTTCAAAACCACCAACCCTTTTACGGTTCGACGCTCGAAATCCAATATCAGGATGAGACACGCCAGGTAGTCTCGAAATATTACGGCGCTTGGGATAGCTGCTTTTGGACCGGGATGTATCTGGCCAGCCAGTCGTTTAAGTATTATGTCACCGGTGATCAACAAGCCAAGGCGAACGCGGTCAAATCGGTCGAGGCGCTCGATGGGCATCTCCACGTCACCGGCAAATTCGGCTATGTTGCGCGATATCGCGGACCGCAGGACCCTCTTGTATTGCCGGATGATTGCGCCACCTTCGAAGGCTGCCACCTTGTGAATGAGGGACCTTATCAGGGTGATTTCTGGATCGGAGAAACCAGCCGCGACCAATATCACGGCTTCCTGATGGGCATGTGCCTGGCCTATGACCTGGTCGATGATGAAGAAATGCGCCGGATGATCAAGGAGGATGTGACCGAAATATTAGACTATGTGATTTCGAACCATTGGGTAATCGTCAATTGGGAGGCCGAGCCGAGCTCTACGCCCAACCTCGTCCTGCCGAATATGCAGCTTTTGTGGTCGCTGATCGGTTATCACATTACCGGCGAGGAGCGATATGAAACCGTCGTGGGGCAATGGCTGCTGAATAAAAACCGGCCGGTCATGTTCGCGGCCGGTATATCATGGTTCAGCCGCTATATGGAATATTACGGCAATAATTTGGCGAATGAGCTTTCCTATAACCTGTTGCGACTGGGCAAGGTCTATTTCAGCAAGGACGATTATGACTTTTTCAAGGAGCTTTACGAAAATCAAACCAATCGCTGGGTGGCGCTATCCCATAATCCGTTTTTTGCGCTGGTCCATATGAGCCAGGGGATTTATACACCGGAGCCGGGGAGCGGCGAATACCAGATGCAACTCGAGCAGGATCTGACGGATTTCATTGAGCCGCCTAGCTACCAAAGGGGCGTCACTCCGCCGGCCACGGAATTAGACCCGGTTTCGGTGTGGCTGACCGACTTTTTTGCCCAACATCCCTGGCTTAGCCAATTGCTCGGTGTCGAAATCCAATACCAAGCGAAAGAGGCTTATCGGATTATGGATCAATGCCCGACGCATCTATTTTGGGAAAATAATCCGTTTTTGACATCCTGCCCCAATCCGGAGAATGCGGCTTATGTATATCCGGGCTTTGACTTTCTTTTTGCCTATTGGATGGCGAACTATCACAAGTTCATTCGCAAAGATATGTAGCTTATGTTCGAACAATTACCCCCTTCCCTCAATCTCATTAAGTAATTTAAACCAGAGTGTGGTGATAGCTATCCTGAAGATCATTAGAATCGAATAATGTTTGGATAGACGGTAAAAGGGTTTTATTGTTAAAAAAAATCAGTTACTTGGACTGAATTATTCCAAAGATGTGAATGGTCTCGGAATTGGCGGACGGTGTTCCTTATCCATTATCTCTTTGGGATTGATCTTTTCTTCCATCTTCTTCTCAATTTTTTCAGTCAGATCTCTCCCGTCTGTCTCCCTGTCCCCTCTTGAACTATCATCTTTATCTTGCTGGACATCATCTACGATTTTCTTTGCAAAAACTGTAATTTCCGAGAGAGAATATTCCAAATACTTTTCTCCGGATTTGGAATCATTGTAAGTCAGATAACTGTTTTCCGGATCATTCGCATTCAATTCGATATAAGATTGCAGTTCCTTGAAATCGACCTTGCCATTATTATCAGAATCAGCCGCACCGCCTAACCCTTCACTCAATACTTTTGTAAATAAGGTTTCTTTTTCAGATTGGGCCTTTTTACTGACAGTCAACCGCCCTGCAAAATTTGTATCCAGAAATACCATCACATTTTTGGGCTGACAGTGAATCAGAATATAATCATAAATTTGCGTTGTAGTAATATACTCGGACATATTTCCTCTAGGGGCGTCTACAGGAACAATATATCCGGATTGAACGACACTATAAGCGGAGGATCGCATATATCCTTGGCCGGAATAATAAAATATAAAATGGCCATTATTGCCGGCTTCTTTTGCCGCCTGAAGAAGCTCATCTGTTATTTTCGCTAAAGTGGCATCTTTATCGTACACCTTGAACACTGTAAAACCATTTTTCTCCAAAGCTTCGGCGATTTTTTGAGCATTACCGACGCCGTTTGAATAATAATCCCACCCGTTCGAATAAGAATTGATGCCTACTACGAATGCGACAGATTTTCCTTGTTGAGTTTTGGAGGCATCGGCTGGGCCTGTACTTTTCTCAATATTGGCAGTCTGTCCCAGCGCAACGCTCGGGACAAATATTAGCAAACTGATCACTATAAATATGAGTGTTATTATGCGACTCATGATGATCTCTCCTTACAAAGCTGAGTTATGTTACTTCAATTCCAGAAGTACGTAAAGTAAGCAATTACCAATATATAATTGATGAAGATGTTTCTAATTTTTCAAGATAAAAATCAGATCTTTGGGGAAAATATAATAAATCATTCCAATTTTAATACCCAAGTATCTCCAAAGAAATTTTCTTGAGATTTTCCCCCAAACAACACAAAAAGGTCTTCTGACGTATTAAAAGCCATGCCGGTTTCTTGCCTTGCAGGGGGACTATTACTAGTCGGCAGATTAGTCCATGTCGCGCCGTCCCAAAGCCAAGTGTCATCAAGTTCCTGGGCGCCGTCAAATCCGCTGAAAATCAATGCTTTTTGTTTAAGCGAATCATATGCGGCTCCAGCATAAGCCATTGCCGGGGGGCTATTATTCGGATCTAGGAGCAGCCATGCATTGCAATCAAATGACCATGATTCATTGGTCAATTGTAACGGACTGGCATTAGTGACACCTCCAAAAAGAATAAAAACATTTTCGGTCGAATCATAGAAAAATGCCGCTCCGGAACGAGGGCTGGGCGACGGATCCAAAGTTAATTGCGTCCATATTGAGGTCGCACTATCATACTCCCATGTATCATTCAATTGCGTTGAACAATTGGAGCCATTGCATCCACCGAATAAATATATTTTTTCGTCAGCCTGGCAATATCCAATGACTGCATCTGCTCGTTTGGAAGGAGAATTTGTCGTATTAATTTTGGACCATTTGCTTCCATTCCATTCCCACGCATCATTTAAAAAATTAGATGAGCCAATGGGGCCTAAACCGCCGAATAAAAAGATTACACTGCGATTGGGATTTTCTGTCATCATTGGGCTGAATCGAATTGTCGGGTGTGTGTTTGTATATTTTTGAATCCAAAGCAAATCGGAAAATGTAAATGTATAATCGTAGGGAACAGTAGCGCCTCCTCCGAACAAAACTATTTCTTTCCTTATGCTGTCGTACACCATGCCTTGGCGCGACATGTTTTCCGGATGATTACCTGTTATCTGATGCCAATTGGAATCCGCAGGAATGGTCCCTGTATCGTCATCCATATCGTCGTCAATAGTCGTATCGTCATCAATATCATCGTCGCCGGAAATATCGTCATCATCAGCTTCATCATCGTCTGAGATATCTTCGCCGGAATCGTCGTCCTGCGCCGGATTTCCCAAATTATGACCGCTTACAGAGCTACATCCCCAAAACAGTAAAGCTGATCCAATGAGAAGAAGACATGATAAAAATATTACTTTCAAGATAAGTCCTCCACCTCATTTCAATATTAGATCCGAATTGTCCGGATATTATATCAAATTATTTGGATGCTAGAGGTATTTGTTGAAGGAAAAATAAAAAAGATGCTCTATTTGCCGGTCCTAAGTTATTATTTTATTTCATCGTGTGTATAAGTCAGATGCTTTTTTCCCGGAATTGCCGTACTTGAAAACGGAATTGTCAATTCATAAATTCCGCTTTCAACATGCGCTTCCACAGGATACGGCGATTTTTCGAAAACTCTCATCATCGGCTTATTGCTGGCCAGGACATCCGCAGTAAATCCTTTGATTCCTTTTTCTTTAGCGATCTCGATCAGCAATAAAAATATAAAAGTCGCTATGCCTTTCCCTTGATATTTCTCATCTACGACAAAGGCTACATCGGCAAACGGTTTATTTTTTAATCGAACATATCGAGCCTCGGCGATGACATTTGCAGTTCCGCCATCAGTGTGAATTCCAACGATCGACATCGTGTTTACATAATCCACGTTGACATATTCCTGCATTTTGCTGTGCGGCATTGTCTTGACCGGGCTGAAATAACGGTAATAAACCGAATTGTCGGAAAACCTGTAAAAAAGATTTCGCATATCTTCTTCATCGGAAGGTTTAATTGGCCGAAATCGGATGGTCAGGTCATTAGCGAATGTTTGAACAATATTTATATGGTTCGGATATGTATGGAGAGATTCAGGCAAAAAGATTTGATCTTGATACAGGATTTTTGCCTCTTTGGCTTGGCTGAACAATTCGAGCCTATCATCCGGATGTGCGATGTCGATCAATGACTGAGCCCTTTCGCGCACAGTACGGCCTGACAAATATGCAACCCCATATTCTGTGACAACCATATCCAGAGATTCGCGGTTGGTGAATTGATTCGGATATTCTTCGACCGATAGAAGAATATTGGGTTCGCCTTTTCGGTTTCTGCTTGGCAGGGCAATAATTGTGCGACCGCCTGGAGAAAGCATAGCGCCGGTAAAAAATACATAGGCCTCTCCAGGACCTGCAACAACATTGCCTTTTCCTAAATGGAAAGCAATTCTGCCTGTCAAATCTACTTTGCGCGCAGGCAAAATAGAAATAAATCGGTCGTTCAGCATAAATGTTTTGGGATCTGCGAGTATATCTATTCCTTGAAATTCAACGAGTGGATTGTGATCCAGCCATCTCATCAATTCAGGAGTCCCAAGTGCATAGCAGCAGACGCATTTGCCGCGAAATGAACTTTTATAGCGGTTGGTCACGGCGCCGCTTTTGACGAGATCCATTAAGGAATCTGTAAAGAACGGAGAATGTATTCCAAGATTTCGCTTTTGAGCCATATGAATGGACAATGCTTCAAATAAAGGCCCGATTGAAAATGCAATACAACTTCCATCTTCGACAATCGAGGCTACATTCGACGCCAATTTGTCAAAAACATCATCGAACGGCCATCTTGGAAAATAGATCAACGGTTCGGTCGACTGAATTAAAAAGTCAAACTCATCTATGTTGACAATTGTATCCCCTAAAGTATAAGGAACAGCTTCATTGATTTCGCCTACACTCAAGGACGCATGTTCCATTGCCATTCGGGCTCCATCCACAGCCACGCCTAGACTGCTATATCCTGATTCGTCAGGAGGGGAAATTTGAACGAATGCGACGTCGATCGGAATTGCGCCGGAATCAATCAATGAGGGTATGGTTGAAAATCGGCAAGGAATCAAATCCACCGTTCCATCCGTGATGGCGTCGCTGGCTATCCATCCGGCAAAAAATGTTTTTAACCTGAATTTGGTTTTAGTCGTTACTCCGATCTTGATCGCGTCGCCAAAACTTACAAGTTGGATTAATTCCAAATCTTGAAGATTATTCGCGCCGGATTCCACGAGATGTTTGACTAAAGTGCGCGGTTCTGCGACACCGGTTCCTAAAAATATTTTCATCCCAGGCGCAATTTTTTCGAACACTTTCTCCGGTGTCACGATTTTCTTTTTCCAACTGTCACTTTCATGATTTGCCATAAAACAATCTCCGACTTCTAATTTCAGGCAAATAATTATATAACGATTGCAAAAGCAATTTTTAATTATCAGGATATTTAGAAAATTTTTTTCTTCGTGTTTTTATCTTTTATGAACCATATTAAAATAAATGGTTTATTAAATAACGACTTGTCGCAATAAAAAATCAAACCAAGGAGAGTCGGCTATGACATCTAAAAATCATTTTTCAAGTTATTTTACCTGGATTTTCCTGGGCTTTCTATTTTTTTGTGCAAGCAATGCTTTCAGTATGACCGCTTTGGATCAAATTCCCACACTTAGCACATGGGAACATCGCACCGCATGGCCCATAAAAATTATTTTTTCTGCAAGCATCAAGGAGGACACCGTAATTCCGGAAAATTTTTGGATTGCTGCTGAAGGCATGTCTGCAATCGTACCCGGAACTTTCTCTTTTGCTTCGACAAACGTGACAAATGATACGGTGATTTTCACGCCTGACGACCATTGGATATTAGGCGTCCATTATATTGTCACAGCGACATCGAATGTCACTTCCATAACCGGGGATCCATTTGACGGCGATTTGCCTGAAGGAGGCGAATTTGTCGCCAATGTGCCGATGGATTTAGATCGTCCTGAACCCGATCCTGGCGATCCAATCGGAATGTTCGTCAACTCAAATGTTTTAATAGGCTTTGATGTCATGGATCCTGAATCGACCGATCCTTCAAAACCCTGGACTATTCCTGGAATGGGCGCTACCGAAGCCTGGAAATATACGACCGGCAGACCGGATGTGATCATCGCAATAATAGATAATGGATTGGAGTCATATCACAATCCGGAGTTGGCCGAACATTTGTTTTTAAACAAAGGCGAATTGCCGATGCCAAGAAACGGTCTGACACCATGTCCGGATTGGGACTGCAATGGCGATGGTCGTTTCTCTGCTTCGGATTATGCGAATGATCCCAGAGTGCCGTCCCCACCTCCCGGCATGCCGTTATCTCCTGCTGAATTGCTCGAAGCGTTTGCGGATGGCGTCGACAACGATGGAAACGGATTCGTTGATGATATCTGCGGTTGGGATTTCTGGCGCAGCAAGCCGGATCCTATCGGGATAGAACAGTGGAAAGAAGGCGCACATGGCGATGCTCGCGCCAGAGACGCCGGCGCTATCGCAGATAACGGCCATGGCGACAAACCTGGATTCTGCCCAAATTGCACCATTCTTCCGATACGCGTCTCCGATGCCATTATGGCTTCACACAATTCAATTGCTTGGGGCGTTCAATATGCATCAATTATGGGCGCTCAGGTAGGTATAGCTGCTTCCGGAACACCCGATTACAGTTGGCAGGATGAGGAGATAATTTTAGACGCCTTCAATAAAGGCATGATCCTCGTTGCGGCAACCGGTGACGAATTGGGATTCCATCACTCTTTTCCGGCCGCCGGCGAAGACGTTCTTTCGATCAAGTCCATCTTTCCTATACCGAATCTCGACTTTTTAGGCATTTTCCCTATGGAACTGTTGGCATTCACAGAAACTTACTGCACCAATTATAATGAACATGTGCACCTTGCCGGAAGTTCCGGAGCTTGTTCTTCGGAGGCTACCGGAAATGTCGGTGGTGCTGCCGGTTTGATCATTTCAAGAGCGCTCGATCTGGGCATTCAGTTGACTCCCAATGAAGTCAAACAAATCCTGACCATGACAGCCGACGACATTCAAAATCACTGTATGACATTGACGGGGGGGCATTGTCAAAAAGGCTTTGAACGCCATTTTGGTTACGGTCGCCCAAATTTAAGAAATGCGATGATCGCTCTTGGCGATGGAGCGAATCCCAAAATTCCACCTGAAGTGAGAATCACATCGCCACATTGGTGGACTCTTTTCGATCCGACGCAATCGGAAAATATTGAAATTGACGGACATATTTGGGCGCGTGGAAAGCCTTTCACTTATGAAGTTCAAATTGCAAAGGGACCTGAACCTCTGGATGAAGATTTTCAAAACATCTCTTCCGGTGCAGGCCAAAATCCGATTGATGCATCTCTTGCCGCTTTCAATCTTTACAGCGTTTTCACGTATGCTCAGATGGCAGAGATCGTAAAAGATTTTGATCAATTCACTTTTACTGTCCGCGTTCGCGCATATTGGGAAACCAAAAGCGGCAATAAGGTGATGGGCGAAGATCGCAGAGCATTTGCAGCACATATTGATAATGATCCAAATACCGGCCTGCTGCCAGGCTTACCGTTCAATCTTGGCGCATCGGGAGAATCTTCTCCGTTGCTTTATGACCTCGATGGCCAGGATGGCGGAAAGCTTGAATTAATCTTCGGAACGACTGACGGAAATCTGGAAGTGTTCGGTTGGGATGATGATACTTCTTTATGGGCAAGAAGACCCGGATTTCCGGTAAATATCCGTGGCACAGGTATTCTTGCAAAGGATACAATCCTAGGATCACCCGCTGTCGGCGACTTATTTGGAACCGGCGTGCCAATTATTGTAGTAGCCACTGGAAACGGATACATATATGCAATATGGCCAAACGGTAACGAACATAAAAATATTTATAACGAGCCTGATCCGTTCCTTCCCGGATTTCCATATCAGGTTCCAAGACCTGACCCAAGCACACCGTTAAGTTGGGGCCACGGCAATACACTTGCCGCCTCGCCTGTTTTAGCCGATCTGGATGCGGATGGAATTCTTGAAATTGTCGTTGCTGATTTTCAAGCAAGAGTGTTTGCTGTAAAGCCGGTCGATGCTGACGGCGACGGTACAGTAGACGATATGCCTGGTTTCCCGGTCGAAGTAATTTCCCGCGAAGGCGTGGTTCCTCCGGACAAAGTATGCATGAATGATGATGGCAATCCTATTGAAGGAGTACAAATTTTGGGTACTCCGGCCATAGGTATATTGGATCCGACATCCGATGACCCATATTACTCAGAATTTCCTTCAATTGTTGTCCCTACGACCGAGGTTTGCTCCGGAGGTCTGATGAAAACGGGAAGAATTTATGCGATTCGTCACGATGGCGACTCTGCAAATTCGTCTCCATTCCTCGATGGTTGGCCCATTGTCATTCTTGCGCCGCTTTCCGATGCGTTGCCTATTCCACCATTGACCACCGGCATTACGGCATCTCCGGCTGTTGCCCGGCTAGGAGACACGACATTGATCGGTACCGGCGCATTTGCGTTTCCGCCTCAAATGCTTAAAGTGAAAAACGGCACGGTCAATAAAAGCCTTTTGAATTCCGAAATATCGTTGAACATCTCAGGTCACGGCGCTTTTGGCCCGTTGGTGAAAAATGGTCCCTTAGGCTATGCATTGCCGACGCTCAGCGCGATTAAAATTGTAGACGGCTGGATCAGCATTTTAAGACCATTGATTATGGCGTGGGATCTTTCGCAATTCGGCGCTCCTGTTATCAATAAAGACATGGAAGATATTCACTTTTATACCAGCCCGGTCATCGCCGACCTGGACGGAGACGGCAAGAATGAGGTCATATCGGGAAGTTCCGGATTTGTAGTGCACGCCTTCTCTATAGATGGCAAAGAACCTGAAGGATGGCCGAAGTATACATTCAACTGGATTATTTCCAGCGCAGTCGTCGGTGATGCCGATGGCGATGGCAAAATCGAATTGTTTCAAGCAACTCATGAAGGCCACCTCTTTGGATGGCATACATCCGGGCCTGCTTGCGTGGATGGTCAATTAAACGGAGCATGGCGCAAGTTCCACCATGATGAATACAATTCGGGTTATTATGGGATGGACACATTACCTCCGGGAGTAGCTCGGAATTTCGTCAAACGCGCCGCTCCCGATGGCGGGACCAACCTTACTTGGCTTGCCTCAGGCGATGATTGGTACTGCGGTGCGGCGTCATCCTACGACTTACGTGTCAGCGATGATCCGGACAAATTGCAGACTCCCGAAGGCTTTATGGCGGCAGATAGCATTCCCAATATGCCGACTCCAAAATCCGCAGGGGAGTCTGAGGAGATGACTATCAGCAATTATCCGCCTTCAAAAGTCTTTGCGCTTCGAATTCTTGATCAAATGGGCCATAAAAGCCATATCACAATAGCCACTGAAGAATCATCAGATGACGATGCAGGAACAGATGACGATGTTACGGATGACGATACCTCTGGAGAAGATGATGATAGCGGGCAATTCCATCCGACCCCAGAAAAAGGCGGCGGAAATGGCAACGGATGCGGATGTTAACGGATACTGAAAGGAGCGCTTCAATCAGGAAAAGTCATTCGTGCGCCAATATATCCGAGCAAACCTACCAGTGGAACGCAGATGGCAAGAAAAAAGGAATATACCACGGCTTTGGCGCCATGATCCGACACAATATCGGGATTTATCAGGTGAACGTAAATCAGAAAACCTGATAGCAGCGTTAGTACAGGGGCGGCAATCAACTTCGCTATAATGCGGCTGGTCTTCTTAAGGCCATAAAAAAGCCACCAAGATTGAATACCGGTCAGAATCGACAAAGGCAGAAAAATTAGCCCAAACAAAAGCATATGAAATGATGTCTTTTCACACGATATGCTTTCGGTGAGCCAAAAGATAAGATTGCATATCGAACTGCCGATGACAAATGCAATAGGAAAATGCACAACCATGGGATGACCGTGACGTTTTATAAATGGAAATTTTTTATAGATCCATTTCAGCGGCCAAAATATTTTAGGCTCCTCGACTTCTGCCTTCATTGCCAAGATTCCCACTTGACGGACTCTTTCAAAAACCTCGGGGCCATGAGGAGCAGCTTTTAATTGAACGGTCAAATCATGGCCCGCAGAATGCCGCATCATATGCTTGCCCATTTTCCATCTTAAAGATTCGGATACATCGTAGACTTTTCCTGCATAAGCGATCCATGCGGCTTTGCCTTCTTGCCCATCGTTTTCAGCTAGTTTTTCGCCATCTATCGCATCCATTATCTCTCCAAAGTTTTAACTGATCCGCATTTTTAATCTATTCCCAATTTAAATTGAGTTTCGGCGCAAGATGTTTAAAGGCGCCTAATGTCAGCGGGTCAATTTTTCCTCCTTGTTTTTTAAATCGCCGCCATTGCCTCCAAGCACCAGGAAGCGAAGCAAGCAACTGAGTCGCTAGTTGAGGATAAGACGGCAAATTCCAAACGTAATTCATAATCGGCTTTCTAAATGTCGGGCATACTGTAATGGCGGCAAAAAAACGATCGAGGTTTCGAGGTGAAAACAGATGAGATGCAGCCCATGTGCCAGTAGCTAGATGACTGCCAAATGCTTTGCGCCATGCCTTTTCATATTCGCTCACCCTTCCCTTTAAAAATGCATCGGCTAAAAGATCGGCAGACCACACTGCATATAAAATCCCTTCCCCTGTAAGCGTATCACAAAATCCGGCAGCATCACCAATCAAAGCCCATCCGTCGCCGGTTCTTTTTTCACAATATGTTTCTCGTCCTGCCATGTAGGGAAGTAATGCGCCTTGAATAGGGCCGATTTGTTTTCTGCCAGGATAAAAATCATTCATGAATTTTTCGATCTCGGCCTTCAGATTGCGACCGGATTCAATGCTGCCCGCTCCGACTCCGAGACAATCCAATCTGGGAAACGACCAGACATAGCCCGGAAAAGGCGTAATGCGAATTATCATGGAATCTTCAGGCTTGCCTTCGTAAAGTTGCGAGATCGCATAAAGAACTCTTTGCTTTGGGAGATCTCCGATAAATGTACTTCGCACAAGAGAACGGACCCCATCAGCGCCTGCAACAAAGCCTGCAAAAAAAGTTTCCCGCCCGGCAGTCAGCCGTACATTCGGCCCCCACGTTTCGATTTTCGAAACTTGAAGACGATGATGAATCACGCCTGCTTCATTCGCTTCGTCCAGCATCAATTTTGCAAGATCCTTTCGTGAAACGATGAATAGAGGATGCCCCTGATCTACAATAAAAAATCTTCCGTTGGATGTGATTTGTATCGATGTAAATACTTCATTTCTCCTTAACCTCGGCGATGACAGTATGGGAAATTTAGACCATGCTTTGTGAGTAATGCCGCCGCCGCAAGGTTTTTCCCAAGGTGCTTTAGGATCAAATAAAATTACTTTGCATCCTGCTCTGGCCGCTTTTGCAGCCAGATGGCATCCGGCAGGTCCGGCGCCGACAACAGCCAAATCATAATAAGGATTTAAGTGGTCCATCTGTAGTTTGCTTTCAATGCAAGTTCACAAACCATAATGAATGACATGAACATAGACAAGTTATTTTCGCCGGCTTTTTTTATTCGATATTTTTCGCTCGAATTATGACACAGGTGAAGTTAATATTTTGCATAACATAATATTGTGGTAAGCTAATAAAAGCTTTCAATACATTTTGGAGGGTCCTGCCATGAAGAACCTAGCATGGGGCATTTTATTCGTTTCGATTTTTCTGATCTCCACATTTGCCTATGCCGCAGAAGGCGTAGGACAACGGAAACTTGAACTCGAGCTTGGTCTGGCAGCTGCTATACCATTGGATAAGGATTTTTCAGATCAGGTCGGTCCGGTCTTGGTCGGCGAAATCATCAACGTTAAATTCATTGTGGTTGAGCACCTTGGAATTTCGCTTAATATTGGTGGATTAGGCGGTTACCATATCTCCAAGCAAGATGTACTTATTCCTCCTACTTTCCAAAGAACATCTTTTGATTACGCAACATTAGGGGTCTTGGGTTCAGGCATTTTGGGATTCACTTATGAAATTCTTCCTAAAAAACAGTGGAATCCTTATGTTGGCGCCATGGGTGGCGGTTATTATGTGATGTTGGGAAGAACCATAACGAAGCCGCCAAAATCAATGGGAAGCGAAGTACAAATGAATGATCTCGTTGAAAATTCGAGCAACTTTCTTCCGGCGTTTGGTGGTTTAGCCGGCGTAGACTACCGATTTTCAAGACCGCTTGGAATGTACTTAGAAGCCCGTTATTTCTGGCTGCCGAAATTCAAAACAAAAGCCGGACAAGGAAAGGCAGAAGTTACTTATGATGTCGATATAGACCATATCGAATTGCAGCTAGGCATGGTCGTTCACTATTTCTGAAAAACCGTTTCTTTTTATGCACTGAACAATTTTCTAAGTGATATAATCCAAATCACGTCATGTTTTTTTGGGGATGTGAATGCAGCCTATATTTATTTCTTCGACCGGATCTGATGCGGGCCAGACTTTGTTTGCATGGGCTCTTGCGGATTTATTAATCGGAGCCAAAAAAACCGTTGGGATTTTCAAGCCTATCGGCCTAAAAAGCCAGGATGGAGCAGAAAATCCGGATGTCGAATTGTTGGCATCGAGGCTTAATATAGACTTACCGCATGAAATTCTTTGCCCATTAATGATTGATGCAACACAGGGAATTGATCCTGATGTAGCTCAATCTTACTTGAGTAGAATTGAAAAAGCTTATGCCCAAGCTTCCGAGGGACGCGATATCACTTTAATTCTCGGAAGCCGAGATATCTTCTTCGATACGGATTTTTCCAGCCTACCGGATGTCAAGTTTATCGATCTTCTCAATGCCAAAGTATTTTTAATCGATCGATTCATTTCAAAATCGCGAACTTTTTATTCTGTAATGGCCATTGCGTCTTTTTTATCCAGCAAATTAGCGGGAATTTTAATCAATCGCGTTCCGGATCTCGAAAGAAGCCCTCTTGAAGAGCAAATCTCCAAAGCCCGATCCATAGGCGTTCCTCTTTTTGCGACAATTTCCGAAGATATCGTACTAAGCAAACCGACTATAGATGCAATTGTGAAAGCGCTTAATGGGACCTATTTGTGCCTCCCTGAGATGGGAAAAAGGCTCGTGCTTAGAAGCACTTTAAGCTCAGAAGCGCTTCCGAATCAGATGTCCATATTCAAACGTGTTCATAATAAAGTCGTGCTTTTAGGCGATGAAGTGGATGTCGTTGCTCGTGGAGAAGGGGAAAATACGCCGGAGGCTATTCTGATAACAAGCGGAAGAATTCCTCCGGACGCCGCCCTTTCATCAGCAAAAGCATCAGGAATTCCTTTAATCGCGGTTTCAGCCGATACGATTCACTCCATGGAAATCATAAATTCATATCCATTTCACCTGACACTCGATGACGAATTTAAAAAAGACCGTTTTGCAAAAGCATTGCTTGAGCAAGTAGACAAAACAAGGTTATTGGCCGCTTGTGGAGTCTGAAAGTGGGTTGGCTTCAAGAAATAAATAATTCGTCCAACCAAGTAAAAGAAGGAATCTATCGCAGCCTAATTCCTCCGGCTATTTTTGATCGCTTTCAGATCAATCCGATTACTTTCTGCGATGCTGACGGGCATCGAATGGTGCGGTTGTACGCTCAACCAAAAGATAAGACCACGCTGCTCGAAATCAAGTTAGTGCCAAGTGACAAAGATTGCATATACAGTTTGCAGATTGCCGATACAATTGACCGCATCAAAATGAATCTCGATTTTATAATTATCAACAATCCTTTTGGATCGCGATTTGATACTGATATCGACGCTCAAGGCCGTGATACTCTTTTCGGCACTGCGACAAGAAACATCGAGTCGGAAATCGCCGCTATGAAAGCCGGTCTTTTTCCAGGTCAGGTCAGAAAAGGATTGGGGCTTATGCACGAATTTATGACTTGCATGCGGCACTTTTGTCGCATGTTCGGCATTCGGACAATATCATTAGAAGCTCTTTTCTACCACAATGCCATCAGCTATGAACAATTAGGCTTTACATATTTCGAAGGTTATAAACGATTGCACCGCATCGACGAATTGTTTTCACAAGACGGCAAGCTGACCCAGTTTCTTGATGGCTCAACGCCTTTCAGACAACCGGGTTTCGAAAGAACCGTTTTAGGCAGAAGCTGGGCGATTCACGACGGAATCCTGGAAGATCTGAAGGATGATCCGATCTTGGATGGTCATTGGGAATCACCGCAAATGTACATAATGGTTGAAAATCCAAGGCCTTCCATAACATTCCCTAACCCGACTTTCAAGCCATAGTTGTTTGTTTGGAGGTTCCCATGGGAGACAAAACCGTACTGATTTTTTCAGCTCATGCAGATGACACCGAATTCTTGGCCGGCGGCACTGTAGCAAAATTTGTCAGCGAAGGATTTGAAGTAATAGAAGTGATCGCCACAGATAACGGCCGCGGCAGCATGGAACTTGACTCAGAAACGCTGGTCATCCAAAGCCGCGATAAAGAAGCTCGTGAAGCTGCAAAAATCCTGGGTAAAAAAGAGGTTATATTTTTGGGTCATCCGGATGGTTTTTTGGCCGACATACCGCTGAATGTTCTTAGAGAAAAATTTATGAGAATAATTCGCATATACCGACCGAGGATCATGATGACATGGGACCCTTGGGCTCCTTTTGAAACACATCCTGATCATCGCCATGTGGCATTTGCCGCCATGGAAGCCTTGGAATTCGGCTACATGCCTTTGTTCCATCCCGAGCATTTAAAGGAAGGCTTAAAACCTCATCTGATTGCTGAGCGATTCTATTTTGCAAAACATGCTGAAAGGGCGAATAAAATTGTCGATATCACTCATTTCATAGACAAAAAGATTCACGCTTTGTTGGTCCAGGAATCCCAAATGAAGCTCACAATTGACTCTGCCAAGTTGGCGCTTTCTACGGTGGAGGCAGACTCAGACATAATGAACTTTTTGGATCGGGAAAATTATGAACTCGCTATTCAAACGTATGTACGCGCATTCGCGCAAAAAGTCGGTTTAAAAGCGGGTTATGAATATGGTGAAGAATTCCGGTATGAAACTGCGGCGGATTTCTTCACTTCTATACAAGAATAAAATCATTATTTTCGAAAGGCAAAAGAACAATTTTCAAGATTTACAAGAAAATAGAACCTCTTATCTTAATGATATCTAAGGTTCTTGTTTCTTGACTTAACATGTCACCTGGGTTAAAAACCCATCGCTACAGTGTACGAAAAATATTATTATGACAAATAAAGGATGGGCGATACATAATACAATGGAAGCCCTGAAAAAGTCCTTTACTCATTAAAGGAGGATTTTTCGTATAAATGCCCGATATTCTTTCTGATTCAACTATAGATAATCTTGAGAAAAACCTGGATCAAAAGACCAAAATCAAGAACTATTCCGTTGGCCAGTATATTGGTTCAAATTTTCATGTTGACAGAGTAATTGGCCGAGGCAATTTCGGTTATGTATATCAAGTTACGGATAAAAGAGACAATAAGCCATATGCAGTAAAAATTATTTACGAAAAATATTCAGAACGCAAACCTGCAGTTGATCGTCTGGTCAAAATCGTATCCACGCTTAAAAAAATAACTCATCCGAACCTAGTTCGACTCTTTGAAGGAGGCATGGTCGGCGGACTTGTTTATTTGAAGTTGGAATATATTCCAGATCAAACCCTATATGATCTGATTTCCGGCTTTAAAGATCAAAAAGCTACAAAAGGGTTTCCCTCAAAAAGTTTGATAGGAATCCTTGAGCAAATAATTGATGGAATGGAAAATATTAAAATACCCCATTTGTTATTAAAGCCGAAAAATATTTTCGTTTCAAAAACAGGCCAAATAAAGATATCAGATGTGGGGATTTTCAGTGCATTTGGGCCGACGCTCAAACGAGAAGAAATGGTGACATTTGAAGGCCTCCAATTCATTGCTCCTGAAGTACTAAGTCTTAAAGTGCTGGACTCTCAATCGTTCGAAGCCGCAGATATATATTCGCTTGGCAAAACCATGGCGAATTGCATCGAGTTGAGGATTCCCTTAAAAGAAACTGCGAAAATACTTCATCCTGTCGGTCAATTCAGCCCGGATTTTATTTCTTTAGTTTCTTCTATGATGAGCCACTTGCCGTCTCAAAGGCCGAAAAGTATTGAAATAGTCGGAAGCCGGTTAAGATCCGGAACTGAACGTGATCTCGCATACGCAAGAGAAGCAATCCCTCGACCTCCTAAAATTACAGAGGAATTACCAAAACCTGCGGAGGTTGCCGAACAGGAACTTCAAAAGGAACCATTTATTTCTCCGGCAGAACAATCCGAGCAGTGGGTCGTTCGCCATCCTTCACAGCAAGCATACGAAGAAGAGATTCTGGCTACAAAACATGCTGCAACACCTTCGCTGATTGAAAAAACTGAAGAAGAATCAAGACATCCCTCTGGATTTGAAGGGATCGAGTTAGAACCCTCTACGCCAATTTTGCTAATCCAAGAACCTCTCAAAGACCAGGTTGAAAAAGATCTTTTCAAACCCAGAGCCCGAGAAGTTGCGCCTCCAGTTCCACCTTTGGCTGCTCCCTCAAAAACAGCGCCGGTTTCCAAACCAATGGCGCCTATCAAACGAGCAGCACTGCAAAAAGCACCGGAAAAATTTTTTACATTTCCGATAATTGCGGGGCTTGCAGCAGTTCTAATTGTAGCTGTCATTGCATTGATATGGGCATTTACGCCTTCTCAACCATCTGCTCCATCGACATTGCCCTTAATTAAAAATCATCAACCATCCAAAAGCGGAGAAGAAATTAATATCAAAGAAGGAGTCCAAGTCGGAAAAGTAGGCAAATCCTTCGCTGTCGAAGATCAGCTTACAAGTGTTGTAAATGACCTTTTGGCTGAAGCAGAGGCGTTATCAGTGGCCAACCAAATTTTCTGGCCAAGAGACAACAATGCAGTCGACCTGTACAAACAAGTTCTGAAAATTAATCCGAACAACAAAGAAGCAACTACTCAATTGGCCATGCTTGATAAAGATTATACGCACAGAGCGAAAGACTCTCTGAATGGAAGCGATTTCGCCAAAGCGAAGGAATACGCTACAAAAGCATTG
>Ga0315282_10007548_pt1 | contig 17805 bp, 17 predicted proteins | sample YL17G07_20_MG_FD_203693 | JGI IMG/M metagenome (GOLD analysis project Ga0315282, IMG submission 203693) | Sediment microbial communities from Yellowstone Lake, YNP, Wyoming, USA - YL17G07_20 | ecosystem: Environmental > Aquatic > Freshwater > Lake > Sediment | place: USA: Wyoming | collected... | reverse complement strand
CTGTAGATGTCCGAGAGTATCGGCTGCATCTTCTGTTCGAGCACGATCCCGTAGCTGTCGTTGGGGATCAGGATGTTCCCCAATCGGTTGATGCCTCTTCTGTGAAGGTCGACATCATCCATCAGGAACTCGCCGTGATAGTACTTCTTCCACACCCTTGCCAGGTCGTGGTCAAGCGTGCCGCATGTGGTCACGATGACGTCCACGAGTTTCTCCTGGACCAGCTTCCGTATGACTCCCCGGGTCCCTGTCGAGATTATGCATGCGGGGAACGACAGGAAGATCGTGCACTGTTTCTCACGTAACATCTTCCTGACGATGTCGCACGCAAGCCCCAGTTTCTTGGCCGTGAACCCACCCGATGCGAGCATTTGGGCCGTAAGTTCCTTCACCTTCATGCTCTCGTCGAGCTCGATGTCGCTTATCGGCTTCAATTTCATTTGCATGTGCGCACCTGGATGTTTTCGCTTGCCGGATGCTACAACCTGCCGAAAACATTTATAGCTTTCCTGTTGATGCTCACGGAGAGAAGCATGTTGAAGGTAAAACAGATAATGTCAAAAACCGTCATAACCGTGAATACAGATACGCTCGTGAAGGATGCATCAGCCTTGCTGGCCCTGAAGAACATCTCGGGAGTCCCGGTCGTGGACGGTCAGAGGATCATGGGTATGTTCAGCGAGGCCGACGTGCTCAGATCGCTCAAGACGACCAAGAAGGACCTTAGGCTGATCTACCCCTCGATATCTTCCCTGGGGATAGCTTTCCAGGAAGAGGTCACGCAGCGGGAGATCATAGATGCGTACAACGAGATCGGCATGAAGCCAGTCAAGGAAGTCATGTCGCAGGATGTCGATACCGTCGGTCCCGAAATGGCGTTGAACGAGGTCATTGGGAAGATGGTCCAAAAGGGGATCATCACGGTCCCCGTCGTCGACAAGGGGACGATTGTGGGCGTGGTGACGCGAGGGGATATCATCAGGGGTCTTGCGCTTGAGCAGCCTCAGGCAACCCCCAGGGGACTTTGAGGGCTACCATCTGAAGAGACCTTTCTTCTTTTTCTTCTCGGGCTCACCCTCAATTTCGGTCCTGGTTTGTGCGACTGGTACCTTGGGCAGCGTCGACTTCTGCAAGTCCGCGTTCGCATCCTTGCGTGATTCGTGGAGACTCTGTCCCGGCGACTTCACGGGTTCAGTTGCGGGAGCTTGATAGCTCTGACCGCACTCAAAGCACTTCTGAGTCCCGTTCGGATGGGCGTACAAGGATTCCTGCCCGCAGCTGCTGCACTTCACACCCTGGAGGTGTCGCACAATGCCCAACTCGAGGCGCTTCAGATCCACGTCCTTCTCCAGTGGCGAAGCGACCTCCTTCAACCGACGAGCATGCTTGACCGCCCTCACGACGTCTCTGTTGTCCAACGCGGCCTTTGCGTTCGCCGCGTGGTAGAGGCCTTCCTGCACGCCCATTCCGTACGATGAGGCCTCGAGGAGCATCGGCTCATATGAGCCGAGTATCACGTTTACCTTCCCGATCTGCTTCGCCTCCAAGTCCTTCTGAGCTCGAAGCTGCGCGAGATGTGCATCGTCGACAGCGCGCTCAACGGATGACAGCATCTCAATCGCTTGTTTGAACGACCCGTCCTCGAAGGCCTTTCGAGCCTGTCCTAGGCTCGATTCAGCGGGAGCCGTATTTGCCCCTACTTCCCGAGCTTCTTCGGTAGCGGCTCTGACGAGATTGAAACCTTCGTCAATCTCCTTGGTGCGGAGAGCCTTGGCACTCTCCGCCCGCTCTTTTGCCTCATCCAAGAACTTAGCATGGTCGCCGATGTTGAATGCTGACTTTGCCTGCGCCGCGATCTCCAGGTATCTCCTCGCCTCATCCGTCCTGGTTCCGAAGGATTCGTAATCGGCAAGTAGCTCTCTGAGCTCCCCCTCCTCGCTCTCCGTGTCTGCCGCGAATGCTTCATAGGCCTTCTCCACGAGGCTCTCAAGCGACTCAAGGGCCTCCTCTCTCTGCCTGGGGGGGCCGTTTATGAACGACCTCTTTGCAGCGGCGAGTGCGATCTTCAGTGCTGCGCCCGCGGGGCGATGTCCTTCCGCCAATCTGGAAAGGAGCTCGTCAGCCGCCCTGATCGAGACAGCGGTCGAGTAGACCTGTGCGTTGCTGAAGGTTTCGAAGCACTTCAATCGCGTTTCTCTGTTGATCTTGATGGCGCCATAGAAATCACCGAGGATCATACGGTTGTAGGCGCTCTCAGACGCAGAATCCACATCGAAGAACGAAGGTTTCAACATCAATGCTTCGTCCAGGTTCCGCTCGACGTTCTTCTCCTCGTCCTGGGGAAGCTCACCTGTCTCGGCCGGCCTGTCCGCTATCTCCTCTATGTCCTGAGCTACGGCTTTCACCTGGACGGTAGCATTGTCCGAGCTTCTGCCGGGTTCATCGAGCGGTGGCTCGTCCACTTGAGGTTTCTTGCCCTTGTTTGCGAGTGCCTTTCTCACCTGCTCCTCCGTGAGTTTCTTCGACCTGACCTTCTCGACGTAGTCCCTCTTGTAGCGGCATGCTGAGACGTCTATGTTGAACGCCTCGGCGACGATCTTGAGCTTCCAAATGGGCAGCTCGTTGAGGAAGTGGGTAGAATCCTGAACCATTACCTTCTCTCCTGTATGTGCCGAGCCCTATCCGAGTGAACGCAAATAATGGTTTCGCGCTCGCGGTCAGCGGTTGACACTGCAACAAAACCTAAGTAGCTGCGCTGTCATCGAACCTGGCAATGGATAAGGCACAAGAGAAGATCGCAATCGCCAAGTTGTCGGTCTACTCCAACTCCGTGCTCGTGGCTCTCAAGCTAGTAAGCGGCTTCCTTATGGGTTCAGTAGCGGTATTCTCGGAGGCCATCCACTCAGGGATCGACCTCGTGGCTGCCTTGATGGCGCGCTACTCGGTGAAGAAATCCGCAGAGCCAGCTGACAAGGAGCATCGGTACGGTCATGGCAAGTTCGAGAACCTCTCGGGGATGGTCGAGGGCGCGCTGATATTCGTGGCAGCAGCGTTAATCATCTACCAGGCCGCATTGAAATTCATAACACCCAAGCGGGTGGAAATCCTCTATCTCGGAATGGCGATCATGGGGTTCTCTGCCGTCCTGAACTACTATGTATCGAGAAGGCTTGCCGTGGTGGCGAAGAGGACTGACTCGTTGGCACTCGAGGCCGACGCGTATCATCTGCGGACGGATGTGTGGACCTCTGGAGGGGTCTTCATCGCCCTGGGCCTCATACAACTTACCGGAATAGGATGGTTCGACCCAGCGGTGGCGATGGTCGTCGCCATGTTCATCATCCACGCCGCATACGACATCACGACAAGGTCAACCGAAGGCCTCCTTGACAAGAGCCTTCCAGACGCCGAGATCAAGCTGATTGAACGAGTTGTCAAGGACTACGGAGGCAACGTACTCAACTTCCACAAACTCAGGGCCCGAAAGATGGGGTCGGAGCGTCAGATCGACCTCCATCTGGTAGTCCCGATGAACCTCAGCATCAAGGACGGGCACTCGTTGGTCGAAGAGCTCGAGAGGGACATCAAGAAGGAGCTGCCTGGCAGCATCATAGTCGTTCACATCGAACCATGCGACGAGAACTGCGAACGGTGTCGGATGATCCCCAACCTGAGCCCCATCAAGGGACGGAAGGGCCCTCCGCTATCGTGTGAGTCCAAGGAATGAGCGTTCTCGCAGGAGCTTCTCGAGCTCCCTGAACGGACGTTCGCCGTCCTCGCTGTTGTCGATCGTGACCCATTCTTGTGCGACAAGTGTCTTCGCGATCTTCCTGACGGATGCCAGCCTCTCCGGTGTCTCGAACACCTCAGGAGCATGGCCGCGTGCTGCTATTCTCTTATGAGCGACCTCGGGTTCGATGTCGATGAATATGGCGAGGTCAGGAAACGGCAGCACCTTCCTCAGTACAGTGTAGCCCATGGGAGCCAGCGCCTTCGGCAGGTAGGCCGTACCCAGGAGATACCTGACGAGTATCGTCGTTCTATCCCTCTCATGTTTCAATTCCCGGATGGAAACCAAGACATCGGCCGTGAAGAAGAGCGTGGTGAACAATCTTGCAAGGGGTCCCGTCTCTCTCAAGAACCTCTTGGAGACTCTGCCGAATGGCCTTCCGGACGGATGAGATATGACGGACACGCTATTCCCCTCGGACTCGAGAAGGGCCTTCATCCTCCCCGCGTGGGTGTCCTTGCCGCAGCCATCGAGGCCGTCGACGACGATGAATCTCAGTCCCTCAGACCCCCATTCCATGTAGGAGAGCCGCAATCATCAAAGGCATGACCAGGTTGTCGACCGAACCCGGGATAAGCGCTTCGAGAAGCGCCACGAGACCGGCGATCGCGAGCGCGAATGGCACGAGTAAGTACGGGGCCGTGCTCCCAGTATACCCTATCACCGAGAAGTAGAACCAGACCAGGACCACTATGCTGACGGCCGTCGCTGTGAACACGGCGATGCTGCCTTCGACGGTCCGATGAGGCGAGTAGCGCATCCTGCCGAACCGCTCTCCGATGACTCCACCCATGCCGTCCCCGAACGACATCGCTGCAATCGCTATCGACGCCGCGAAGAGATCACCGAACAGGAAGTACGCTATCACCGTCCATGAGATGGCGTACGACACGAGTCCGTAGGGGTGCCCCTCCGAAGAGCTCAGCCCCAGTGGGCTGTCCCTCAGCGCCTTGATCGGTGACTTCGGAGTCGCCAGAAGCAGAAGTGGCACGAAGGGCAACGCCGCCAGCCCGGCCATCACGATACTGGAGTCGAAGCTCCACCAGAAGAAGACAATCCCGCCGGTCAGGACATGCACGACTTTGCGTGGGCTTGAGAACCGTTTTCTGACGCCCCATGAGATGATCACCACGGCCAGAACATAGCCGTAGACGCCTGCCAGTCCAAGCAGATCCCCCTGAGAGAACATGGCCACGACCAGTGATTATCCCAGTCAATGGCATATACTTTTCCGAGGGGGTCACTGGCTCTTCCGCTTCAGCTCTTCCACGAGCTCCTGGGCGCGGTCCATCCGGATCTTCTTCTCCGACACCATGATTTCGCAGACCTTCTCCAGGAACTCCTCCGGACACCCTGCACTTGCTGCGATGTTCTTCGCGTGCAGTCTCATGTGTCCCTGCTGGATCCCGACGGTCGCAAGGGCCCTGAGAGCTGCGAAGTTCTGTGCCAGTCCCACGGCCGCTGCGACCTCGCCGAGCTCCGATGCGCCCTTCACCCCCAGGAGCTTGATGCATGCCTTCGCGGTCGGGTGCACCTTCGTCGCTCCTCCTACCAGGCCCACGGCCATAGGGATCTCGATCGTGCCGACCAGGTCCCCGTCCGGAGTCTTCTCGAAGATGGTCAGCGGCTTGTACTGTCCGCTCCTGGCCGCGAATGAATGAGCCCCAGCCTCGATCGCGCGGGTGTCGTTTCCCGTTGCGAGAATCACTGCATCGATGCCATTCATGATACCCTTGTTGTGAGTTGCGCATCGGTACGGGTCCGCGTCAGCGAAGAGATATGCCTCAATCACCCCGTCAACCACCCCCTCGCCCCCAATGGCCTCTCTCGACCAGACAGCGCGTGCGCGCGCAAGTCGATGCGTGGCCAGGTTCGAGAGGATCCTCAGACGGACTCTTCCCCCCGAGATGTCCTCGACGAGCGGGGCTACGGCCTCCGCCATGGTGTTCACGGCATTGGCTCCCATGGCGTCCTGGACATCGACGAGAAGATGTACAATGACCATCGGCCCTCGCTGACCCTGCACCACCCTAACCTCTATGTCCCTCGCGCCGCCTCCGAGCTTGATCAGCATCGGGTCCTGCTTGTTCGCCAGGTCAAGTATGGCCTGCTTCTTCTCGAGGATGACATGCTTGGCTCGGCTCGGGTCCTTGATGTCCGTGAGCTGGATTTGCCCGATCATCACGGGAGGGGTGCTGCTGGTCCAGAACCCGCCTTTCTCCCTGGCCATCTTCGCGGCGTTCGAAGCCGCTGCGACGACGGAAGGCTCCTCGGTCGCCATCGGGATCAGGTAGTCCCTATCATTTATCCGGAAATTGACGGCGATGCCGAGGGGCAGCGCGAATGACCCTACCGCGTTCTCAATCATCTTGTCAGGAATGGCCTGGTCCAGCCCCCCGAAGCCCGTCAGAGCCATGGCCTCCTCGCTAGTCAGGCCCCCGAAGTCCTTGACGATCTTGAGCCGCTCTGAGATGCTCAGCTTGTAGAATCCCTCTATTCGCGAAGTGCGCTCCATCGATACACCGCTTCTGTCCGGAGCGAACCCGATACGTCCGTCTTAATCCTTTTGCACGGGGCCATCGACAATCATCGTCGGGCCGATGTGCCACCTGGTGGGACCGAGTTCGGTCCGGAAACTCTATATTCGAATTCGGGTCTGACGGAAGACCAGATGTTCGCTTGCTCCGCTCCTGGGAAGATGATACTCTTCGGCGAACATGCAGTGGTTTTTGGCCGACCCGCGCTCGCCCTAGCGATAGACCTTAGGATATCATGCAAGGTCAGTTCATCTGATCAGTACACTGTCAACGGGCACGCCATGAAGAAGCGCCATCATGCCTACATCTCGGCTTCGCTCGACGAGGCCTGGGACGGCCCTCCGATCAACGTCGACACCATGTCGGAGATTCCGACTGCTTCTGGCTTGGGGTCATCAGCCGCGGTCACGGTATCCTGCATCGCCTCCATGACAACGTCCAAGGGACGCTTGGATCCGGAGAAGATCGCCAGGATGGCATTCGAGGTCGAGAACAAGGTGCAAGGTAGGGCTAGTCCAACCGACACATCGACCTCGACCCATGGGCATGGCGTGTTGGTCTCCCCTCACAAGCTGGACAACTTCCTCTGGAAGATCGAGAAGGGGACCATGGTGTGGAACATCCACCATTGCGATGTCCCCCGGCTGAGATTCGTGGTGGGGTATACAGGCATTCACGCCGCGACTGGCCCCCTGGTGGCCAAGGTTAAGAAGCTGGTCGATGCCGAAGACGACGCGAAGAAGGTCATAGATCAGATCGAGGAGATCGTCCTCGCAGGAGTGGAGGCCGTCAAGAAGAGCGACAAGCGGAGAATAGGCGACCTGATGAACGAGAACCACGCTCTTCTCAACCAGCTGGGAGTTGGACATGGTGCACTTGACAAGCTCGTCGAAGCCTGCAAGGACCACTCATATGGTGCGAAATTGACCGGCGCAGGCGGCGGCGGAAGCATGATAGCCTTGACAGACGAGCCCGATAGGGTATCGAAAGAGATTGAGATGGCTGGTGGTGAGGCAATTCCGATATCGGTCGGCTGCGATGGGGTCAGGATCGAAAGAGGGGCGTGAGGCCAAAGAGGCTATTAGACTGGAGACATGAATGACTGGAAGAGTGATGGTATGGTAGAGAGGGTCCCTCAGCACAGACACTGTCAGAACTGCGACAGGGCGGTCCCTTACAAGGACAAGTTCTGCGACGAGGACTGCGAGAACGAATACAAGGGCAAGCTGCGGATGAAGAAGCGACAGCTAGTCTACTTCTACCTCGCGATGGTCGCGGTGTTCATTGTCTCTATCGCCATGATATTCCTGAGGTGAGATCATGAGGGTGGGCGTTGGCGGGACTTTCAATGTCATCCACAAAGGACACGAACTACTGTTTGAGACCGCCTTCACGGTCGGTGACACGGTCGAGGTCGGCCTCACATCCGACGAATTCGCAAAGAGCATCAAGACCGTACCCGTGGCGCCGTATTTCCAGAGGAAGTCGACACTATCGAGGTTCCTCGGGAGATATGGAAAACCCTTCGACATCATCATGATATCCGATTTCAGAGGAACCGCCGCGACCTCGGAGACGATGGATGCGATCGTCGTCTCACCCGAGACGAGGGGGATTGCGGAGGACATCAACGAGCTGAGGCGCAAGAACGCCCTGAGACCCCTGAAGATCTTCTGCATCAAGGACGTGAGGGCTGACGATTCTACGAGGATAAGCTCCTCGAGGATCATCAAGGGGGAGATCGACAAGGATGGCCGACTTCTTAGGGCGATCAGAGTCTCCGTCGGCTCGACGAACAAGGTGAAGGTCGACGCCGTGAGGAACATCTTCACGCAAGCCTTCGGACTCGTGGAGATCTTGAGTGTCGAACCCGACATGACCATGCCTAGCCAACCGTTTGAGGAAAGGACGATCCAGGGGGCAATCCAAAGAGCGAGATCGGCAATCGAGAAGACGAGGACCGACTTCGCCGTCGGAATCGAGGCCGGGTTGTTCTACAACAAGATCCTTCGAAGACATCTGGACATCCAGTACTGTGCAATAATCGATTCGTCCGGGAAGATGACCGTCGGGCACGGCCCAGGGTTCGAGTACCCGCCCGAAGTCGTCAAGGCAGTGCTCGAGGGGGGCACAGTGGGCGATACGATGAGCAAGATAACGGAGATCGAGAAGATCGGTCACAAGATGGGGTCGGTGGGCTATCTTTCGGACGGGATGATTGACCGGACCTCGCTGACGGAGATAGCTGTCCTTATGGCGCTCATCCCAAGGATAAGGAAGGAACTGTACGAACCCGAGGATCAGGCCTGCTCCTCGGCGACCGCCTCAAGATAGTCTGCAATGCTCTTGCAGCTATCCCTGCCGACACATCCGAATCTGCCATACTTCATGCAGTAATCCCCTACGGGGTCTCGGTGCTCGCAGTTCTGTGCCTTCTTGAAGGAAGCGCACGAACTCTTTATGCAGCCATATCCAGCATACTTACCTGTGCATACGCCATTCGATCCGAGGAACTTGCACTTCACGGAATCACGGCTCCTCAGTCATCCTTAGCTTCCGTTGCTGGTGGATGATCAAGTTCTTCTGATAAGATTCCGGGGTAACGCAATGCTCCCTTCCAGGACAGAAGAACCGTTTGTACTTCTCGCAGTACAGGCCCAGCCATTCTTCATGCCCGCACTCGCTACCCGAAGTTGGCAACTTGCTCATCATTATGTTCATGCCAGAGAATTCGCACTTTTCCAAGCCTATGCAATCAAGGCTGTCAACATGCTTATTGGCGCACGCTCCGCTGAGGTAGCTGTACCTGCACATGATCCCATCCCGTGCTCTCGCGAGCGACGTATATCATGCGCATACGCGCGTATATAATTTGGCGGAATGTCGCTTTTCGTGTCCGGGAGACTCGGTTGAGCCAGAAAGGTTTACCGTTCGGCACTCCAATTGGGTCAGGATAACTTGGACGTAAGACGAACATACATCAGTGTCGTTCTAGCGTCCGCACTGATAGTCGCGTTCGAGTCCGTCTCGATCGAAGGCGCCCTCAGAATCGCCAACCTGAACATCTTCCTCGTATCCTCCATGCCGTCCATCATCGGCGGAGCAATCCTGCTCGGACTCTTCCCAAAGAGCTCGAGAGATTGTGCTCGCAGACTCGGCTCGAGAGGGTGGGAAAATATGATCGTCCTCTGCGGCATAGTCGCCGCTGGTGTCTTCATGTGGTTCGACTCTGTCGGTCGCATCGGTGCGAGCAAGGAGGCCATATTGGGTGGCGGGTCCTCCGAGGTGTTGTTCGTTGTAGTGTTATCCACGATTTTCCTCGGTGAGCGTTTGAAGAGATGGGAGATACTGGGAAGCTTCATGATCATCATCGGCGTGTTCCTCGTCCTCGCGAACGCCGACACGCTCTCCTTCACACTCGGTCTGGGAGAGATGGAGGCAATCTCGAGTTCGCTCCTTCTTGCCGTATCGATCGTGATGATCACCGTGCTCCTGAAGAACTACAATCTGACGGCGATATCGGGTCTCGAGCTGCTGATATCCGGATCGTTCCTGATAGTCTTCGGGAGCATGCTCGGCTTAGTCAAATGGCCTGACACCAATGGTTTGCTGCTGCTCGTCGCCCTGGGAGCCTTTCCAGCAGTCGGTCTGCTGACATACAACGCGGGGCTTCCCAAGATTGGTGCATCTTTGACCAGCGTCCTATTTGCGTTGAACGGGATAATGACCGTGGGGGTGCAGCTGCTCGTGCTGCTCCTGTTCCCCGACGCCGACATAAAACTACCCCAGGTCCTCGGTCTTGCCGTCATAGGCGGAGTGGTCGCATTCGCCGGGGTCTATCTCCTGAATAGAGCATCGGGCGTGAATGGGACCAAGGGGACGGGAGTGAGAAGCGCTGAGGGGGAGATTTGAACTCCCGAGGTACGGAGTACCACCAGCTCTCAAGGCTGGCGCCTTAAACCGAGCTTGGCTACCTCAGCTTGGGGTATTGGCCTATATGAACATCCACCGCAATATGTCTATTTCGCAAAAGCGATGTCTCAACCTGATGATCTCTTGCCGCGAAGAGAAAGCAACTTCTCAGTGTCCATCTCGAACGCGACCACGGGATACTTGAGCTCGAAAGCGGTGATCGTCGAAGGGGAGACCTCGCCGAACATCCCAACCCCCTCTCCTCCGACTGTTATCCCCGCGCACCTGCCCTTGAGGAAGGTCGGGTTGTCAAGGGTTTCGACGTCACAGCTCATGCCGATCCCTTGGAGGACGGATTGGACGACTGACTTGACCTCTGTGAAACTCGCCTTCCCATGAATCGAAAGTGCTGCGACCAGCTTCTTGTTGCGAGCGTTCCTGACCACATCCCCTATCTCGAACACCCGTTGAGGAAGCTCCCTGTGCTTGTTCTTCCTCAAGATCGTCATGAGGCTTGGCAGCAACGAGGTCCTGACGAGCACATGCTCCTCGCTCACAGGGTTCTTGACCCGGATCGCGGTCTTGTCATCCGCCAGGTTCATGGCAGCGTACTGGTCCCGAGGGTTGGACAGCGAGAGGGTTACGACCTCGAAGTACCCCAAGCCGATGAGTATCTCCTTCAATGAGTTGGAGAACGCGACCAGGTCGTCTTCCCTTCCGAATGTGGAGAGCTTCGGGAGCGCGTTGCCGAACTTCTCGAACCCGTAGCCGATAGCCACGTCCTCTGCGAGATCGACCGGATGGAGTATGTCCGCCCTGAAGGCGCCCGTGAGGACTTCGACCTTCCCTCCGACGGCCTTCACTCCGTGCCCCATCCTCATGAGGGACTCCTTGATCTGCTCGGAGCTGAGCGAGGTCCCGATCCAACCGTTGATGGCCTCGATGCTCGTCTCAGCGCGGTTCGGTTCGAGGTCCGGAGCCAGCATCGTCTTTCCGTCCTGGTGTATCTTGACCGTCTTGATCTTTCCCCCGCGCTCAGCAAGGGCAGTCGTAAGGATGTTCACTGCGTGCTTGACCGCGTTCAGGTCGGTGCCCGTGCAATCGACCAGGATGTCCTTGGTGTCCTCCGTGACCGCTGTGGTAATCCCGTTGATGATCGGTGGAAAGGACAGCACCTCGCCGTTCCTGTCCACGATCAGAGGATATCTCCTCTTGCCCTCGAGAACGAAGGCGTAGGCCTTGCCCTTGTCATGCTCTTTCAGAATTTCGGCGAGGGTCATACTCATCGAGCCCTGGAGAGGGATGAAGGAGACTTCGTCCGGCAGGACCGCCTTGTACGTGAACGGGCCCTTGACCTTGCAGTAGTCGTGGATACCGATGGCGACCTTCCTCCTGTTCCTACCCACGGTCAGATGCAGCTTCTCCTGGAGGTCCATCATGGACCGAATGAGCGCGTCATTGATCTCGTTTCCCTCGACTAGGGCCGACCATATGAATGGTCGTACCTCCTTGACCGATGGGTCCACATTCAGCTCCACCGAGGATCCTCCTACGGCATAGGTTCTCAGCCCGGGCTCATGCCCCAAGAATGCCCTCAGGGCCCTGGCTATACCTTCGACGGAATACAGGTCGGCCCTGTTGGGAAAGAACTCGAACGACATCTCGTCAGATGATTCATTCGCGGACTTGAGGTCCGCACCCAGCATCGGCAACCTCTCCCTGAGCACCTGTTTAGACAGGTCCCTTCCGACGAGATCGCAGAGATCGGAGTAGCTGAAGTTGATTACTGGCATCTTTCCCTAGCTCATCCGAAGGAAGTGGCTATGCATATAATAAGGTTGTCCGATTGGACCCCTGGATGGCTCCATTCTCAACTTACGCGAACACCAAGGAAAGGTATAAGCACATCAAACTAGAATCCACAGACCCATCAGAGCCGGTTCTTCCAAGATAACGGGTGTCAGCGAATGTTGAAGGAGAAGGTCAAGACGGGCGTTCCCGGCCTTGACGAGATGCTCGAGGGTGGCCTCATCGCGGGCAGGTCCTACATCGTGTCGGGCACCTCAGGCACGGGGAAGACGACTCTGGCGATGCAGTTTCTTCTTGAGGGCACGAGGAAGGGAGAGCGGGTGGTATACGTCGCCCTCGACGAACCCCCGAACGAGGTCAAGAGTGACATTGAGGCCCTTGGATGGGACATCGGGAAGGTACAGGTCTTCGATGCGACACCGGATGTCATGAACTACGACAAGACCCCCGTCAGGGACGTCTCGACGGAACGGAAGGTGGTCTACTTCAAGGACGTCTCGGGCGTTATCAGGCAGACATCAGAGAAAAGCCCTGCGGACATGACAATCAACACCTTGCAGGAGGTCCTGAAGCAGGAGATGAGGAGCCGGACCTACTCTAGGATTGTGATCGACTCCCTCACCTCCCTGAAGTACTTCTACATCCGCACCAGTGAGCAGAACACCACTCTCATGTCGTTCTTCAGGACGCTTTCTGACCTCGGAGTCACCGCCCTGCTGACGGTCCAGCTGCCAGAGATCTCCAAGCCCGATGTCGAATCGCATGTGTCAAGGGGCGAGATAAGGCTCCACAAGTGGTTCAACGGCCGCGGGCTAGTCAGGGGCGTCACCATCGAGAAGTACAGAGGTTCGTCTCACGATTGTCGACTCCGACTGCTGAAGATCACCGATCATGGGATCGTCATCAAGCAGATGACGGAGGACGAACGACCGGCCGTGCTCAAGCCGGAACCAGAAATCGAACCGATGCACCCTGACACAGAAGCCGACGAGCCCCCGCCGCCCCCGAAGCAGGAAGAAACGGCACCCGTTCCTCCCCAGGCACCCCAGCCCCCGCCTCCCGTCGAGGAACAGCCGAAGCCCGATGCATCGCCTCAGGGAGGTGACGGCATCTGACCACGAAGCTCGAGAGCTTCGGGAGGATGAGCACCGGGGTCCCCGGGCTCGACGAGATGCTCCGAGGAGGGCTCATCGCAGGAAGGCCGTACGTCGTCTCCGGGACCAGCGGGAGCGGTAAGACCACATTATCGATTCAGTTCCTCCATGACGGGGTCAAGCGCGGGGAGAGGGCGCTGATGGTGGCGATCGATGAGCCGCCGGTTGAGATACGCGAGAACGTCCGCGCGATGGGCTGGGACGTTGGCAAGATCAGGATACTGGACGTGCACCCGGCAGCGAAGGCATTCAGCAAGAGGGTCTCTCTGGTCGAGGTAGCTGCCCAGAGGAGCGTGGGCTCGCTGCGTGATGCGGGACCGAGCGTCAAGACCGAGGCCATGAAGGCGGCCACACCTGACGTGAGCGTCCAATCGCTGCAGCTGATGCTCAAGCAGGAACTTCAGGAGACGAAGTACACGAGAGTCGTGGTGGATTCCCTCACCTCGCTTAAGAAGCTGTCAGAATCGACCGGGGACACCGACGAAGGAATCATGTCCCTGCTCAGGTTCCTGTCAGAAGCTCGCGTCACGAGCCTTCTCATCACGGACCTGCCGGATCCGACCGAGCTCCAGCCGGAGATGTTCATCAGTCGGGGCGAGATCAGGCTGCACAAGAGGATGATATCCAACAGGATGGACAGGTTCGTGTCCATCGAGAAACTGCGAGGCTCCGCGCACGACACGCTCCCCAGACCCATGGTGATAACCGAGAAGGGGATCATTGTGGACCCCAAGAAGAAGATATCGAAAGCATCGATGAGGTCGCTCCAGGCATTCAATCAATGAGCCCGGTTGCGGGATGGGATCGTTTTAGGGGCGTCACTTTCTTTAGAGGCTAACGCCTTCCCGGTCGGGATATCATGGCCAAGAGGAGTTCATTGCCACTAATCGAGGCCTCGGGGAAGCCGCATGAGATGGGCCGCGAGATTGGCAGGAAGTGCGCAACGAGGGCCGTCGCCTACAGGAAGAGCATCGGAACGGCGATCCAGCACTACACTGGCAACCCCTGGACGAAGACAGTCGAGATGGCCAAGAGCTACCTGCCGCATGCTGAGGAGTTCTACCCTGACTATGTAGAGGAGATCCGGGGCTTCGCCGAAGGCGCCAAACTTCCTTTCGATGATTTGTTCGCTCTGTGCTGCCATGAATTGATGTCGCCTGCTGGGTTCAAGGGGTGCACTGACATCGTGGCGAACGGCGACGTCACCCAGGACGGGAATGTCCTCGCGGGTCACAACGAGGACTGGTCGTGGGATCAACTGCCGACAGTGGTGTTCCTGCACGCCAGACCGAAGGGCAAGCCGGAGTTCTTCACAACGTCTTACGCGGGACTGGTCCCCTCCTGTGGCATGAACAGTGCGGGAATCAGCATAACGGGCAATGCGCTCAGCCCCAACGACCTGAGGGTCGGAATTCCCAAGGTCTTCCCTGTAAGAAAGGTCATGGAAGCCAAGAGGATCGGCCAGGCGATGGATCATGCCATGCCAGCGGGTCGGGCCTCAAGCTACAACAACATCGTGTGTGACAGGAACGGCGAGATGTACTCCCTCGAGGGGTCCGCGACCGACAGTGCGGCGTTGTATGCGCTCGACGGGTACATGGTGCATACAAACCACTACACGGCCGAGTGGATGAGGAAGTTCGAGTCAGATCCCGGGTCCCTCTCCTGCTCGACGTTCAGGTACAACAGAGCGCTGAGACTCTTGGAAGACCAGTTGGGGTCCGTCACCCCCGAATCCATGATGTCGATATTCAGAGACCATGTCAACAAGCCTGGTTCCATATGCAGGCACGCAGACCCGAAGATCCATCCGCTCGATGTGTCGGAGACGATATTCTCCGTCATCTACGACCTTACGAACCTGGAAGCATATCTGCTCAAAGGGAAACCGTGTGATGGGGATTATGTGAAGTACTCACTGAGACCATAGTGCCCGGCGGAGACCAACAAGGAAAGTATTTAATCCACTCCGCGGTATTGCGCCAAAGTCAATGGGCCCATAGCTTAGCTGGTTGGAGCACCCGGCTGATAACCGGGAGGTCACCGGTTCGAATCCGGTTGGGCCCACTCATACTCCTGGCATCATCGGAAAGGTTCAAACCCGACTCTCTCACGAACCCCGGCCGATACGCCTCCGACCGCTTCTCCGCCCGCATAACAGAATGATTGCCGCGAGGCATAGTACCGCTATCGGAGACAGGTCCCCGAGTTCCGGTATAGCATTCGCGACCACCAATGTCACCATGTCGGTGTCCGTGTTCCCGTAACCATCCCGTACTGTCAATGTCACATCGACATTCTGAAGGTTCGTGTTGACCGAATACGTGGCCACCTCTCCCCACAATTGCACTGGAACGCCGCCATCCCAGAACGACCAGCTCCAGTTCACAATGCCCACATCGTCGCTTGAACCGCGTGCGTCGAAAGTCACCATCTCACCGACGATCGCAGGGTTAGGAGTCACGAGTGCAGCGGCATGGGGAGGAGCGTTCACGTCAACATCCACTATGTCTATAACCTGCTCCTGGCCCACCGGATTGACATACCATCCGGTCACATAGTCGTGCACCGCGGCGATCTGGTGCCAGAATACTATCGGTGCCCACGGTCCCATCGTCAGAAGCCTCTCATGCGCTCGAGTGGCATTCTCGGTGAAGGTTGCTGGTGTCGGCGCGTAGGTCCAGTTTGTTACGTAAGCATCGAAGACTGGATCTGTGTACTGAGCAGTATTCGACCCGCCTACCGCCCAGGATCCGAAGTGCCAGTCGAGTATCTCAGCCCTTGGCCAGGAATACCAGAAGAGCATGGCATCGTCCTGTCCCGCCGCCGCCATAGCCCTAAGAGTGTCCTCCTCATATTGGGTGAGCGTCACATGGACGCCTGCGGTCTGCAGTTGCTGCTGCAGCATCTCCGACATCGCAACGTCTTCGCCCTTATTTGTTGTCCAAAGGGGCAAGGTCAGTTCTTGATGTGTACTGGTGTTCTCTAGCCATCCTGCGAGGTTCTTGACCCAACCCGCGGCAGCGAACAGCCCCGCCGCCTTCGTCAGGTTGAAGGAGTAATTGTACATGGCAGGTATGAGCGTCCCCTCCGGCTCGATCGGCGAGAGATAGTTGACACCGGGGGATGCGTAGCCATGCCACACGGTTGTCACGATCTGGTCCCTGTCTATCGCGAACCCGATGGCCCTTCTTAGGTCCACGCTTGTCCAGGGACCCTTTTGGCAGTTGAACTCGATGTAGTAAATGCCCTGACCTGGGCCGGTTATTACGCTGAGCGCAGGATTCGAGCTGTAGTGCTGAACTTTGCTCGGAGGTACCTGCATCAGGACATCGATGGCTCCGCTCTCAAACCCTGCGAACCTGCTTGCCTCATCTGCGATGACTCTGTAGACTATCCTATCGATCTTGGCAGGGCCTTTATTAACGTACCAGTTGAATCCCCAGCTGTAGTTCTCGAATTTGACCAGCGTCACATGGTCGCCTGGGACCCATTCCGTTATCTTGAATGGACCAGTGCCAACAGCCGGGTGGCTAGGAGTCCCGTAGTTCATGTGGGCCTCGTCTACGGTGGCACCTGAGCCATATGCGGCGGTTGGGCTCATCATCGAGCCATAGAGATGCGACAGATTGAACTCCAGGGCGACATCGAAATACGTGCAGTTGAACGTGAGATTGTAGTTGTCATGGACCCATATCCCTTGGTTCATGTTTCCCCAGTCAGATATTCCGTCGGAACAGTTGATGGCCGCGAACTCATACGCGACCCAACCATATGTTCCCACCATATCCGTCTGCTTGTACCACTTGATGATGTCCTTGACAGCCTGCGCATTGAAAGGCGTGCCATCCTGGAACTTGACCCCTTGCTTAAGGTGGATCACGAATCTAGGGTGACTCGGGTCAGTGAGATTCCAACCATAAGAGTCGGCGAGACCTGGCTGGTATGTACCGGTCTTGTCTCTCGTGATGAGAGTCTCCAACACCAAACCAGGAGGACCGTACATCGCGCTTGTCTTTGACGGATCCATCGTTTGGATGTCTGAGCTCATGGCAATCACGAGGACCTTCCCGGTAATCACCGAGGTGACCCCAGCGCGCACATCGCTAAGATGCATTGACCTTGATTCATCCGCCCGGGTCGAGAGTGATCCAGGGATTGCACCGCTCATGACTAAAGCTAGTATCAGCGCCCCAAACCACATTACAGTCAGAGTCTTCATCATTTCCCCGCCACCCAATCGCCATGACTCCATTAATGTCTTTCCCAGATATGGAGCGCGCCTGACCCTCCCACGACGAATCTTCGGGTACGGATGCCATTCGTCTTGATAAGCAGGGACCCAGATCGGGCTTGCCCCCGTTTCTTGAGCGGACAATGACTGGGATACCGCTTTCCCTGTTCTTGGAGCGAAAGGTACGAAAACCGGAACAGCATATACCTCAGACATGGACGACACCGATGTCAAGATACTGAATCTCCTCCGGGACAACTCGAGGATGAAGAATACCGAGATTGCCAGGCGTGTCAGCCTCACGGAGAGAGCCATCCGAGCCCGCATCGAGAAACTCGTGCGGGAAGGGGTCATCAAGAAGTTCACGAT
>Ga0315282_10007547_pt1 | contig 17807 bp, 12 predicted proteins | sample YL17G07_20_MG_FD_203693 | JGI IMG/M metagenome (GOLD analysis project Ga0315282, IMG submission 203693) | Sediment microbial communities from Yellowstone Lake, YNP, Wyoming, USA - YL17G07_20 | ecosystem: Environmental > Aquatic > Freshwater > Lake > Sediment | place: USA: Wyoming | collected... | reverse complement strand
ACATCATTTATCGATCATGTCAAGGGATATTTACATATATACATGACTACATTGAGGGGCCGAAAAACAACGTAAACCCATGCAACCACGTTAGTTCACATGCGGAAACGGAGGGAACTTCGGACTAAACAAAACCCTCGTCGCGCCATGTTCACCTGACAGACTGAGCCACTTGAGATGAGGCTGAGTTGGTAGGAAAAAGTGTTGGGGAATCAAAAGGTGAAGAGGCTTTTGACTTCCTGCGCGAATTCTGGAACACCCGTAATCGCGAGGGCTTCACCTTCCTGAACGTACTCCTGCGGGCGATCGGGATAAATCAGCTCGATAAAGCGCTTTTCCGGGTCAATCCAGACTTGGATGACATCACTCTCCCGGTAGTCCTTTCGCTTTCGCTGGACATAGCTGGGGGAATTGCCAGGAGAGAGTATTTCAAACGCAACGTCAGGGGCGAACTCGGCGCGAGTCGCGGGGATCACTCCGTTTGTCAGTCGCCCTTTCTTGAACATCGACACGTCGGGCGAACGCCAGTTGCCGGACGACATGGTAAAAACAGCGTTTGATGGTACGCAAATCCAGTCAGGGTGAGACTTGCAGTAGTCTACGAGAAACGCTATTAAGCGCCACAAAACCATCTCATGCCGGAAATTGACCGGGGTCATATGGGTTATCTCACCATCAATCCACTCCCACTCTTGTCCCTCGCCGCCGCTGGCGAGGAATTCCTCCCAACTGATTGTGGTCTTGGTTGCCATTTTTGTCCGCAACTCGTATTCTCGCACGCCGTGCAAGGCGTGCGCAAGCGCTGTTGGCAGGGCTCCAGAGCTCTTGGCGCCGGTTAGGCTTCGGACTTGAGTTCCAATTTAGCGGCGTCCCAGAAGAGACGCTGCTTTTTCAGGTAGGAAAGGTTAGCCATATGGCAGGCCACGGCCGTTCCGCAACCGAAGTCCACGTTCTCGATCGGCTGCTGGCGGCTCTTGACAGCGGCAAAGAAATTGCGTAGGTGGTCCTCGGTGCCTTCCGCCGTCTGCCGGAACTGCTGGGGCTTGCGATGAGGTTGTTTTTCGTAGGTGCCCACATCCGCGGTCGGGTCAGCCTTGTGCGCCGCCACGAAGGGGTCTTTGGTGTCCTTGGGCCAACTCTCCAACGGATAGGCGTAACTCCACTCCTCGTCGTAGGGGAGCAAGCTGGCTGACTCCTCGGTGAGGACCACCGTGCCTTTGTCACCCATGAAGCGCACGATCTCGCCGCCCTCGAAGTTCGAAACCAGGTTCGCCAGGACGACCACCTGGAATTTGCCGTAGTCGTAAAGCGTGTTGTGAATGTCGGGGACTTCACGGTCACCCGCCCACTTGTAAATGCCGCCGTTCGCCACGGCGCTGAGGGGAAACTGAGTGTTCATCAAATAGTGAACACGCGAAAGCAGGTGAACGTATTCGTCGCCGGCGATGCCCGTGCCGTAGTCCCACCAGTTGCGGAATTGGAAGAAGCGCGCGGCATCAAAGGGACGCTTGGGGGCGTTGCCCATGTAGCGCTCCCAATCGACCGTCTGCGGCGAAGCATCGGGCGGGACGGGATATTTCCAGGCGCCCACAGGATCGGGCCGGTAGATCTCGCACTGCACCATGTAAATGTTTCCGATTTCCCCGGCATCGACCCAGGCTTTTCCTTTGCGGGTTGATTCCATGCTCAGGCTCTGGCTGCCCACTTGGACCACCCGGCCGGTTTCTTTCGAAGTCCTGACCATCTCCAGGGCCTCCGGGATGGTGTGGGTCATGGGCTTCTCGCAATAGACGTCTTTGCCGGCTTGCATGGCCGCGATGGCGATGGGCGCGTGCCAGTGGTCGGAGGTGGCGATGACGACGGCATCCAGATCTTTGCGGTCCAGCACCTCACGAAACTCGCGCGTGGTGGACGTGTTCGGCTGGAGCTCGTTGGCGCGGCGGAAGTGGCCGTCATAGAGATCGCACACCACGGCGACATCGGCTTTCACGTTGAGGAGAGCTTGCATATGCTCCAGGCCTCGAATTCCCGCACCGATAATTCCAACTGTGACGCGCTCGTTTGGAGAAGCCACACGGCCGATGGCCGGCGCGCCAATTGCCAGGCCGGCGGTTGCGGCGCCCGCCACTGAGCGTCCAATAAACTCTCGTCGCGTAATTCCCTTATCGAACATGCCAGTCCTCCTGTTGAGCGGTTAGAAAGCTGCCCTGGATTGTAGCAGATGGTTTCACAATCGCAAGCTGATTCGGCAGTGGTGTCATTTGCTAGAGAGGAGCGCTACAAGCCGCTGTCATTCCGAGGAGTCCGTCAGTCCGCTGGCTGACGGAGACAACGAGGAATCGCGCACTGTCTTGAAAACACGCAGAGCGAGGTTCCTCTTCCGTCAACTGACGGACTGATGGATCGGAATGACAATTTGGAAGGGTTTTCCGCAGCCTGTTAGGCGCTCAGATTCGCAAGGCTCTCTGCGATGAGCTTCTCAGTCCCTCCGTTGGGCTCTCCTTGTCCTTCCCATTCCATCGAAAAGTACCCCCGATAACCGTCGGCCTTCGCGATCTCGAAACACTTCGCCACGTCCACGGTATACAGTTTTCCCTTGTCGCCGACTTCGGAATCCTTCATGTGCGCTATGTTGTAAGCATGCTTGAACATTGCATTCATGGCGCGATTGTTGAATTCCTGATCGTGGGTCAGCATTGAATTGCAGAAATCAGGTAAGGCGTGTAGGTACGGATGATTTACCTTCTCGATCACCTGAACGATAAAGAAGGGGTCCTCGGTCACGTTATCGTCGTTCTCGAGATTCACCAGCACGTTTTTCTGCGCGCCGTAGTCGGCCAACCGTTTCAGGCTGTCCGCCGCGCGGTCCACGTCGGGGCTCACCTTGTACCGGCCGGCGATGTGCAGACGGACGCTGGGGGAGGCGATAGCTGCTGCCACATCAATCCACTTCTTTCCGTTGCCCACCGCTTTTTGGCGCTGTGCTTCCAGGCTGTCATAAAAGCTGTAACGCGGATCGGCGGGAATATTAGCCACCTGCGCTCCGGCTTTCTCGACCTTCGCCCGAAACTCCCGCAGGTAGCTTGCCTCCGTGGAACTGAAGTGATCGCTCAGCGGCTCGATGTTGCGCACTTTGAATCGCTTTACCACCCTCGCCGCGAAATCCTTCAGGTCCATGCCCGGGAGTTTGGGGTCGCGGGCCCACTTGTTTGTGGGGGCTTCGATGTACCCTCGGAATGGCCATGAGGACACGGCGATGCGCTCGCGAGGCTCACGTGGGAAGGTCAGGTTAGGTCCCGTCGCAGCGGAAAAAGCCTTGTGGCAAAACGTCGCTCCCGAGGCGGCAAGCGCGCCCGCGGAAGACTGAAGAAAGCGACGGCGGGAAATTTCCGACATGATCGTTTCCTTCTTTTTGGAAGGTCAGACGGCGAACAGGTCTTTGAGATCAAGCGAGAAGTCCGCAAGACCAGTAATGGTGAGAGGCTGGCCTTCCTGGAAGTATTCTAGCGGCCGACTGGGGTAAACGAGTTCCACAAGGCGCTTCTCCGGGTCAATCCAGACCTGGATGACGCCGCTCTGCTGGTAATCCTTCCGCTTGCTTTGAATTTCGCTCGGTTTGTCGCTGGGGGAGTGAACTTCAAAGGCGACATCGGGGGCGAACTCAGCCATAACAGGGAATTGCCCACCTGCAAACCGCTCCTTGCGCACCAAAGATGCGTCGGGACAACGCCAGTTGCCGGAAGCCATGGTGAAGGCCGCGTTCGATGAAAAGCCGGTCCATTCGGGGTGAGAGCGGCAGTATCCATCCAGGAAAGCGTTCAAGCGCAACAGGATTGCCTCGTGACGAAAGTTTACAGGTGACATTTGTACGATTTCCCCATCGACCCATTCACACTTCCGTCCCTCGACGCCTGCGGCGAGAAACTGTTCCCAGGTGATGGTCGTCTTCGTGGCCATGGTTCCTACCAGACAGTATTCTCCCACTTGCCGCGTACCGAGGACAAGCGGTTTAGCACGATGCGATAAACCCTCTGGCCTGTCATTCCGAACCGTCAGCGGACGGATCGGAATGACAATGCTCGCAAGAGTTTTTCAGCACCCCGAGCGTCACTCATAGCGCAATGCCACGATGGGGTCGAGACGGGAAGCCTTTACGGCGGGCCACAGGCCGAAGAAGAGGCCAATACCGACCGAGACAAGCAAACCTGCAATCACCGACCAAGTGGGAACGGTGGAAGGCAGGGAGGGAACCAAAGTTCGGATAATGAAACTCAGGGTATAGCCGGTCAGGATTCCCATCACTCCCCCTACTCCTGTAAGGCTCATGGCCTCGAGCAGGAATTGCCAGGTGATATCGCTGCGGCGGGCGCCGATGGCTTTGCGCACCCCGATTTCACGTGTGCGCTCAGTCACGGAAACCAGCATGATATTCATCACCCCGATGCCGCCCACCATCAAGCCAATGGAGGAGATCACGACGGTGACCAGGACGACCATGCCCATCATGTCCCGAAACTGCTTGATGAAGGTATCGGCGGTGGCGATGCCGAAGCTGTCCGGGTCGGAGGGCTTGTCGTTCCTCAAGCGCCTCAGCAAGCCGGTGATTTCGTCAATCGCTTGATTCACCTTGCCCTGATAGGCCAAGACGGCGATGATTTTCTCCTTGGCGTGGGGATAAGACTTCATATAGGTAAAATAGGGGAGGGAGATGATTCTGTCATCCCCGTTGTCGCCCAAGAAGGCCTTGCGTTTGTCGAGCGTGCCGATGACTTCGTAGTTATGGCCGTCCACATTAATCTCTTTCCCAATGGGGTCTTCGTTGAGGAAGAGCCTCTGGACGACGTCGGCGCCGATCACGGCCACCGGCCGGCGGTGCAAGTCATCAATATCCGTGAACAAGCGGCCATCCTTCAAAACCGCGTTAGTGATGCGGAAGTCTTCAGCCGTATTACCCTGCAACCCGGCGTCCGCCATTTCCAGGCCCTTGTACTTTGCCGTGATGGGAGGGCCCCAGTTAGGGACCTCTACCGCCACGGATTCAACCGCTGGGCAATGCTCCTTAATGGCCATGCCTTGTTCGTACTTCAGGGGCTTGCGCATCCGCTCTTCGCGGGTGAGGTTAAAATGGATTCCAAACTGAAACTTGAAAATATACAAGGTGCGGGTGCCGTAGCCCTGCGCCATTTCCACCATTTGCTGGTCGAGTCCCTTGAAGATCGACGCCACGCCGATCACTGTGGCCGTCCCGATCAGCACGCCCAAAATGGTGAGGAAAGCGCGGAACTTGTGGCTGCGCAGCGTGTCCAGCGCCAGCAGGAGGTTCTCGCGAACAGGTTGTCGCCGCTGGGTCATACCTAGGCCTCCATCCGCAGAGCTTCGATCGGCTCGAGGTTGGCAGCCTTGCTGGCGGGATAGATTCCGAAGAACAGTCCCACCGCCGTGGAGAGCACCAGCCCGACCAAGATTGCGCTCAAGGGCACGGAAGCGGTGAAAAACACATCGACAATCTTGCTGACCATGAGGGCCAGGAGGATGCCGATGGCTCCGCCCGAACCCGCCATCACTGCCGACTCGATCACGAACTGCATCAGAATGTCGCGCCGCCGCGCTCCCAAGGACTTGCGGATGCCGATCTCGTGCGTGCGCTCGGTCACACTGGCCAGCATGATGTTCATAATTACGATGCCGCCCACCACCATAAACACCGCGACGATTCCGATGGTCACGGCGAAGATTGAGCCGGTCAACTGATGCCAGGAGTCCATTAAAGTTTCCGAGGCATTAATACCAAAGGTATCATCTTCCTTGTAAGGGGTGTGCCGCCGGGCACGCATCAGGGCCCGAACCTCATCCTCAAGCACCGCCATCTGAAAGGAATTGGATGCCTGGACGTTTACTGCCAGCGAGGGACGAGCTCGGAATACCTTGCGGAAGGTCGTAAGCGGTATTTGAACGAAGTTATCCTGGCTCTGGCCGAACATCGACCCCAGTTTCTCGGCGGTTCCGATGATCCGGAAGGGAAGGCCGTTAACCTGAATCTCCTTATCCAGCGGATCGACATTGGGAAAGAACTCCTTGACCAGATCCTGCCCCACGAAGCACACCATGGACTCGTGTGCGTAGTCGGTCTCGTTGAGGTACCGGCCGGATTGAACCTTGGTTTGTCCAATGTCAATCATGTTGGGGGTCTCGCCGCTAATCCGAACTTCGTAGGCGGTGTGCCCTTTGTAGCGCGCTTGGTTGTTGGAACTGTACATCCAGGCTTCGGCGCCAATATTCTTATAACCCTTCACGTTGTCTCGCAGGAATTCGAAGTCTTCCATACGAATGGGCTTGTTGCGGCGCCGCGCTTTCAGCCATGCCTCGTATGTCTGAGCCCACTTCCACTGGTGGACGATAAAGACGTTGGCCCCCAGGTTGGCGATGTGATCGGCGATGTAGAGATTCATGCCATTGATGACGGACATCACGACGATCAGCGTGGTGGTGGCAATCACCACGCCTAGCAGGGTGAGGAAGGAACGAAGCTTGTGCGAGCGCAGGGCCTCGAGCGCAATCCAAAAGGCCTCGCGGGAGGTGACCCAAAAGCCGCTCCTCCGACCCGCTCGGGGTCGCGGCTTGCGGAGAAGCGCTTGAGTTTGGTTGAGTTCAGCCACGAGACGTCCTCCTGGCTTTGAGGCGTGTCATTCTGAGCGAAGCGAAGAATCTCTGTAGTTGATAATTTCCGGAACGGCGGAGATTCTTCGCGGAGTTTACCCTGAGCGAACTACAGAGACCCTTCGCTGCGCTCAGGATGACAGCGAATGGACTCAGAATGACAGGCCCAGTGGCACGAAGGCGCCATTTAGGTGACGCTTTCGTCGCGTTCGATCTTTCCGTCGCGGACGTGCATGATCCGATGAGCGTGAGCGGCGATGTCACGCTCGTGCGTCACCAGGACGATAGTGTTTCCAGCCTCGTAAAGTCGCTCGAACACGCCCATGATTTCCTCGCCGGTGGCCGAGTCCAGATTGCCCGTGGGTTCGTCGGCCAGGATGATGGAAGGGTTGTTCACCAGGGCGCGGGCGATCGCCACGCGCTGGCGCTGTCCCCCGGAAAGTTCGTTGGGCTTGTGGTGCATGCGGTCCACCAAGTCAACCTTGCGCAAGGCCTCCTGGGCTTTTTCCAGACGCTCTTTGGCGGGAATTCCGCTATAGATAAGCGGCAGTTCCACGTTGTGCAAGGCGCTGGCGCGGGAAAGGAGGTTGAAGGTCTGGAAAACAAAACCGATTTCTTTGTTGCGGATGTAAGCCAGTTCGTCGTCGGAGAGTTCGCTGACCAACTGGCCGTTCAACCAGTATTTGCCGCTGGTGGGAGTATCCAGGCAGCCAATCAAGTTCATCAGGGTGGACTTGCCGGAGCCCGAGGGGCCCATGACCGCGACATACTCGCCCCGATCGATTTCGAACGTCACCCCGCTGAGCGCCTGCACCGCGATGGCTTCGCCCATGTCGTAAGTTTTCCAGAGGTTTTCCGCCCGAATCATGACCCCCACCGGCGGGGTCGCGGTTTCCTGAGTCGAAAATGCCGCCACTTGTGTTCCCATTGGTCTGCGTATTTCCTTTCCGCGCGCCTGCGGCTCCTGCTACGTAGTCGCTCCACCGGGCTTGAGAGCGCTATTGTTCACTTTTACCTTGGTGTGGTTCTTCAGCGTGCGGAGCACACTGAAAGGACCGGAAACGATCTCGTCATTGGGTTGAACGCCTTTGAGCACTTCCACGTCGGACTGCCCCATAATGCCGGATTCGACGGGGGTAAAGACCGCCCGACCGTCTTTAAGCAGGAAGGCTCCCTGCACTTCTTCCTTCCCTTTGTCTTTATCTTTGGCGGAAGTGGGGGGCTGCGATGTGGAGGCTTGCACCTTGCCTTTGCCGCCCTTGCTTTTCTCTTCTTCTTCCAATTGACGTCGCGTCCGGACAGTGAGTGCCTGGATAGGGATCGTCACAGCGTTCTGGCGCGTCGCGGTGGTGATTTTGGCGGTCGTAGAAAGTCCCGGGCGGAGACCCGGCGGAGGTTCATCCAACGTCACCACCACTTTGAAGTCCTTGGCTTCTTCCGTCGTCGACGCACTCGTTCCTGTGGTGGTCCCGGAGGTGCGACCGACGGCGCTCTGGCCGATCTCCGTGACTTTGCCCTTGAACGTCTTGTTGGGGATGGCGTCGATCGTCACCTCCGCGGGTTGCCCCAGTTTTACGTTGACTATGTCCGTCTCATCCACCTTGACTTCCGCCGTAATCACCGCCAGATCGGAGATCTGATAGAGCAGGCTTCCCACCGCGTTTTGAATTCCCGGCACCACGTTCTCGCCCACGTGGACGGGTAAGGAGGTCACGATGCCGTCCAGGGGAGAAGTGTAAATGGTCTTGTCGCGGGCATCCAGAAGGCCCACCAGTGTGGCTTGGGCCTGGGCCACGCGGGCGCGGGCGCTGTCAAGGCTATGCGTGGCCTGCTGAAGTTGGGCTTTGGCCTGGGCCACTCTCGCCTGGGCGCTGTCCAAATTGGCCTGCGCCACCTTGACGTTGTTCAGGCGCGTGTCGAATTCATTCTGGGCAATCAGCCTATCGCGCAGCAAGTCCTCCCCCCGTTTGAATTCCTGCTGAGCGCGGACCAGATTGGCCTCGGCAGATTGCAACTCGGCCTGTGAGGTATTTAAACCGGCCGCCGCAGACCGGACGGCCGCCTCGTACCCCGCCACGTCTGCCTTTGCGGTAGCGAGGGCGGCCTTTTGCCCATCAATGTTGGCGTTCGCCTGGACCGCCTCCGTCTTCAGCAGGAGTTGGCCTTTCTTGACCGTGTCGCCTTCCTTTACATAAATGTCGGTTATCTTGCCGAAGGAGTTCGCATTCACGTTGGCCAAATTCGCCGTAGGCGGTTTAACTTCGCCCGAGGCTGTTACGATGGCCGCCAAATCCTGCCGCGCCACCTTGGTGGTCTGAACCGAGACGACCCCGCCCTTGCTCCAGACGATCCCACCTACCACTAGCCCCACCAGCACCGCCGTTCCCAGAACTACCAGGATCAGCTTCTTCTTTTTTGACTTCACGCTCTTTCCATTTCGGCGCCGGGACGAGGTTGGCGTAGTCGCATTCACACCTTCAGGAGAAGTGATATGTCCGAGTTCCAGTTCGGTTGCTTGGGTCACGGTTGTTCCATCCTTTACTTCGATTGTACGTGCAGGCATCAAACTTCCCCTCGTCATACTGGGCCGCGGGGAGTCTACACCCCCCTGGCGGTTGAGTCCGACCACACCACCCCGTCATCGCGGCAGCGGCTTCTAACTATATTACGGTTTCTCGGCCTGAAAAGTTTCTCCAAAAGACGGCTCTCCCTTGATAGCCGAGCTCGAGGTCTTGCGGCAAGGCAGGCGGGTCTCGCTCTGGTGTTTCCTGCCCAGCCAGGAGAAGGAAGATTGAGGGCATCAACTCATACGCTCATTCCCTCGAGAGATTCTCCAGGGCCTTCGCGCCTATTCTAACTCCGCCCACCACCTTAGAAAAGCTCAATTTGGGGGTCACCGTCCCTTTTAGTAAGACGTTCGCGGGGCGAACATGTCGGCTCGTTTTCAGGTAGTTTCCTAATTTGGCTCGTAGCGCCCCGACTCGTCGGGGCACGTGCCGTCCCCTCGCTACCATGGAAACGACTCTCCTCCTTAGCGGGAGGAGGGGTAGGGGTTGGTAGGTGCGAGCGTCACAACCTCCCCTAATCCCTCCTTAACAAGGAGGACAATTAGCCAGAGTCATTTTCACGCACAGTGGTGAGCCGAAGGGTCATGAAATCTACGCTCAAAACTGGGACACTACCCGTTTTCCATGACCTGATGTTTTTTGACAGTCAAGCCACTCTTTCGGCCTGAGCAGCATCAAAGCTGCTGTCAATCAAACGGGGAGGGAGGACGAGTTTGTCAAGGGAGTTTAGGAGCTTGACTTTTCAGATCTCAATAAATACAATCGGCACTGTCAATGGTTGAGAGAGGAGAGTCGCAGGTGTTCAAGCGGGTTGAATTCAGCAGCCACCGCGTGTGGTATGTCTGTCTCTGGATGCTGTTTTCTGGCTTGATGCTAGGGGGGTTGGTTTGTCCCGCATTGAAGGCGGCGCCTCAAGAGAGCGAAAAGTTAAGCAAGGCAGAAAAACGCCGCAAGAAGGCAATCCAGAAAGAAATGGAGAGCCCCTATAAGAAATGGCTGGAGGAAGAAGTTCCTTACATCATCACGCCTGAGGAGAGGGCGGCTTTCAAGAAGCTAACCACGGACGATGAAAGGGAACAATTCATCGAGAATTTCTGGGAGCGGCGCAGCCCTAATCCTGGCAGCGCCGAGAACGAGTTCAAAGAGGAATACTACCGGCGCATCGCTTACGCGAACGAGCACTATACCTCGGGCCTCGAGGGTTGGAGGACCGACCGCGGGCGAATCTATATCATGTATGGTCCGCCGGACGAGCTGGAAGATCACGATGCCGGTGGCACCTACCAACGACCATTCGAAGAGGGTGGTGGCACGACATCCACGTATCCCTTCGAAATTTGGCGGTATCGTTATATTGACGGCATCGGGACCAACGTGCTTCTGGAATTTGTCGATCCAACGATGACCGGAGAGTTTCACCTCACTATTGATCCCGGCGAAAAGGATGCCCTGCTGCACGTCCCTAACGCGGGGCTGACTGTCAACGAAGCCATGGGTCGGGCCAGCAAGAGGGATCGTTTTACTCGTAGTGACGGCTCGACCCTGGGCACCACCATGACTCCCGTGGGCGACCAATATAATGAATTTACGCGCCTGGATCTGTACGCCAAGATCTTCACCCCGCCGGAGGTCAAGTTCAAAGACCTGAAGGCGGTGGTGACCTCGAAGATATCCGCCCAGCTTTTGCCTTTCGACATTCGTACCGACTTCTTGCGCGTGACCGATGAGACCGTGCTCACTCCCATTACCCTCCAAGTCGCCTACCGTGATCTACAGTTCCAGAACAAGGACGGGGTGATGCATGCCGTCATGGACATATATATGCAGTTGACCAGCCTGGGGGGGAGGAATGCAGGCGCTCCCTATGAGAAGACCCTGGTCGTCGACGTTCCAGAGCATGAATTCCAGAGCTCTTTGGGACGCAGGGCAGTACATCAATATGCAGCGCCATTACGCCCAGGGCGGTACAAGCTAAGCGTGGTGTTGAAAGACGACGTGAGCGGCCACATGGGGTCGATGGAACTCGGCCTGGTCGTCCCGCACTTTGACGAGGGCAAGCTGTCGAACAGTTCCTTGATTCTAGCGGACCTGATCCAGCCCCTGCCGACCAGTCAAGTGGGCACGGGTCCTTTCGTTATCGGGGGGACGAAGGTTCGCCCCAGCGTCAATCAGACCTTTACCCGCGACCAGAATCTCGGCATCTATATGCAGGTTTATAACCTGGGCGTGAACGAGAAGACCCACAAGCCATCCTTAGATGTAGAATACCAACTTCTGAAGGATGGAAAAACACTTCTGGCGCAGGCCGAGGACCCGGTCAAACTGAAGGATGCCTCGCAGCAGTTTACCTTGGAAAAGCAAATGCCCGTGAAAGCGCTTCAACCCGGCAAATACACGGTGCAGATAAAGGTCACGGACAACATAAAAAAACAAACTGTTTCGCCTTCGACGACTTTTGAGGTAAAGTAACCAGCGCTTGGTTTTTTGCCGGTCAGATTGGGGGAGATTTCGGGAGACCAAGACGATTCACATGAAATCCTCAAACTCAGGAATCAGGCTCTCGGTCGTCCTTTTGTCTGCAAGCCTTCTTTTCCCAGTGTTCGGCCCGGGCCGGGCTCTCGCCTCGGAATACGGGCGGTTGGCCGGCGTGGTTTCGGACGATCATGGCAACCCTTTGATGGGCGCCACGGTTCTGGTCATCGGGCCGTTGTTGATTCCCAGCGCGAGCGCCGGGGAAGAGGTGGAGCGCCTTATCACCGACGCCAAGGGCAAGTTCGCAGTGGGGAATCTCATTCCCGGCTGGTACTCCCTCCAGATTATTTCCCCAACGCGGTTACCCGCTCATCGGAACGGGATTAAAGTGGAAGCGGGGCAGACGTCCACTCTGAAATTCGTTTTAGCTGACGCCTTCGCCCCTCTGCGTTTTCAGATACCCGATAGCAGCACACGCTCTTTGAGCGACGATTGGAAATGGGTGCTGAGGACGTCCGCAGCTACCCGGCCTATCCTCCGATACCGGCAAGTGGCCGCCGAGAACACCCCCAAAGCAGTGAAGCCTCCCCTGCCCCCCAGCCGGCGTCTTGTGGGCATGGTGCCGGGATCTTCTTATCAGGATCCACTGGCTAGCGACGTAGGCATGGGAAGTGTTTTGGCTTACCTTCGTCCGCTGTCCCCGGACTCCGATCTTCTGACGGTGGGTTTAGTCGCGGCCAACGGCCCCCTGACCTCTTCCGTGGGGACCGAGTACCGAAAGGGCTTGGGGGCGGGTGATTCCGAAAAAGTCTCTTTGGTCGTTCACCAACTAGGTTTTGCAAGTGGCTTGACCGCTCCCAATGGCGGACCCCTTTCCGCTTCCTCGGCGCGGGGCTTAGTGGCAAGCTACTCGCAAACTCGTCACCTGGGTCCTCGCCTGACCTTGACCGCGGGCGCGGATATTGATTACTTGAATGCGATTCGTGATGTGCTTATCGCCCAGCCGCGCATGAAGCTGGCTTACCGCTTTTCCCCTTCCACCGACTTGGCCTTTCAGGTGGGGCGGGAACCATCGAACGGTTCGGGGACTTTGCTCGACCGCGTCAGTAAGCTCGATTCTTTCCCCCTGCTCACGCTGCGAGCCTATCGGCCAGAGATCGAGCAACTCGACCATTCCGAAGTTGCCTTGAATCGCCGAGTGCATGGTTCCGCGCGACTCGAACTTGCCGCTTACCACGATGGCATCAAGAACGCCGCCGTTTGGGGTTCGGCTCATCCTGCGGTAGCGAGCTGGCTTGCCGGTAATTACCTGCTCAATCCGGCCGTGGACGGGATTTTGGTGAATATGGGTGACTACCGCTCTACCGGATATCGGGTGGCCTACGCTCAGAATCTGGGAAATCACCTCGAGACTCTCGTCGCCTACATGGTGGGCGATGCTCTACAGGCATCTGGGGTTGTCAACCGTTCCCCGGAGGGAGACTTACAAGGCGCGCTCAAGCCCGTTCGGTGCTCCTCCTTGGCCGGACGAGTTTCGGCCCGAATTCCCGTCACCCAGACTCGCGTAACGAGTTCCTACGAATGGGTTCAGCGCGGACTTGTAACCATGGTGGACCCTCACGGCCAAGCTGATTTGCAACTGCAACCATTCTTGGGTATCCAGGTCCACCAACCCCTTCCTGCCCTTGCTTTCCTTCCCGCCCACATCGAAGCCATCGCGGATTTCAGAAACTTCTTGGCCCAAGGTTACTCGCCTGTGACCCAATCCGGCGAAACGACTTTGCTGCTGAGTTCAACTTATAAGTCTATCCGCGGGGGCTTTTCCGTTGAATTCTAACCTCGGGCGAACTGTTGGTGGGCCAAAAGTGCTTACCTAGAGACCGATTCGTCTTGGCGGATTTCCCAAAGTTCTTGGTAGTCTTATGTTCCCAAGGGGAGAGAGTCCGCATACAGAAAAGCGGAGGATATATCCCGAATTTTGTAGCAGGTGTCGCTTCGATCCTGTTGATGTTATATCTAATTGAAAATAAGTAAGTTATTTGTTTAGTGAGATTTCAATTTATGGAATCTAAATTGCTGCAGAGTTGATGCGGTAGCCAATGTAATCGCTCTAGGTGTTCACCTCCAGATGACAAAAGCTCCCCCTTACCGGGTTACGTCCCTATCACTGGCTATCCTTAGCCTGACGCTTGTCGTGTTCGCTGTTCTCAATCTCCAGCAACGGGTACGCTATCGGTTGCCGGAGGATGGGGTTTCCTGGGTTGACTCCCAAAGGGGAGTGCGAGCGTGGATTGTTACCCCCGATGGTCCAGGCGACCGAGCAGGGATCCGAGAGGGCGATCTCCTCGAGGCGATTAACAAGAAACCGATACACACGGCGGCTGACGCCGGGCGCGAGATCTTCCGCCTTGATGTATGGTCCCAGGCAAGCTACTCACTAACGCGAAATGGCGAAAAGTTCCAGACTTCGCTAATTGTTGTTCCACAAAAAGCTGCCGCGACGGTGCGATACTATCTCAGCCTCGTGGGCCTGATCTATCTGGTCATCGGCACTTTTATACTCTTCCGCCGCTGGTCGGCTCCTAAATCGCTGCATTTTTACGTCTTTTGCTTAGCGTCCTTCATCCTCTACACCTTCTCCTACACCGGCAAGCTGAACCTGTTTGATTGGACTGTGTATTGGCTGCAAGTTCTTGCCTTGCTTCTTCAGCCCGCGCTCTTCTTGCATTTCTGCCTTGGTTTTCCGGAGCAGAACACGATCCTGCGCGGTCGCCGTTACGTGATTCCTTCCCTTTATGTACCAGGGGCAACCCTGGCGGCTGTTCATGTCCTGGCGGCCACGGGGCTGGTGATTTTTCCCATGCCCTTACTCCAGGTTCGTTGGCTTCTTGATCGTATAGAGTTTGTGTATCTGGCCGTCTACTTTTTGCTCGGTGCCGTAGTGCTCCAACACGCCTATGGGCGGGCGCAGGTGCCTCTGCTGAAGCAGCAGTTGAAATGGGTGACGCGCGGGACTTGGCTTGCTATCGCGCCGTTTGCGGCCTTCTATGCAATTCCTTATTTCCTGGGCTTTATTCCCAACGCCTGGATGAACCTCTCTGCCCTTTCGCTGGTCTTTCTCCCCGTCACTTTTGGATACGCCATCGTGCGGTATCGCCTGATGGACGTGGATGTCATCTTCCGCAGGGGGATTGCTTATACGTTGGCCACGGCCACCATTGTGGCCGTCTATTTCGGTGTAATCGGGTTATTTGCGGATTATTTCCGGTCCTCGATTCCCATAACCAGCCGCGGTGGATGGGTTCTGGCTGTGGTGGTCACCGCTTTGGTTTTCCAGCCCATGGTGAATTGGATTCAGGTGCGGCTGGACAGGTTCTTTAGCCGCGAGCGTTATGACTATCGTCGCACCCTGCTGGAATTCGCGCGCGAACTGAGCTCCGAGTTGCACGTGGACCGCCTCCTGGAACGGGTAACTGCAAAGCTGACCGAAACCCTGGGTGTGGACCGCCTGGCGGTTTTTTGGGCGACGGAATCTAACCAATTTCGTCTGGTCAAGTCGCGCGGGGTGAGCTACGGGAAGGGGCTGGATACGAGTTTCCTTGACCCCGCTCGCAGCCAGCAGGGCAAAGAGTATCTGTTTTTTGACAGCGTCAGACGCCCCTTTGGTTTCACTCCCTCGGCGCAGAAGACGATCGAGCAGTTAGACCTGCACTACTACTTGCCCTTCAAGGTGAAAGAGCGCACCTTGGGTTACCTGGGTCTGGGGAAAACCCGCGAGGGAGACTTTCTCGCCAGTGAGGATATCGACCTTCTGCAAACCCTCACCGGATATGTCTCCGTGGCGCTCGAGAATGCCCAGCTTTACGAATCGCTGGAGAAGCGGGCGCTGGAATATCAGGCGCTTACCGATTTCAGCGAGAACATCATCGAATCGATTAACGCCGGCGTTCTCGCCTGCGACCTGGAAGGAAAAGTGGGGTCATGGAACTCCGCCATGGAGAGGCTTTACGGCCTGGTGCGAAAGGATGTGGTGGGGAAATCCCTCCAGGCCGTTTTCCCACCCGAGCTTTTGGCGGAATTGCCCAGAGCCTCGGATGCGCAAAGTGTCCTGAGTCTGTACAAGTTTCGCTTACCTACCCCGGGCGGCCAGACCCTGATTGTGAACCTTTCGGCGGTCCCACTGGTGGGGAAGGATGGTCACGTGCTCGGCCGGCTGCTGATTTTCAACGACTTGACCGAGCGCGTCAACCTCGAGGACCAGTTGATTCAGGCAGAAAAACTCTCCTCCATTGGTTTGCTGGCCGCGGGCGTCGCCCACGAAGTGAATACGCCTTTGGCGGTTATCGCTTCCCAGGCCCAAATGTTGACCAAGCAGTTGCCGGCCGACGATCCCCGCTTCCCCACCCTCGACAAGATTATCAAGCAGGCCTTTCGCGCCTCCGAGATTGTTAACAACCTGCTCAAGTTCTCACGCGTCAGCGGCAGTGAGTATACGGATCTCGATTTGAACAAACTGGTCCGCGAGACCGTGTCGCTCGTTGAACCGATGCTGCGCGCTTCCAAGATCTCTGTGAATGCTCAATTGTGCTCTTCTTTGCCCTTGGTTTACGCCAATCCCGGAAAACTCCAGCAGGTTTTCATGAACCTTATCATTAACGCGCGCGATGCCATGCCGCGCGGCGGCGAACTAACCATCGCCACCGAATGCGAAGACTCCTGCGTGCGGGTCGAATTTTCGGATAATGGCTTCGGAATCTCCCCCGAGCACCTCAGCAAGATTTTCGATCCCTTCTTCACCACCAAGTCGACGAACCGCGGAACGGGCTTGGGCCTCGCAGTTACGTATGGAATCATTCGTGAACATCTGGGGAAGATCGAGGTGCGCAGCGCGGTGGGACGTGGCACCTCGTTCCGTGTGGAGTTACCGATTGCGAGGAAGACCGTAAATGTCGCCTAAGGGCTCGATTCTCATCATTGATGACGAGCAGGAAATCCGCGAGAGCCTGCAACAATTGCTCAGGCTGGAGGGTTATCAGGCGGACTCTGCTTCCACCGGGGAAGAAGGTCTGAAGAGAATTGAAGGCGGAGTGTTCGACTTGGTTCTTCTGGACATCAACCTTCCTGACCGCAGCGGCCTGGATTTGCTGAAGTCCATAAAACATGACTCGCCGGAAGTTGGCGTGATCATGATTACCGCCTACGACTCCAGTCAGACGGCCTTCCAGGCCTCCAAGGAAGGGGCCGAAAGTTACGTCACGAAGCCCTGGGATAACGATAAGCTGCTGCTCGAAGTCCGAAACCTCCTTGACAAATCACGCCTGCAAGCCGAAAACCTTCAGCTCCGCCGGGCGCTGAAACGCTTCGCTCTTCCCAACCTCGTGGGCAGAAGCGACAAGATGCAGAAGGTGATGGATCTCATCACCCAAGTAGCCGTCAGCCGCGCCACCGTCCTGATTACCGGCGAGAGCGGAACCGGCAAGGAGCTCATCGCCAAGACCATCCATGCCATGAGCCCGCGCGCGGATCGGGCTTTTGTTCCTGTCAACACCGGCTCCATGCCTGTGGACCTGTTGGAGAGTACGCTGTTTGGCCATCTGAAAGGCGCCTTTACTTCTGCCATCGCCACCAAACGCGGCTTGTTTGAACTGGCCGATCAGGGGACCATCTTCTTCGATGAAATCGGCACGGTGGGAGTGGAGACCCAGGCCAAACTGCTGCGGGTGATCCAGGAGCGCGAGTTCATGCGCCTGGGCGGGACGGAAACCATCAAGGTGGATGTGCGCATCCTCGCCGCCACCAATGCCGATTTGCGCAAGTTGGTCCTTACCGGGCACTTCCGGGAAGACCTCTATTACCGTTTGAACGTCATCAGCATTTGTCTTCCCCCCTTGCGCGAACGCAAGGAGGATATTCCTCACCTCGTCGAGCACTTTTTGAAGAAGTTTGGGGAGGAGAATGGTCGCCTCGGCCTCCAGTTCTCCGCTGAGGCGATGAAAGCCTTAATGGACTACCACTGGCCGGGGAATGTGCGTGAACTGGAAAACGCCGTGGAACGGGCTGTGGTCCTTGCTTCCGGGCCAAGCTTGGGGCTCGATCTTTTGCCAGAACAAC
>Ga0315282_10007546_pt1 | contig 17807 bp, 18 predicted proteins | sample YL17G07_20_MG_FD_203693 | JGI IMG/M metagenome (GOLD analysis project Ga0315282, IMG submission 203693) | Sediment microbial communities from Yellowstone Lake, YNP, Wyoming, USA - YL17G07_20 | ecosystem: Environmental > Aquatic > Freshwater > Lake > Sediment | place: USA: Wyoming | collected... | reverse complement strand
TCAATGTTCACGCCTTCGAGTGCGGCAATCAGTGCCTTTACACGGGACTCGTTAACGGCTACACCAGCGGCAGTAAGGACTGCCTTGACTCCATTCTCATCGACCTTCTTGCCTGCCTTGTGCAGGAGAAGTGCTGCATAGATATACTCCATTTTTTCACCTCAATATTTTATTATTTTACCAGGGTCTTGATCGCCTGGCTTTCTCTCTGGGCTTTACCAATAATCGCATCAACGACATCTTTCTCGTAGATCGCTGCTTCGACTGCAAGACCGCGTGCTTCCCGGACTGCCTTTGTCAGGATCGGCGCCATGGTCTCTTTCGTCGGGATCGCTGCGTTCACCGACAGGTTGAACACCTGCTGACCTGCAAGCTGGATCTGTGCGAGCAGTTGCGTCTCGTCAACCGAAAGCACTGCCGGCTCGTAGATGCTGCCATCGTGGAACGCCACCTGCAGGGCAAGCCCGACGTCCATCGGCTTGATGTCCAGCTTGATAAGCACGGTCGCGATCTTTGCCGAGATGACCGCACCTTTCTTGACGATCGTCTTCGTCTCGCGGATCTTGACCTTGCCCGCTTCAATTGCTGCGGGGATGCCTGCCTGCTGGAGCTCACCTACGATCGGACCCGGCTTGAAACTGGTCGGACCTTTCTCAACGATGATGTCTTCCGGTGCAGTCTCCCCTGCCTTTGCCGCCATCTTCGTCTTGGTCTTTTCCAGCTGCTTGAAGAGCTTGAACGGGTTGTCGTTTGTGAAGATCATCGCGGAGTGGCCGGAGATGTATTTCGCAATCCCCTTCGTTTCCCCGCCGATCTCGTCAAGTGCATGCCTGATTAAGGTGTTTCTCGTCACCTTGATGACCGCCTTGCCCCGGAGATTCCGGCGGATCTGCTGCACCTGCTGTGCGGGAATGCCGTACATGTCGACAAGCCCGATCAGCGTGTACTGCTTTGCATACTTCCTGATCTCCGCAACCTCGTCACGCTTCCATGAGGGCAGGTGGTGTGTATACAACGCCATTATACCAGCCTCACAGCGGGACCCATTGTGGTCTTTACGTAGATCGAACGCACGTTCAAATGACCCTGTTCGAGGACTGCCTCGATCCTTTTCACGACTGCGTCGATGTTCTCCGCAACCTGCTCCGGCGCCATTGCTGTTGAACCGACTTTTGTAGAAAAGACCGTCTTGTCTTTCGTGCGGATCTTCACCGATTTGCGCAGGCGCTCGACGATCGGGCGGATATCCATCTGCTGCGTGATCGGCATCGGCATCCTGCCCCGCGGACCGAGCCGGGGACCGAGATACCTGCCGACCTGTGGCATGATTCCGGTCTCAGCAAGGAAGAAGCGGTATTTACCTGCAACCCTCCGTGCCTCACGCGGTGCGCCACCCAGCCGTTCAACCTCTTCAGGGCCGAGAATCAGATCAACCTTGGCATCCTTTGCCTGGGTGACGATGTCTCCTTTTCCGATTACACAGATACCGATCTTTTCACCGGTTCCGTTCGGAAGAAGAATCGTCTCATCGATACGATTTTTCGGCTGCGCCATATCGATATTCTTGAGATTGATGGTAATATCGATGCTCTCAGAGAATTTACGCTCTGGCGCTTTTTCAACCGCCGTTTTCACGGCTTCCAGAATTTTGGCCCTATCAACCATCAGATTCCTCCATAGTTCGCGACCGACCTTTCGATCTCCTATGGTTTTCTCGATTTATTTCACGAGAACGCTGTCGTACTTGCCTTCATTGATGAGGGCGAAGACATCTTTTGCCCTCTTGCCGTCAACGGTAACTCCCATGCTGACACACGTGCCGACAACCTCTTTTACCGCGGTCTTCAGCTCGTAGGAGAGCATGCTCTCGAGTTTCATGTTGGCAATCCTGACAGCGGCCTCGAATGGTAGATTCCCTACCACTTTGACGTTGGGCTCTGCCGAACCTTTCTCGATACCAGCCTCTTTTTTTATGAGTGCCGTCACCGGGGGGATACCCACGGTGATCGTGAAGTTCTTCTTCGCGTCGACTTCGATCTTGACCGGGACCTGCATCCCGTTGAATGAGCTGGTCTTCTTGTTGATCTCGTCAACGACTGCCTTCACGTTGATACCGAGTGGTCCAAGCGACGGTCCCAATGGGGGACCTGCTGTAGCCTTTCCGCCGGGTACTAAAACCTCGACCACTTCTGCCATAGTCTGTGCACCATGCCGTCCCTTAATTAAGGGCTCCAAGCTTGGGTCTGTAATTATTGATGTGAAGGGAAATAAAGGTAGTGTGGGAATGAGGAAGTATAATAGCTTCAAACGAAGTGTATAATAATTATGGAAATACCGGATTTTCTTTTAGGTATATTGGTGTTATATTTCCTAATAATAACAATGCTAGTTATTGGTGCATTATCAAAATACACGTCAGAGCAAATAAGGAGAACGCAAAAAGAAGATCGAATAAAAATTTTGGATAAGTTGTTCGCAACCTTATTGTTAGGATTTTTCTCAGGGGCAATAGTCATTATTTATTATAATTGGGTGAATTGCTCTTTTTTTGAATGTCATCAATTGGATCACCCTAACTTTTTTAATGGTTGGTTTTTATCCGCTATCGAAGTGATGTTTATCGGAATTATAGTTCTTGTTTCCTGCAAACTTGGAAAATGGATTTTAATTCATAAAAAAACATAAACCCTAATCCCTCACTTACAATAAATCCCGCCACTCCAGCGGGGCACCTCCGTGACGGATCAAGAACTCGTTCGCAACTGCGAATAAGCAGACCTAAAGATATTGAAATATTCTTGATATGGGTGCTAGAAATGAATCTCGTTTAGAAAAACCTATCTAATCTGTTGTGATCATAGTCACTAATGAAAAATAAGGATAAAAAAATTAAAAACAAAATCGACAAAGGTTTGTCTGTTTGTGGAGAAGCAACCGGCGCCGTGGCATCTTCTTCAATTGGATTATGGGTTGGGGGTCCGGTAGGAGTATTTGTAGGAGCGGTTGGTGGAAAGTTAGCGAGGGATTTCATATTAATATTGAAAAAAGATTTCGAAAACCGGTTTCTTAGTGAGTGGGAAAAGGAACGGATTAATATTACTGCGGAATCCGTGAGAGAACGAATACAATCAAATTATAATCAGGGCCTTCAAGTTCGAAATGATGACTTTTTTACAAATGGTTCGATATCTGAACGTTCTACTGCGTATGAAATATTTGAGGGTACGTTCATAGCAGCGAAAAACGAACATGAAGAAAAAAAATTAAAGTATTATGGAAATCTCGTCGCAAACATTGCGTATCATAAGGAAATCGATCGGTATCATGCAAATTATCTGTTGCGGATTGCAGAACGTTTATCATATCGCCAGATTTGTATTTTAGCTCTTTTCAAACGAAAGTCGAATTACGCTCTTAGTTCAAATTTCCACGAATTACTCAAAACATTTGATCAGAACAAAATGATAATCGTGCGGGAAATTGAGGAAATAAAAATTTTGCATTTATTGCAGTCTCTTCCTTCAAAAGAGGCTATAATCGGTGGAGGGCCTGCAGGTAATATCACTCCGGCAACAACTGAACTTAGCGAAACTGGGAATATAATCCATACCATGATGAATCTGGATGAAATTGAGAGCTCGGAAATTGATAGATTGGCAGCAATATTAAGTGATCCTGTCTAGATTTCACATAATTTCCTATGAAATTAAAACTGAAAATAGTTTAATTTACGGTTCCCAAATTTTTTTATTTGCATTTTATCTTTATTTAAACAATTACCGAATCCTTGTCCCACAGTTCCCACAGAACTTTAAATTTTGGGGTACGTCTCCCCCGCAATCAGGACACGTTGAATCTTCCACCCCACAATCTGTTGAGATATTGGATCTGGTTAATACACTGTCTCTGATAATGGTTTTATTGTTTCCAATGTGAACTTTTTCACCGGAGATGTTGATAATTTGTGTCGGTTCTTTCTTTATTGTTTGAGGTTTTATATGTTTTTGTAATTTCAATATTTTCCTTTTTATATCAGTTTTATCGGGGTACATAATATCTTCAATGTCACCGATAGTGATCAAAGATAATTGATATGCCTCTAAAGCTTCACCATATCGATTTAATTTCTCGAAAATTTCTGCTTTACTCACCAAAATATTGGCTTCATCCTCGTCTGAGGGTGTTTCGGATAGCAATTTTTCATAAATTATTAGAGCCTCTTCTATTCTTCCTAATTCCTTGAGTAAATCTGCTTTGCATTTTAACAAATACGGTTTTCGGTTACTTATTTTATCATCATCATAAAGAATTACATTTTCGTATGCATTTATTGCGTCTTCTCTTTTTTTATAACAACTTAAAAAGTATGCTTTCCCATACCATGCATCTGCATCTTTAGGATCTAATTCAAGAATATGATCTATTGCATCTTCTCTTTCTTTATGCAATCCTCTATCTAAACATGATAATCTCCCTCGCCACGCTGCAAGGTTTTTTGGGTCGACAGAAATAACATGGTCATAATTGATTAAAGCTTTGTTTGCATCACCAAGTTGATATAATAGACATGCCCTCCGAAACCAACCGGCGATATTATTTGGATTTTTCCTAATTGCACCATCATATAATCGTAAAGCTTTCTTTCTCAGCTCCCATCGTTGTTCCGATAGATTATCACCTAGGGTATCTGCTTGTAAGATCAATTCATTTGCTATTTTTACTAGATTTTTAGACTCTTTTTCAGGATCATAGATTTTTTTTAATATTTCCATATATTACCTGTTTCTGATTTTGTTAAACATAATCGCTCTCTTCTTTTAAATTTTCTTGAAATTGTAATAGTTGTTTTCTTTCAACTTTGAATTTAACGAATTCTCGCCCCGCAGTTCCCGCAGAATTTTTGATTTTGTGGAACTTCTACCCCACATTCGGGACAAAGTGAGTCATCGATAGAATCCTCAATTGAGATATTCGACCTTGTCAATACACTGTCCCTGATGATTGTCTTATTATCCCCGATGTGTACTTTTTCCCCGGAGATATTGACAACTGCCGATGATTTTTTACGCTCTTTTAATTTATTTCTCGTTCGCGTGAGATCATCCAAAATATTCAATTTATCAGATATATCCAAAGATGCTGCTTTTTCATATGCTTTAATCGCTTCTTGGTAGTTTCCTAGGTTTTCGAGAGAAATTCCCCTTTTTCGTGATACTCGTGCAATTATAGTTTGAACTACTTCTTCAAGACTACACACATTATTTGGGTTATTAAATTCACTATAACTATCAAAATATGTACTTCTTTCTAAATTAAGAGAGACTGCAATATTACTTTCTTCTTGCATCAATATCTTATTATATAACTGAAGGGCTTGCTCGTAGTTCTCAAGCTTTAAAGACGTATCCCCTTTCTTCTCTAAAGCCGAAACGGGAAACCAAAAAGAAGAAGATATTGCTAAATCATATTCTTGAATTGCTTTTTGATATTCTCCAATCTTGTAAAAAGAGAGTCCTTTTTCATAATGATCTTCTTCTTTTTTGGGAATGTTGAGTTTGATTTCAGATTCCTTATTGGAAGGTTGTTCCGGTTTAGGTTTTATATCTTTAAAAATATCTAGAAATCCCATGAGTTTAGTTTTATGTAAATAGTTGTTAATTTGTTTTTCCAACGAATTATCCCAATAAGACGGATGTCTGACCATGAGTTGCCAAGGGTTTCCGATAGGATCCCGGCGTCCCACCAAAATTACACGCCCGACCCCCCCTCCGGAGGTGGGCAAACTCGCTAAACTTTTGAAACGGATTAACATACTCCAGCAATTGCAAGAGGGCAGACCACCACGACCGGGCGTTCTCATCCCGTTATAAGAATTTCAAAATGCCATGACTCCGGCACGCAGTAACAAATTATTCCAGCCAGTGCAGGAACTCCTCTTCCGTGAGTTCCGCTGCTTTGATAATCGATCTCAGTGTCATCCGGTCAAGTTCATCGTGAAGGGGGATGGTAACGTTCAGTGTAGTATCGGGCATCTGCTTTTTCATCCGCACATGACTGCCTTTCTGGCGTATAAAAAAGAATCCGGCCCGGGTCAACGCCCGGATCGCATCATTTCCCGAAATAACAGGGAGATGCTTCAAACAGCGACCTCAATAATACGTGCGCCTTTACCGGGGATGATCTCTTCATCAGGTTCAAGATACAGGGAGATCGCTTCCTTGATATTCTTTTTTGCCTCTTTAATAGTCCGGCCCTGCGTGATACAGCCGGGAAGAGAGGGGACTGTTACTACATACCACCCGTCCTCTCCTTTGGTGATCACAACTTTCAGGTTCATGGTCTGCCTCCCTTTGGTTATCATACTTGTTCGAACCGGCAGAGGATAATCTTTATTGTGCGAGTATGAGTCTTCCCGCTTGGAGAGGCCCAGACATGGTGGCCGGGCAACCCCCATCCGGGGTGGGCAAACTCGCAAAACTCATGCGAGCCGTAGTGCGGTGAGCGCTACTAACTGGAAAACGGACAGGTCAACATGACCGGCCGTTTTCGTCAAAAATTTACAAATGCCACCGGGTGCGGTACGCTGAACAAATTCTTTCCAGCATCTTCTGATATTCAGTATCGATGTCGATATCCAGATTATTTTCCCGTGCGAGGTATGGTGGATTTACATTGTCGATAAATATCGGGATGAAGAGGATGTAGTCATAACCTTTGACATGCGTATGCCCGATCTTTCGCGTGGGAAGGGCCTGGAATTTCTGCATCGTCAGCACTGGATCGGTCACCCGGTTTTCACTGATATCCTCCGGAAAATCATCCCATAGTTTCTGATCGCCCGTAGATAGCCGCGGCACAACCGTATCCTGGAACTCCCGGGCTCTCTTCTTGAAATGGGATTTAACACCGTCGGGGATATTCAGCACCCGTTCAGCAATCCCAACCATGACGGTAGCTCCCATGATGATCTCGGATTTTATACCGTGGAGATCCTGCAATACTTCGTAAAGGTCATCGAAACGGGCATCACGGTTCCGGTGAGCGGTGATAACCGATTTATTTTCGATGCAGACTCTGACTTTCTGGAGATCGGGATTGCCGAAAGCATCCGGCTCCCCGATAAGCAGATCCATTTTTCTCCCCCGTTGGGTGGGAGACTCGACATTTAACCAGCTTTTTACGATCTGCTTATCGATATCCTGTTTCAGTTCCGGGCATTTTTGCATCAAATCCCGGAAGATTCCCCGGCTGACAATGTCTGAATGCATCTGCTGACGGTGATTGTGATAGTGTTCTGTTACGATGTTGTCGATCACTTCGTCGAAAGGTGTCTTCATCGTATCATCCATTTACCCGGCGATTTCAGCGGAATCTTCAGGCACTTGAAGAAAGCCGGCTTTCTGCCCGGATAGCCATCCATTTTCCAGAATATTGAAGGGAACCGGTACCTGTTTCAATATCGTGCTCTGTAACCGGAGAAAACCGTTCGCTGCCCGCTGGCAGTTTGATTCCAGCCACAACCGGACCTCACGGGAATTGAGATAATCGTTGAGCACTTCGAGATGGTCGGGATTTTTTGGGATGATATAATATACCGAATGGCCCGGGACAAATTCCCCCGAATCGTCAATCCTGAAGAAGGGTTTTTCCGTGATATCCTTGCAGAGAATTTTCCGTTGCAGTATCTGGTTAAGCGGCGGATTTTCATGGAATGCATACCAAGGTTTTTTTGCCGTACAGGTCCGTTTCAGCAGGCGGCGGTGATTTTCGGGAGTTAGTAAAAATTCTTTTAATGCACCAAGCTGGCTTTCCGGGATCAGCTTCCCATTCGCATCATAGGGGGCGATCATTTCGAGATCAGATCGGACCAGTGAAGAATTCGAGGATAGATCTCTTCCGGTTATTGTCGGGAATGCATACTTTTTCAGATCAGTCGGGATAACCTGCTTTTTGTGGACAAAGACCGCATCTGCTCCGGTCGCAACCCCGCAACTGACCCGGAGGCATATCTCGCCCAGCACGCAATACCCGGTTTTCTTTTCTGTTTTTCCGTAAAGGGAGGGAAACGCAGATGTACCATCATTTGGCATCTCGACAGATTTTGTCTGACCATCCCGGAACACTATCCTAGTCAGCCCATCGGATTTCCGATGAGTTATAGTAGTAACAGCCGGGTACGTGACTAAGTTCGCGAATGATTGTTCATGGATCAGATCGATCTCATCGATGGAATATCCCGACAGGATGATCCTGAGCTGGGACGCACTTTTTACCGAAAGATATTTTTCCGGTGTTATGAAGACGAGTCTCGCGTCTTTTTCCAAGCAATGGAGCGCCTGTTCGAAGAAGAGGAAATAGAGATCGAACCGTCCAGTTGCCGAGCGAAACCGCGTGCGGTATTCCCTCTTTTCCTGCTCGGTTAACCCGGTAATGGGAACGTACGGAGGATTTGCGATGATAAACTTAAATTTCCCAGCAGGAGCCTGCAGAAGAAAGTCCTCGTGCCTGATCTGTATTGAAGGGTATCCTGAATATTTTCCACATGCGATGGCGATATGGTTAGGATCGGAATCGATACCGGTAATGCGGGGGATTTCCCGGTTATTCTTATCGCACCACCGGATTATCCCGTCGATAAACGCCCCCCGGCCGCAACCGGGATCAAGAAGAGTATCTTCCGGTTCCGGTGGATTTTTTTCAAATAATTTTGCCACCATGAGATCGACGACAAGTGGTGGCGTTGGGACAAATCCCTTCATAAGAATTTCCTATCCATATCTTAAGGATCGGGAGTATTAAGGGTATCGACCGAACCGCGAAAGTGAACACATATCAAGGCGAGTAAACACCCCGAAGACCCGACCGTATGCCCACCTTCCGGTGGATGTCAAACTCGGTACTCTTGTTAAAACTGGGAGTGCCCACTCCCACAAAAGAGAGGGGGTGGCTGCCACTACCAAAAAGAACAAGGGGGGAGGGGGACGGCCGGTCATATTTTGGAGAGGGGGTGGTTGACGGCCTCTTTCTTTTTGCAGTGGGGGAGGGGGTGGGACCCACTCCGGGCACATGAGCGGCTCCCACCCCCCTCTTGATTTTCGGCCCCGGAAACTACCACTCCGTCGTGGACTCCACGCGAAGCTGCACCCGTGTTCATGCAACCGGAGGGGGGTGGGGGCCTGTCCGGCTGATAAGAGGGGGGTAGGGGGACGGTTGGTCTTATTTTGGAGAGGGGGTAGGTGACGGCCTCTCTCTTTTTGAAGTGGGGGAGGGGGTGGGTAGGGGTGGCACACAAAAATCAGTACCCGATAGAGGGGAATATTCCCCGGCCAGCATCCCGTAATACCGGGTCGATCGCCAGTGATCCCGCAGCCAGACATGCTCGCGGAGGGTGCCTTCGTACTGCAGCCCGCATTTTTCCAGGACATGGGCCGCGGCGTGGTTCAGCTCATCGCATTTCCCGTAAATCCGGTGCAGGGAAAGTGTGCCAAACCCGAATGCAAGAAATGCCCGGAGAATTTCCGAGGCGTATCCGGCTTCCCAGAATTCCGGGAGCAGGACACAACCGACTTCCGCAATGCTCTTTTGATCGGGATCGATCTCCAGGAATGCAATACCGGCAAAATCTCCCGTTGCCGGTATCCGGGCCGCAAGCACGTAACCCATCCGGTCGGTCCGCTTTGATTCATCGATCCCATGCTGCAGGAACCCGGCAACCTGCTCGTCGTTCTCAAGCCAGATGAGCACGTACCGCATCACGCGGGGATCCCGGGCGATGCGCTGAATGCTGGCGAGATCCTGCCCGGTCAAATCCTCTAAGATCAGCCGTTCTGTCGTGAGGCAAAAACTCAAATTCCATTCCCCATAAGTTAACACTGTGGAAAATGTTTGCCCGGAAACGTTGAAACCTTTTCGAAAAAACATCCGCTCCGCCTTGCCAAAAAAATAAGAAAAACAGGAAGGCAAGAGATCTTTATTTAATGCAACAGAAAATCAGCCGTTCAATAAGACTTCACCTGCGGGAAAAAGGAGACCGCACCACCCTTCCTTATTTTGTTACGAGTCAGGATACAGGAGTTCCGGCTCTCTTGGCAACGACACCGCCTTTCATGACAAAATCCACGGTTTCCGTTACCGTGATGTCTTCAAACGGATTACCCGGCATAGCAACAATATCAGCACACCTTCCCACGGCAAGGACGCCAATATCATCCCTCCGCAGGAGTTCTGCTGCCATGCCCGTCGCCGCCCGGAGTGCCCTCTCGGGTGTTATCCCATTGGTCACCATCTCGCCAAACTCCCGCGCCCCGTTTGTCCGGTACGAGAAGATCCCCAGGTCTGTCCCAAAGGCAATCTTCACCGGACTTTCCGCGATACTCCTGGCACCGTCAAGAAGAGCATCCCGGTATTTGTGCATCTTCATCTGCATGTGGGCCGGGGCATTGAGAACCTTCCAGTAGGCCTCATCATCCGCCATCCGGGCCGGCCGTGTGGCCATGAGCTGCGTGGGAACAATATATACGCCCCTCTCCTCCATGAGGCGAAGAGTTCCCGCTGATGCCATGCTCCCATGCTCGACGGATCTCACGCCGGCAAGAACCGACCTGTGGACCGCTTCGTCCCCGAGGACATGGGCTGCGACCGGGCGGTTGAAGTCCCGTGCCGCTGCAACGAGGGCATTCATCTCCTCCTGCGTGTATGTGACCTGCAGGGGATCGTCACCTGCGGTGGAGAAGCCTCCCGATGCAGCATATTTCACCCATTCGGCGCCGTGCTTGATCTCGTTTCGGACGACTCTGCGGATTTCGTCCGGCCCGTCAGCAAGGCAATTCTCCCAGGGATGGTTTTCCGGGGCAAGGGAGAGCATCGCGTTCATGTGGCCACCGCGGGATGAGATCATGTGGCCCGAGCAGATCAGGCGTGAACCGGGTATGATTCCCCGCTCCGATGCCAGTTTCAGGTCCCGGACCGTGAACCCGTGGAGGTCCATATCCCCGCAGTCCCGCACTGTGGTGAAACCATTCATGAGAAGGGTCTTGAGTGCCTCTGCACCAAGGAGGGCTTTGTAGGAGGGGGAATAACTCCAGAAACTGCCGATCAGTTCGGGCCGTAGGGTGAGATGGACATGGCAGTCAATAAAACCGGGCGTGATCATATGGCCGGGAAGATCAATAATCTCTGCACCGTCGGGTTCCCGGACGGTCTTTTCGATCTCCGTAATGGTCTCTCCAAGGATCAGGATCTCCCGTGGCCCGAGCGGTTTGTCTGTAATCCCGTCCCAGACATTCCCTGCACGGATGACAACCGGTGTCATCGGGTAACCTTCTGGTCTTTTATATCCGGGGGGTATGCATCACACAGCTCGCGGAGTGCCGGTGCCAGCACCCGGGTCTTCCCGACGAGCGCTGCGATCATGATCGTGTCATAAATCTCGTCCCGGCTGGCCCCTTCTTTTGCCGCTGCACGGATGTGCACCTTCATGCAGTATTCGGCTCCTGCACTCACCGCTGCTGCCAGCGCCACGAGCTCGGCAGTCCTGGGGGATAAGTGCTTTGGCCTGCAGACCATCTCATCTGCAAGGGAAGACAGCGCAAAGTATTCCGGCCGTTCCCGCAGAACGGGCAGGATAAACGGCATGCTGCCCAGCATCTCCCGGGTATCAGTCAGGATATCATCGCTGATTGCGTCTGCACGGGCAAGGAAGTCATCCAGTGCCATCTGGTTCTCTTTTCTCATTAGTCCTCTCCGGAATTATCGATAATATGTTCCTACGGTTAGCGCCGGATAGCATAAACCATGCGCAACGGGACAGCACAAACCCATCCGACCCCCAATGACCCCCTTCGCAAGTAAATCTCCTGTCATAAATCAGAACCAACCGGCATGCAGACTTGAACCGGAGGTGTTCGAACAGGTCGCCAGTGGCATAATATCCCCCATCCGTTACTGCTTCAAAAGGCCTGCTGACCATATGCAGGGTATCCCGCTATTCAGTGAATAAAGCCGGTTTCACCGCAACAGATAAGAAATAGTGATCTCTTACACTTTCCCACGTACCGTAAAGAGTGTGTCCATGAATACCAGCAGTTGGCTGAACCCCAATCTTGAGAGAAGAAATTCAAATGCGCATGGCTGGGGGATATTTGCCAAAGCGGATATCAGAAAAGATGATCGGCTGGCAATATTCGGGGGGAAGATAATGCTGATCGATGAGATGTACCAAATCCCTCTGGATATGCAGAGATATACCATGCAAATCGAAGAGCGGTTTGTCCTTGGTCCTGCCAGTCCAGTTCCGGAAGATACGGACTTTTTCAATCACAGCTGTGACCCCAACAGCGGTTTTCGTGGCCAAGTTTTTTTAGTTGCCATGCGGGATATCAAAGCCGGGGAAGAGATCACCTTTGATTATGGCATGACCGTTTCAGTGTCGGGGGGAAGCGATATGGTCTTTAAAATGGATTGTGCGTGTGGTTCTCCCAATTGCCGGAGAACAATAACGGAACAGGACTGGATGCTTCCCGGATTACAGGTTCGCTACAAAGGCTATTTTTCCCGGTATATCCAGGACAAGATAGAGAAACTGAACGAAAACGGTTTTGGTGGGCTGATAAAAGAGGACGTTATCATCCCTGGCAATAAAAAAGCCGGATTGCTTTTCCGGTAATGACGCAGTCCAACGACAATCACGTATATTAATCCCTGTGTGCAATCCTTGGTCGATATTACCCTCCATGACCCAAAGTCTATGTTGCCGGTTCCTTCTCATCTCCATGATACTCGCAGGTCTGGTACTCTGCGGGCCGGTCTTTGCTGCCGATGGTCCGCCCACCGTGATCAGGGTTGTCACGGACAATAACTACCCCCCTTATACATTCCCCGACGCTAACGGCAACATCCAGGGTATTGCCGTTGACCAGTGGCGACTTTTCGAACAGAAGACCGGAATACCCGTAACAATAACCGGGCTCTCCTGGGACGAGGCGCAGAGCCGGCTGCTTGCCGGCGATTTTGATGTCATCGAGACCATGGGGTATACGGAAGAACGCGCCCATACCTATGATTTTTTAAAACCATACTCCCGCGTCGATGTCCCGATCTTTTTCAACAAGGAGATAATGGGCATATCCGGCCCGGACTCCTTAGGCGGCTTTGTCGTCGCAGTCCAGTCCGGCGATTCAGTAATTCCCATTCTGAAGTCCCATAACGTGACATCGTTAAAAGAATATGCCACGTACGAGGATATCATCCGCGACGCTAAGGCCGGCACCATCTATGTCTTCTGCATGGACCGTCCTTCCGCTCTCTTCTATATGCACAAGTACGATATCGCGGCGGATTTTAAGGAAACAGCACCGTTATACTCAACGGACGTACACCGTGCAGTCCGTAAAGGCAGTCCGCTCCTCCCGGTCCTTACTGACGGGTTCGACCGGATCAGCCCTTCCGAGTACCGTGCCATAGAGGACAAATGGCTCGGGACACCCCTTTTCGATCCCGGGCTCGTGCAGCTTGCCACAATCATTTTTCTCGTCCTCGCCGTCATTGCACTCTGTCTTGCTGCCTGGATCTTAATTCTCAGGCGAGCGGTTGCATTCCATACCCGCGAACTGCAGGAAGAACTCGCACGGAGGAAACTGGCCGAAGAGGAGCTCGCCCGGGCGAACAGGACGCTCCAGCTCTTCGGCCGGCTCCTGCAGGAGGAGATCAAGACGAGTCTTTTTGCCCTCCGGGGGTACCTTTCCCTGATCACACCGGATCCGGCAGACCCGAAAGGGCAGGGATCTCTTGAGCACTGCCTGCAGATCTCCGCGTCGATCGAGCAACTGGTCGATTCGGTGAGGTACCTGCGTGAAATCGGAAACAGGAAACAGGAATGGACTGATATCTCCCAGGCTTTCACGTACGCCCGTTCCCATCACAAGGTGCTCGGGATCACGTTTGAGGCGGATACCCGCGGGATCGAGGTTTTTGCCGAACCGGTCTTCGAATCGATCCTCTCGATCCTGATCAGCGATTCCCTCCAGTTCGGAAAGACCGTGGACCATATCACGCTCTCATGGCGCAGATCCGCAGACGCAATCGTCCTTGTCTATGGAGATAATGGGACCGGGATTGCCGAATCCGAGAAGAACAGGGTATTCCTCCGGCCCGAGGACGGTGGGACCGGACACCGGCTCGCTGTCGTAAAAGAGATCCTCTCGATGCTCGGCATGGAGATCTCCGAGAACGGCGAACCGGGACGCGGGGTGCGGTTTGAGATCATAGTTCCGGAAGGGAGATACCGGTTTATTCACCCGTAATCCAAAAAAAAAGATGCTTGCAAATTATTTCTTTTCGGAGAACTTCCCGACCACGTTGCGGTACCGTTCCTCGCTCAACCGGAGAGCCTCCTCTGTTCGTTTATACTCGGTAATATCCCGGCCGACCGACTGGTATTCCACGAGAGCTCCGCTTTCATCATAGATCGCCCGGTCGACCCACCGCTGCCAGCAGATTGATCCATCCGGCATAATGATACGGTGATCGATTGATGCAACCGGGTTTTCCGGTGTCAGCGACTTAAAATGGTGTACAATACTCTTACAATCTTCTTCGGGAATTTCCGGTATGAAAATATGGCCGATGATCTCCCTGCGGGACTTTTTAAAGTACCGGCAGTACGCATCATTGACAAAGACATGCGTACCATCCGGGCGGAACCGGCAGATGAACTCGGTCTGGTCCTCGACAACGTTCCGGTATCGCTCTTCACTTTCCTGGAGGGCATGCTGGCTTTTTACAAGATCCTCGAAATTCGTCCGTAGTTCTTCCTCTATTGCAGTCAGCTGTTCATAGGCCGCGGCGATCTCCTCATTCTTTTTCCCGAGATCCAGTTCTGCAATTTTCCTCTCAGTGATATCTTCGAGTGATTCAACGGCGCCGATGATATTCCCGTTCCGGTTTTTGATGAGCCCTGCCGTGAAATGGAGCCATTTCCCCTCATTGCCCATATGAGGGAAGAAATCCGTCGCTTCATATGCATCGTTGATAAGGACGGATTTCGCATACTTGTCCCGGTACAATTCCGGAATCTTTTCCAATGCACTGTCTACGAGAAGATCAGCCAGACATGGACGTTTGGTATGATAGAAAGCCCTCCATTGTTGATCGGTACCTGTCACCTCATCTGCCACCATCCCGCTGTACATAGCAAGCGCATGGTTCCAATAGAGGATTTTATGATTGCGGTCAATCACGAATTGCGGTATCGGGGATTCCTGGATGATCGCATTCAGGGTATTCTCCTTGTCTTCAAGAGTATGCTGGCTTATTGCAAGATCATCGTAACTGCTCCTGAGCTCTTCCTCTGTTGCGGTCAACTGTTCATACGCGGCGCGAAGCTCTTCATTCTTTTTCGCGAGGTCCAGTTCTGCAGTTTTCCTGTCAGTTATATCCCTGCCGACCGACTGGTATTCCACAAGAGTACCTGACTCATCGAAGATTGCCCGGTCACTCCACTGGTGCCATCGTAAAGAACCGTCAGGTAAAATAACCCGGTGCTCTGATGTTCCTGTTGGGCTGTCCCGGGTCAGTGATGCGAAATGCGAGCGGGTTATCCCGGCATCCTCTTCCGGTATTTGCGGGATGAACCGGTGACCGATGATTTTCTCTTTTTGCATTCCGAAATACCGGCAATAGGCGTCATTCACAAAATTGTGGGTTCCATCAGGCAAAAACCGGCAGATAAATTCAGTCTGGTCCTCGACAACATTCCGGTACTGGTCCACACTGACCTTTAACGCCTTTTCTACCTGACGTTTTTCAACAGCCCTTTTGACTTTATGACTCAGTTCCCGGAATTGTGAGAGGGTATCTCCCCCTTTCTGGACGTAATAATCCGCGCCGGCATCGAATGCCTGAATGACAATTTCTTCCCGCCCTTTACCGGTAAAAATAATAAACGGAAGATCCGGATACCGGGAGCGGATATTTTTAAGCAGTCCGATTCCATCCATTTCCGGCATCTGGTAATCGGAAATTATACCGTCGTAATCTCTCTGTTGCAGCAAATCAAGTGCATCCACAGGAGAAGGTGTGGTTTCAACGTCAAACATACCACTGCGTTCAAGGAATTTTTTCCCCAGATCCAAAAGGGCTGGTTCGTCGTCTACATAGAGCACGGAAATGCGATTGCAGGGCACAGGCACGTTGAACACCTAGGATAGCGCAGGAGACTGCCAATTCACTCCGTGCCAATCATGATGCCCGGATGATTTGAAATCTGATGATTCTTTATATCCTTCAAGTGATTCCTCGAATATAGATTGGATAAGTGTTGGGTTTTATGATATTTAACAAAATCTATTTAGTATATACGTTTTTTTACATTTAGTTATCAATAGCGCGTACAATTGTATCCGGGTCACAATGATTATTTCAAGAGGGGAGGATTATACCTATTGTTTATCCTGCATCCGCCGGATGGGACATTGATGGAGGGAGTATTCTGGACGAAAAACACTACCGGAATATAATTGGCCTTTTAAAGGATGCACAAAAAGGGCTTACAATCGAAGAAATTTCAAAAACCTTAAACCTTAGCAGAATTACAACGACAAAATATCTCAATTCCCTCTTCGTTTCCGGCCAGGTAAATATGAGAAAGGTCGGCCCGGCGAAATTATATACCCTCTCGACAAGACTCCCGGCCGAACAGATCATCAGCCAATCGTCGGATCTCATCCTTGTTCTTGATGAAACATATACCCTCCGTGATGTCAGCGATTCGTTTCTTATGGCATTTGGGATCAGTAAAGATGATCTTTACAACATTAATATCAACACGACGTGCATCGGCCCTGATCTGATCGACCGGATCCGCGATTCCGTAAGACAGGGAATGGCAGGGAAAGAGTCTGTGGCGAATGCATGGATTCCGGTGCAAAAGGATTGGAGGGCATTTTGTATCCACATTATCCCTCTGGCATTTGGCTGGGGAGAAAAGGGAGTGGTTATCATGCTTGAAGATCGGACCGGGGAGATAATGGCCCATGAAGAAAACGCTCTTCTTGCCGATCTGGTCAATGCCTCTCCAGCTGCCATTACCGTTCACGATCTCGAGGGGAATTTTCTGTATTCGAACCAAAAGGATCTCGATCTTCACGGATATTCGCTCAATGAATTCCTTGATCTGAATCACGAGCATCTCGATATTCCTGAGTCTGCAAAAACCATTGCTGAACGTCTGGAGGTACTGAAGAAATCCGGTGAGGCATCATTTGAAGTCGTTCATTTCCGGAAAGATGGCCAGCAAATACCGCTCGAAGTCCACGCAAAAATCGCCCGGTGGGGAGACAGGGACGTGATCATCAGTATCACTACCGATATATCCGAACGAAAACGGGGAGAGCATGCCCTCAAAGACAGTGAACGCAGGTTTGCCGATATCATCGATTTTCTCCCGGACGCTACGTATGTTGTGAACAGCGAAGGCACTGTTATCGCCTGGAATCGCGCCATTGAAGAGATGACCGGTGTTCCGGCAGCCGATATGATCGGGAAAGGGGATTATGAATATGCCCTCCCTTTCTATGGCGAACGCCGCCCGATCCTTGTGGATCTTATCTTCCAGGATGATCCGGATGTGAGGATGCACTACCGGCGCCTTCGGAAAGAAGGAAGTACCTTTACGGCAGAGACTATCCTGACCCTTCCGGGTGCAGGAGAACGGGTCCTCTGGCTGAAAGCATCCCCTTTTTACGACAAGGATGGCAGGATTGCCGGGGCGATAGAGTCCATCAGGGATATTACCGGGCGCACACGGGCAG
>Ga0315282_10007545_pt1 | contig 17809 bp, 10 predicted proteins | sample YL17G07_20_MG_FD_203693 | JGI IMG/M metagenome (GOLD analysis project Ga0315282, IMG submission 203693) | Sediment microbial communities from Yellowstone Lake, YNP, Wyoming, USA - YL17G07_20 | ecosystem: Environmental > Aquatic > Freshwater > Lake > Sediment | place: USA: Wyoming | collected... | reverse complement strand
CGGGGGGTATGGTTTAAATTAAAATATCGGAAGAGAATGATAAGGCAGAGGAGAGCCAATGAGACGAACTTCTTTTAAGCTTTTATTGCTTCGGTTGCTGTTTTTTCTTGTTTTCCCTTCCCTGACGTTTTCGGAAGAGCCCAGATATAGGACATTCTCCGCAGAGGAAATTCAAAAGATGTCGGAACAGATGGCTGTCATCCATACAAAATTCGGGGATATCACTCTAAAGTTCTTCCCCGAAATTGCACCCAACCATGTCGATAGCTTCATCGGACTTTCAAAAAGTGAGGTATACAATGGGACGATCTTTCACAGGGTCATACCCGGCTTCGTCATTCAGGGAGGTGATCCCTTTTCAAAGGGCCCTGACCGGTCGCAGTACGGAAAAGGAGGTCCAGGATATCAACTGAAGGCGGAGTTCAGCACTAAACCCCATAAGCGAGGGACCCTGTCCATGGCGAGGTCCTCCAATCCAGACAGCGCCGGTTCACAGTTTTTTATTTGTGTTACCGATCTCCCCAGTCTCGACGGGCAGTATACCGTCTTTGGTGAGGTAGTAGAAGGGATGGATGTGGTCGATAAGATCGTATCGCAGCCCAGAGATGTTAACAACAACCCAGTGGATAGGATAGAAATGATTGCCGTGTTCGTCTACGGCGAAAATTGGGCTAGCCCGGCGCAATTCAACATGAAATTTAAAAAGAATTATGCAGATTCTGGAGGCAATATAAAATTCCTGGATTATTCAGTTGCCCTTACAGGAACTTTTGAATTATATGTTGGAGGGGAAAGTCCGGTACTTAACCAGGATGGTTATTATGCGTCCTTTTTCAGTTATGACGGGAACATGGCATTTTATGTAAAAGATACCGGCAGCGTATCAACCTCCTCGATTAAAAAAGCAGCGACCGACACTTTCTATTTGAAGGGCACGGGAGGCTTCTCCATAACAGAAAATGGAGAGGTTTTTAATGGCGTTGCTTATTTAGATGGGAAAGGTACGCTGAAAAAAGATAAATCTGGGGTGGTTAGTTCAGTTATCTTAAGTGGAACGATTGGAGGTGGTTCTGGTGACGAGCGCGTATTTAATGGAAGTTTTAAGGCCACTTTAGCCAAATAAGATAATGCCTGGCTTTTGCATCAAAATAGCCTTTAAAAGGGAAGGACTCGTCTTCGAACGGTTCTCCTTGAAAGGTGTAGCGACTGTTCCAGAATATCATGTCTCCTCATTATGGCAATGGTGGGCCAGCTGTTTGTGAGGTTAGCTCAAAACGTTCTTGCTTTATCTGAAAAAATGATAAAAAACCTTCAGTTTACCTCGCTCTTCCAGCATATAGCTCCGACCTTGGCAGCAGAAAATTGACGGACCCTTCAAGGCCGGATCACAAAGGCTTGCAGATGATCTCGTGAACCCGCAGGCCGGTCATTTTAGTGCTCGGCGACCCAGTAGCCACAACAGCAGTATCCGCTCCAGCCCCAGAGCCAGCAACGGCAATAACCTTCTCGCCCGGTCCGATACAGCCCCCATCACAGGCCATCATGAGGATCTCGACACAAACCTTGATGCCCTGACCAAAAATACGGAGAAGGTTGGCCATAACCTGAGGCGTCTTGATCCCGTACAATTCCTCAGTGTGAAACAACATTGTCCCGAAATGAACCCGATGCCCTTTCCCCTGAAGCTGGGCCACAAGCTCCTGAGGAAACGGCTGAGCATTTCCAAAGCCGTACTGCCAGGGAACAACCACCAACCGAAGGTCTGAGCCCTCAAAAAAGTCTGTTGCAGCTCTGGCAGTGTCCCCTCGGGTTGAGGCCAGCACAACCTTCTTGATTCCCCTTTCCAGGGCCCGCTCCTTTACGAGCCGGAGGACCTCGGCAGTATTCTCTTTGCCCGATTTCTCAAAATAAATGATCTTCTCTTCCATCATTTCTCCCCTTATTTGAGGTTTGGTTTATACTCTTGGTTAAAGAATAATGGAGATCCCCACCCTTTCATGAGCGCCGTCCTCCCACTTCCCCTAATACAAGCTGCAAGCATCTCAAGCTCCTCCGGGTCCAATTTCTCTAAGAACTTAAGTTCTGGGTCAGTCTTCAAGATCTTTCTAATCAAAGAAATGAGCTGATCTTTGGTCATAATCGAGGGGCCATCGAGGCACACTCCTAATCTCCTTTCTCCAAATTTTCCAAATTTAGACCAGAAGGGCCGCCCTTCCTCCGCGCTTGCCCTTGAGCCCAGCCCTGAGTCGATCCAAGTATAGGTACATCACCGGTGTGGTGTAGAGGGTGAGCAACTGGCTGAGGATGAGCCCGCCGACGATGGCAATACCGAGCGGGCGGCGAAGCTCCGATCCCACTCCTCTGCCCAGGGCCAAGGGAAGCCCTCCCAGCAGGGCGGCCATCGTGGTCATCATGATCGGCCGGAATCGCAGGAGGCAGGCCTGATAGATCGCCTCGATGGGCGCTTTCCCCTCCCGGCGCTCTGCCTCCAGGGCAAAATCAACCATCATGATGCCGTTCTTCTTCACGATCCCGATCAGCAGGATGACCCCGATCAGGGCGATGACGGAGAGTTCCGTGCGGCAGACTAAGAGGGCGAGCACCGCTCCCACGCCGGCTGAAGGGAGCGTGGTCAGGATGGTGATGGGATGTATGAAGCTCTCATACAGGACCCCGAGGACGATGTAAACCGCGATCAATGCGGCCAGGATCAAGAGCGGTTGGTTGGCCAGCGAGGCCTGAAAGGCCTGGGCCACCCCCATGAAGCTGCCCCGGATGCCGGCGGGCATCCCCAGTTCGTAAACGGACGATTCCACCGCCTTGACCGCATCCCCCAGGGCGACCCCGGGGGCCAAGTTGAAGGAGAGCGTCACCGAGGGAAACTGGCTCTGGTGGTTCACCGCGAGTGACGTCGCCGTCCTTTCGAAATGGGCGAAGGCGCTGAGCGGGACCAAGGCCCCGCTGGAGGAGGGCAGGTAAATATCCCCCAGCGTCTCCGGGCGCTGCCAGAAGCTCGGTTCGACCTCCATCACCACATGGTACTGGTTTAAGAGGGTGTAGGTGATCGATACCTGCCTCTGGCCAAAGGCGTCATACAGGGTATCGTCAATAACCTGTGGCGTGACCCCTAAGCGGGAAGCCGTATTGCGGTCGATCACCACCGAGTGCTGCAGCCCCTTGTTCTGCTGATCGCTGCTCACATCCACCAGTTGGGGCAACGTGCGCATCCGCTGGAGCATGCGCGGAGCCCAAGCGTTGAGTTCCACCAGGTTGTCCCCTTGGAGGGTGTACTGGTAGAGCGCATTACCCATCCTTCCCCCGATGCGCAAATCCTGCACGGCCTGAAGGTAAGTCGGCGCCCCCGGCACCTGGGCGAGTTTCCGGCGCAGTCTGGCGATCACCTGTGAAGCGGGGGTCTTTCTCTGCGCGAAGGGCTTCAGGGTAATGAACATGCGGGCGGTGTTTGTCGTGGTGCTGGTCCCCGTGTAACCCGACACGGCCACCACATCGGGATCGCTCCGGATGATGTCCACCACCTCGACCAGCTTCCCCCTCATGGCCTGAAAGGATATGTCCTGCTCCGCCTGAATGGCCCCCCCGATGCGCCCGGTGTCCTGCTCGGGGAAAAAACCTTTGGGGATTACGGTAAATAGGACGACATTGGTGGCGATCGTGACCAGGACCAGGGTGAGCATAAAGCGGGGGTGGCGGAGGGCCCAGCGAAGGGTCCTCTCGTAGAGACGGCGCATTCCAATAAAAAACCTTTCACTCGCCCGGTACAGGCGCCCGTAGGTTTCGGGCCGGTCGGGCCGGAGAAGCGTGGCGCACATCATCGGGGTAGCGGTGAGGGACATGAGCAGCGAAAGAGCGACGGCCACGGACAAGGTGGCCGCAAACTCCCGAAACAAGCGGCCGACCATCCCGCCCATGAGGAGGATGGGTGTGAAGACCGCCACCAGGGAGGCGCTCATCGACAGGACGGTGAAGGAGATCTCCCGGGATCCCAGCAGTGCAGCCCTCAGAGGGGGAAGCCCCTTTTCCATGTACCGGGTGATGTTCTCCAAAACGACGATGGCATCGTCCACCACAAACCCCGTGGCAATGGTGAGCGCCATCAGGGAAAGGTTATTGAGGCTGAACCCGGCTAAGTACATCACCCCGAAGGTCCCGATGAGTGAGACTGAAACGGCCACGCCGGGGATCACCGTGGAGCGGGCATTCCGCAGAAAGAGGAACACCACTAAAATCACCAGCGAGGCGGAGATGATGAGGTTGATCTCCACGTCGCGCAACGAACCGCGAATCGGGGGGGTCCGGTCCTGAACGATGGAAATCTTGACGCCCCCCGGCATGACCGCCTCCAGGTGGGGAAGCACGCTGCGGATCCGGTCGACCGTTTCAATGATATTGGCTTCGGGCTGGCGAAAGATGATCACGCTCACGGCCGGTTTCCCGTTCAGCAGCCCGGTGGCCCGCAGGTCTTCCACTGAATCTTCCACGGTAGCCACATCCAGCAGCCGCACTGCGGCCCCGGACCGGTAGCTCACGATGAGGTTCCGGTACTGCTCGGCGCCGCGGAGCTGGTCGTTGGCCTGGACCTCCCAGGTTCTTGTCCCGTTCCCCAATTGCCCCTTCGGCCGGTTTACGTTCGTGCTGGCCAGGACCCCGCGCACCGCTTCGAGACTGATCCCGTACTTGTTCAGGGCCGTGGGGTTCAGGTCCACGCGGACTGCGGGAAGGGAAGCGCCGCCCACGAAAACCTGCCCGACCCCTTTCACCTGAGATAATTTTTGCTGCAGGATGGTTGAGGCCGCATCGTACATCTGTGCCGGACCCACCGAGTCGGAGGTGAGGGCGATCAGGAGAATGGGCGCTTCCGACGGGTTGATTTTGCGGTAGGTCGGGTTGTTCGGAAGGTTCGCCGGCAGGTAGCCCCGGGCCGCATTGATCGCCGCCTGGACATCCCGGGCTGCCCCGTCGATATTGCGGTTCAGGTCAAACTGCAGAACGATGTTGGTCGAGCCGCGATAACTGGTGGAGGTCATTTCTGTCACGCCGGCGATGTACCCGAACTGGCGTTCCAGGGGCGCGGCCACCGAAGTGGCCATGGTCTCCGGGTCCGCTCCCGGCAGGCTCGCCGATACCTGGATCGTCGGGAAGTCCACCCGGGGCAGCGGCGACACCGGCAGCAGCGGGAAGGCCACCGCCCCGGCGAGGGCCAGCCCCAGCGTCAGGAGCGTGGTACCTACAGGCCTGTGGATGAAGACCGCCGAGATGTTCATGGAAGGTTTCTGATGTCTCCGGCGCCGTCCGCATTTTCCGGACGTCGGCCTCGGACCTTCCGGGCCAGCCGGTCAAAGGCCAGATAGATCACCGGCGTGGTGTAGAGGGTGAGCATCTGGCTGAAGATCAGGCCGCCGATAATGGCGATTCCGAGAGGGTGGCGGAGCTCGGAGCCCACCCCTTGCCCCAGGGCCAGGGGAACCGCCGCGAGCAACGCCGCTAAGGTGGTCATCAGGATCGGCCGGAAGCGCAGCAGGCAAGCCTCATAGATCGCCTCGGCCGGGCGCTTGCCCGCCTTGCGCTCCAGCTCCAGGGCAAAATCCACCATCATGATCCCGTTCTTCTCCACGATGCCGATCAAAAGAATGATGCCGATAACGGCGATTACGCTTAACTCCGCACGCCAGGCAAGAAGGGAGAGAACCGCGCCCACACCCGCCGATGGGAGCGTGGACAGGATGGTGATGGGATGGATGTAGCTTTCATAAAGGACCCCGAGCACGATGTAGACCGTCACGAGTGCGGCTAAGATCAAAAGGGGCTGGTTGGTGAGCGATGCCTGGAAGGCCTGGGCTGTGCCCTGGAAACTTGCCCGGATGCTGGCGGGAAGCCCCAATTGCTGGGTGGCCGACTCTACCGCCTGTACCGCCTTCCCGAGGGAGATCCCGGGGGCCAGGTTGAAGGAAAGGGTCACCGCCGGAAACTGCCCCTGGCGGTTGATCACCAAAGGACCCGTTGTTTCCGTGACCTTGGCGACCGTCCCGAGCGGGACCTGCCCGCCGCCCGCTCCCCGAAAATAGATCGTCTGCAAGCGGCTGGGATCTTGCTGAAATTCAGGTTTGACCGCCAGGATGACTCGGTACTGGTTCAACTGGGTGAAAATCGTGGATACCTGGCGCTGGCCGAAGGCGTCGTACAGGGTATCCACAAAAAGCTGCGGGGTGATCCCTAAGCGCGAGGCGGTGCTGCGGTCGATCGTCACTGCCACCCGCAGCCCTTTATCCTGCTGGTCGCTGCTCACGTCCCTGAGGTCGGGCTCCTTACGCAGCGCCTCGACCAGCCGGGGAGCGAAGCTGTTCAGCTCCGCCAGGTCGGGATTTTCGAGCGTATACCGGTACTGCGTCCGGCTCACCCGGGCGTCGACGGTAAGGTCCTGCACCGGCTGCATGAACAGCGTGATGCCCTCCACCCGGGCCAGTTCGCGCTGCAGTCGCCGGATGACTTCCGTTGCGCTTCCGTCCCTTTCCTCCAGGGGTTTCAGGTTGATCAGGATGCGGCCGCTGTTGAGCGTGGTGTTGGTCCCATCCACCCCGATGAAGGAAGACAGGCTTTCCACGGCTGGGTCCTGCAGGATCACCCGGGTCAGTTGCTGCTGCTTCTCCGCCATTCCCGGGAAGGAGATCGATTGCGAGGCTTCCGAAATCCCCTGGATGGCCCCGGTATCCTGGACCGGGAAAAAGCCTTTGGGCACGACGATGTAGAGCAAAACCGTAAGAACCAAAGTGGCCACCGCCACCAGCAGCGTGGGCCGCTGATGTCTCAGCACCCATTGCAGCGTCGTGCCGTAGAATCCGATGACCCGATCGAAAACCCGCTGGGAGGCACGAAAGAACCTTCCCTGCCGCTCCTTAGGGGTGTGCTTCAAGATCCTGGCGCACATCATCGGCGTCAGGGTCAAGGATACCACTGCGGAGATGAGGATGGTCACCCCCAGGGTCACGGCGAACTCCCGGAAGAGCCGCCCCACCACATCCCCCATGAAAAGGAGGGGGATGAGCACGGCGATGAGCGATACGGTCAGCGACAGGATGGTGAACCCGATCTGCTCCGAGCCTTTGAGCGCCGCCTCCAGCGGCGAATCCCCCTGCTCCACATACCGGGTCACATTCTCAATCATGACGATGGCATCATCCACCACGAAGCCGGTGGAAATGGTGAGCGCCATCAACGACAGGTTGTTTAGGCTGAACCCGATCAGGTACATCACCCCGAAGGTGCCCACCAGGGACAAGGGGACAGCCACGCTGGGAATGGCCGTGGCCCCCAGGTTGCGCAGGAAGAGAAAGATCACCATCACCACCAGGGCCACCGCCAGCAGCAGCTCGAGCTGCACGTCCCGCACCGAGGCCCGGATGGTCGTCGTCCGATCGGTCAGCACGGAGACCTTCACCGAAGGCGGCAGAGAGCTCTGCAGCTGGGGCAAGAGTCTCTTGATCCGATTGACCACCTCAATCACGTTGGCCCCGGGCTGCCGCTGGATGTTCAGGACCACTGCCGGGGTTTCGTTCATCCAGGCCGCCAGTTTCACGTTCTCCACATCATCGATTGCTTCGGCGACGTCAGACAGCCGCACCGGGGCCCCGTTGCGATAGGCTACGATCAGTGACCGGTACTCCGCCGCCGAGAAGAGCTGGTCGTTCGCCCCGATGATGTAGGCCTGCCGCGGGCCGTCGAAGCTGCCCTTGGCTTGATTCACATTGGCCGCGGAGATCGCCGCTCGAAGGTCTTCCAGGGTCAGCCCGTAGGCCGCCAGGGTGGCCGGATTGGCGTGAACCCGCACGGCCGGCCTCTGTCCGCCGCTGATGCTCACCAGTCCCACTCCCGGAAGCTGGGAGATCTTCTGCCCGAAGCGCGTATCCGCCAGGTCCTCCACCCGGGGAAGGGGTAACGTGTCCGAAGTCAACGCCAGGGTCAGAATCGGGGCGTCCGCCGGGTTTACCTTGCTGTAGACAGGGGGGACGGGAAGGTCTTGCGGCAGATAGGTGAAGGCCGCATTGATCGCTGCCTGTACCTGCTGCTCAGCCACATCCAGGCTGAGGTCCAGGGTGAACTGCAGGGTGATGATCGAGGCGCCGCTCCCGCTGGTCGAGGTCATCTGGGTCAGACCGGGCATCTGGCCGAACTGGCGTTCCAGCGGAGCCGTGACAGACGAAGCCATGACCTCGGGACTCGCCCCGGGGAAGAAGGTGCGTACCTGGATCGTCGGGTAATCCACCGTGGGCAAGGCCGAGACTGGGAGTTCGCGGTAGGCCACGAAGCCGGCCAAAAGGATCGCCACCATCAGCAGGGTGGTGGCCACCGGGCGTAGAATAAAGGGGCGGCAAATATTCATCAGGAGGCCTTTGGCGCGGGGCGGCCGGTGGGTTCTCTCAACTCCAGCCTGCTGCCTTCCCGCAGCCGTTCCGCCCCGTCCACCACGACCAGTTCGCCGGGTGTCAGCCCCTTATCGACCGCGGCTTCCTCTCCTTGGATTTCACCGACAGTGATGGGCCGCATGGACGCCGTCCGCTCGGGTTTCACCACGTAAACGAAAGTGCCCTGGGGACCCCTTTGAATGGCGGGGGCCGGGATAATGGTCGCCCCGCGCCTGACTTCCAGCAGCAGGCGGGCATTGACAAACTGGTTAGGGTATAGCTCACCCTGCTCGTTCTGGAAAACTGCCTTGAGGCGGATCGTCCCGGTGTTGGGATCGATCTGATTGTCGGCGGTCAGCAGATACCCCGTTGCCAGCCTCCGCTTCTGCTCACGGTCAAAGGCCTCGACGGACAATCGCTCGCCTCTTTTGAGTTTGTCGAGCACCTGCGGAAGACTGTCTTCAGGGACGGGGAAGACAACGCTTATGGGTTGAACCTGGGTGATTACCACAAGGCCATTGGCATCGTTCGCCCGAACGATGTTGCCCGGGTCCACAAGACGTAATCCGACCCGCCCGGTGATCGGCGAGGTGATGCGGCAGTAATTGAGCTGAATTCTGGAATTTTCCACGGCCGCGGCTGAGGCCCGGACAGCAGCCTTAGCATTTTCCAGGGATGCCCGATCTGCCTGTAAGGCTGCACGAGCATTTCTCACCGCGGCCTTGTCCGCCTCTACGGTTGCTGCCAGAGCCTCGGCGTTCGTAAGCATCTGTCCGTATTGTTCTTTGGGAACATAATCTTTTTCGACCAGATAGGCGTATCGCTTGGCCTGCTCATCAGCATATTTGGATTGGGCGACATCTTTAGCCAGGTTGGCTTCGGCCTGCTGCACTTGGGCTATATCCCTGGTAAGGATCGCTTCAGCCTGCTGCACCTGGGCGGTATCTCTCGCCAGGTTGGCTTCGGCCTGGGTCAGCTGTACCTCGAACGGCCGCGGATCGATGGTGATCAGCAGATCGCCGCGATTCACCATTTTACCCTCCTGAAATAATACCTCCATCAGTTGGCCCTCGACCCGGCTCTTCAGGATGACGGTATTCAATGGAATCACGGAGCCCAGCCCATTTATATAAAAATTGAAGTCGCCTTTTTTGACCGCCGCTGCAACCACCGGCACCCCAGTAGGCAAGGCTGAAGTTTGTTTGGCAGCCGGCGACTGTACCTTCTCCGACTTGGTGAAATACGCGTAGGCTCCTGTTGCCAGGAGCGCTGCCAGGAGGACAAGCCAAACCCATATAGGCAACGCCAAAAAATGATGGTGCTCGGGTTCACGGTTCTTTTTGGGTTCTTCCATCATGACTCCATATCCCTTATGTCGCCTTACAACCTGCCCCTCTATCCTCTCCCATGGATTTCTTGCCGCTTACGCCTCAGTCGAAAACACATCATACCAAAAATTGAATTTTTTGACCAGAGATTGGGGGATATGGAGACCGATAAAGGCCTCCGGCGAATTTTGGCCCTACCCAGGATCACTTCGTAGGAGAATACGCCATCCTCCCAGGTTTGGGCTTTCCATTGTGTCGAAGAACAATGAATATTTCAAAATGGGAAGAGCTTTCTATCCTGTCCCTGACCTCTTCCTCTTCCGTAAGAGGTCACGATGACCGGAGGCGGTAAAGATGGGAACGGACTGGCTTATAAAGGTGTCCGGTATCTCGAGGCTCTGAGAAATTGGCCCTTCTGACGCTATCCCCATTCTGCCGAGCAGAGCATTCAATCGTTCCTAAATATCTCCTTTCATCATTCCAAGTTTCCTTCGACGTCGCCTTCGTCAAGAAATTTTTTCCGTGCCTTAAGGTTTTTTTCAGGAAAGGCTGAAAATGCCCTTCTCGATGAAAATCGAGAAAGGTTTTTTGAGCAATTCGCCTTAATGATTATCTCTTGACATGCAAGGTGATCGTTTTATCATAGGGTGACTTGCCGAATCATGGGGGAACCGATTTGGTACCTTCAACCGACACTACTTGGGGACCAATGGACTTCCAATTCATCATTGCCGCCGACATTCACCTTGACAGCCCCATGCAAGGCCTGTCGCGCTACGAGGGCGCGCCCATGGATGTACTCCGCGGCGCCACCCGCCAGGCCCTTGCGAACCTCGTCTCCCTCGCAATTGAGGAGAAGGTAGCCTTCGTTCTCCTATCGGGCGACCTCTACGATGGAGATTGGAGGGATTATCACACCGGTCTTTTCCTCATGCAGCAGCTGGCGCGCCTGCGAGAGGCTGGGGTAAAGGTCCTCGTCATTTATGGGAACCATGACGCCGAGAGCAGAATTACCAAGTCCCTCCATCTGCCGGAGAACGTGAGGGTTCTGTCCACGAAATCCCCGGAAACCGTCATATTAGAGGATTTCGGAGTCGCGATTCACGGCCAGGGGTTCGCTAAGAGAGACGTGATGGAGAACCTCGCCGATCAGTACCCGGATGCCAGCAAGGGCTTTTTTAACATCGGCATGCTCCACACAGCCCTCACCGGCGCCGAGGGACACGCGCCATATGCCCCCTGCACCCTGGGTACGCTGCAGTCGAAGGGATACGATGTTTGGGCCCTGGGGCACGTCCATGCGCGGAAGGTGCACAACGACGAGCCTCTGATCCTGTTCCCGGGGAATTCCCAGGGCCGGCACGCCCGGGAGACAGGGCCCAAGGGGTGTACCCTGGTCTCCGTAGAAGATCGCCGGGTAGCGTCGTTCAAGCACAAGGATCTTCACGTCGTGCGGTGGGAGGTAATTCCCGTTGACGCCTCCGGTCAGTCCGCTGCTGTGGATGTGATTGACGCTGCCGTCGCCGCCGTGAAGTCGGAATCGGGCAAGGGAAGCGGAGAGGGACTCGCGGCAAGGCTTCTTATCCAAGGCGCCTGCCGGGCCCATCGCGAGCTGCTGGCCGATTCTGAAAAGTGGACGGCCGAGGTCCGGGCTGCCGTTGCTGCCGCAACCGGCGAAGGGGCCTGGGTCGAAAAGGTGCGTCTTATGACAGTCCCCGAGGCCGACCTTTCCATTTTAGGGGCAGGCTCGGACCCCCTGTCGGACCTGGTTCGATACATCAACGGGCTTTCGGCCTCGGAAGAACTCGGGGCTTTGCTTGCTGAAGACATCAGGACGTTGAAAGAAAAGCTTCCGCCGGAGTTATTCCAGGGCGAGGGAGCAAATGCCCCCGACTCCCCGGAGAGGTTGTCCGGACTCTTGGAAGAAGTCAAGGGAATGCTCATTCAGCGGGCTCTCGCCTCCGGGGTGGGAAAATGAGGCTGATATCCCTGGACCTGATCGCTTTCGGGAACTTCACAGACCGCAGGCTCGTATTCCCGGATGATAAAGGGCTCCAGGTCATCTACGGCCCCAATGAGGCCGGAAAGAGTACCTGTATCAGGGCGCTTCGGGACCTTTTATACGGGATTCCGGAGAATACGGGGGATGATTTTCTTCATGAGGGCAAACGTCTTCGTATTGGGGGCGTGCTGTTGCGCTCAAATGGGGAAAGACTCACCGTTGTCAGGCGGAAGGGACGCAAAGATACGCTCCTCGGACACGATGGACAGCCAATTGCGGAAGATAAGCTGAGGTCCTTCCTTGGCGGGGTTGACAGAGAGACCTTCATCCGCGTATTCGGAATGAGCCGGGATGAGCTGTTGTCCGGCGGCCGGGCCATCATGGAAGGGAAAGGCAGCGTAGGCGAGAGCCTCTTCGCCGCCGGTCTCGGGGGAGCGGACCTCAAAGGACTGCTTGGGGCCTTGGAATCCGAGGCCCAGGAACTATTTAAACCAGGGGGGAGCCAACCGAAGCTGAACTCAGAAGCGAGGACCTACAAAGACCTGAAAACAAAAATCCGCGATCTTTCCCTGCTCCCCAAGGACTGGGAGGAACTTGAGGGCGAGGTTTCTTCCCTCGAAAATCGTTCGCATCAGATCAAAGAACAAATTGCGCGGATGTCGGCGGAGGTAGATCACCTTAAGCGACTCAGGGACGCCTTGCCAGTCTTTGCGGAACTCAAAGATTACCGGAAGAAACGGGCAGATCTTGGCCAGGTAAAGGTCCTCCGGCAGGAGTTCTCCGCCGAACGCATCCGGACCCAGTCAGAGAACGCCCGGGCCCTTTCAGATGGGAAGACCGCGCAGCAAAGGATCGAGGAAATCGACGCCGAAATTGGAGCCCTGATTCTCCCGGAGGATCTTTTGGCCCAGGAGAAGACGGTACAGGGTCTGGTGGAAGAATTGGGCAGTGTTCTGAAGGCCCAAAAGGACCTGCCCAGGGTTCAAGGACAGGTGCTCGAAGCAAGCCAGGCCGCCAAAGGAATCCTCTCCGAGCTCCGCCCGGACCTCTCCTTGGAATCTGCCGGCGTGCTTCGTCTGACGGTGGATCGGGTTGAGAGAATCAGGCGCCTCACGGACGAGCATGGAAAGTTGACCGTCAGGAGGCAATCGGCCGCCGAGAGGGTTTCGGAGAACGGCCGGAAGCTTGCTGAAGCACAGGGGACCCTCACCGTCCTGCCTGGAGTAAGGGACATATCGGAACTGGAGCGTTCGGTGGCTATCGTGCGCAGGCGGGGTGATTTGGAAAAAGCTTATGCTGATGCCAAGTATGCGGCCCACTCTGCCAAGGAGGATGCTCAGACGGCCCTGAAGGCATTGCCCCTCTGGTCCGGAACACTGGAAGCTTTGGAGGCTCTGCCTCTTCCCCCGGAGAAGACGATCGATGAGTTCGAGGATGCTTTCGACGCTGTCGATGACGGCCTGCGGAAGGCCCGGGAGGGCCTCGCAGAAACAAAGGGAAAGATCGAGGAAATCGAGGGCAACTTAAGGACCCTGAAGCTCTCCGGCGAGCCTCCCACTGAGGAGGACCTCACGGCCGCCCGGACCCACCGGGAAAGGGGGTGGTCTCTCGTTCGATCCGCGTGGCTGGAGGGAAAGCGGGACGAAGCTGCGGAAGCGGCCCTTGATCCGCCCCTTCCTCTGGAGCAGGCTTACGAAAAAAGTGTCCTGAATGCTGACAGTGTGGCCGACCGAATGCGCCGGGAGGCTGATAGGGTGGCTCGCAAAGTCGAACTCCTCGCTCAGCGCCGGCTCCAGGAGGAGCGGGCAGAGAGCTTGTCCCGGGAAATCGGACTGATTGAAGGTAAAAAGAAAGACCTGGAAAAGGAGTGGACGTCCAGGTGGGCTCCCGCGGGGATCGTACCGCTTTCTCCCCGCGAGATGCGCGCCTGGATGACTACCGTTAAAGAATTGACCCGAAGGGCTCCCGAGATCCGGAAATTGGAGGGTCAGGCCGGGAAGATCGCCGAAGCAATGGAGGAAAGCAGAAGCACCCTGCTGAGTCGGCTTGCTGCCCTAAGAGAGATACCGCCTGCGGAGAACTCTTTACTCGAAGCAATCCTTCTTGTGGCTGAGGAGGTTGTCCGGTCCGAGAAGGACCTGAAGGCCAGACAAGAGAGTCTTTTGAAGGAAATCGAGGAAGCCACAAAGGGGAATGCCAGGGCGGCAGAAGAAAAAAGGAAGGTGGACGAAGCGTTTGCCCGGTGGGAAGTAGATTGGGCAGCGGTCCTCAAAGGGATAAGCGAAGGTCTCCCGGTATCCGCAGCTACTGTTTTTCTTGACAGGTGCTCTGCCTTATCGAAGAAGCTCGACGATGCCGAGAAAGACAAGGGCCGCATAGAAGGCATGAAGAAAGACATTAAGGAATTTGAGAAGAAAGTGGCAGGATTTACAGCGCGATATGCGCCTGATTTTTCTGGCCTTCCAATCGATCAAGCTGTGAGGGAAGTATCTAACAGGGTGTCAAAGGCCAAGACTGATGCCGCCTCACGGGCAAAGCTTTCCAATGAGCGGGTCTCCAGGAAAAAGGATCTGGACAAAGCCCGGGAGACGATCCGGCTGACCTCCGATGGCCTTACCGCTCTCCGGCGTGAGGCCGGATGCCAAACGGAGGGGGAACTTCCTGAAGCAGAGGCACGCTCGGAGTTAGTCCGCTCCTTTGACCAAAAAATAGATCAACTCAGTCGGCAGGTACTGGTGCTTGCCGCCGGTCGGAAGCTGGAGGAATTCGCAGAAGAGGCGGAGCGGGAGGATCCGGACCAGATCTGGCAGAAACTCGCAAAAGTAGAGGCGGAATTGGCCGAGGCCCAGGAGGAATTCGGACGGGTCCGCCAGAGCTTGGGGGCTTCAAGCGAACGGCTCCGGGCGATGGACGGCCGGGGCCTCGCTGCCCAGGCCGCGCAGGATGCCCAGGAAACCCTATCTTCTCTCAGGGAGAACGCGGAGAGGTACCTCCGCATAAGACTGGGAGCGAAAATCCTTCAGGCCGAAATTGAACGGTACCGGGAGAAGAGCCAGGGTCCGGTACTGAGGCGCGCCGCCGAGTTATTCGCCCTGGTGACTGAAAAGCGCTTCGTTGGCCTGGAGCCTGACTATGGCTCCGGCGACGAGCCGGTTTTAGTTGGAGTGCGGGAAAACGGAGAGAAGGTAGCCCTCGCCGGAATGAGCGACGGCACCCAAGACCAGCTCTATTTAGCCCTTCGCCTGGCCTCCCTGGAGAAATTCGGCGCCGACGGCGAGCCCCTTCCCCTTCTCGTAGACGATGCAATCGTCAACTTCGACAACGCCCGCGCCCGGGCAGCCCTGAAAGTCCTCGGAAATCTGGGGGCAAAGACCCAGGTGATCTTTTTCACCCACCACCAACATATGGTCCACCTTGCAACAGAGGCTGCAGACGGACAGATTCTTCACATCCAGGAACTCATCGCAACATGATGAAAAGTCTGGGATGTAAGTGACGAGCTTTTCACCAGGATGCCGGTCATTCTAAGTGCCTTAAAGGTCTGCTGATCCATTGGTGAAAGTTACGATTTGACCCTGCAAGCGTTGTAAGGTGGTGCGTTGATTGCTTCCTGTAATGTTGTTTTGGGGATCTTCCTTCGGAATGCAACATTTCAAACGGAAATCAGCAACCCATGGCTCGAAAAATAAAACATGAAACATTTCTCTTCTTGACTTTCAATGAAATTAGAAGTATTTTTTAATCGTCATTTCCGGTCTGTCCCTTATTGAAGTTACAACCTAACCTTCAACCTTTTGGAGACAGTCATGAGAGGGGGGTTCCAGAGAGTGCCGATATGAAGCCTCCAGGCGGATTGTCGTATTCCCCTGGAGGCTCTATTGCTTTACAACCTTCTTTTGTACCCACCTTTCCTTAAGCAGGCAATCCAAATCATAGAATGAGAGAGGAGGACACGATTATGGCTACGAAAAAATCACTGTGCGTTGTTTTCGGCATATTAGTGATCTCGGCTTGGATTCTCGGGTCTGCCATTCAAGCGGGGGCGGAGACCATGAAGTGCAGGACTGCCACAACAGCTACTAAAGAAGAGAGAATAGCAGTTAGTGATGAAGAAAGACATGTCCTTGGTTTGCGAATACTGCAAGGGCTGGCTTTCTTTGAAAATGGAGAAATAGCAAAGCTGAGAGTCCACGTCATTTATGACAGTATACCAGGAAAAGGCGCTCAGATAATTTCGTATTACGTTTTCACATTTGAGGATGGGTCCACAATCGTAACCAGAGACCAACCATTAATAAGTGGAACCGGCTCTGCCAAGGTCACAGGTGAGTTAATTAAAGGGACGGGCCGATTTGAAGGAATCAAGGCAACTACTTCTGGTACTGGTAGGAGTTTCCCACAAAGTGAAAAAGAAGCCGGGAGACTTACTTTCGAATATACCTTGACCTATACCCTACCTACTAAATGACTCTTGTAAATTGCACAACGCTCTCGGGCCGCAGGGCCAGAGATGGCTCTGCCCCCCTTATGAGTATTTCTTTCCGTAATCGTCGAGGTACACGACTATCCGCCGATGAAGATAAGTAGGTGCTACTGTGTAAGGGTAGTAAGATTCATATCTTTTGATGTTTGAGCCGCAAATACATGGGTGACTTTATAGACGAATAGCCTCCAATCTAGCAGAGTTGGCAATGGGAGATAGGGAACGGGAGATCGGGGACATCCCCCTGTCAAGAGAAAAATAAAGTCATGAAATTATCAGAAGATGTCGGGTAAAACTGAACCAAAAAGGACGCTCCCTATAAGAGCCTTTAAGAAATCATAAATATGCGCGAAGAATAGAGGCAGGGCTAAATGAAGTGAGATTGCAAATAGAGGAGAATTTACATGCCTGGAAGCTATGCTCACATTACCCTGGTAATTGCGGCTTCAGAGAAAAGACGACTCAATAGTATTAGCGGATTCCTTCGCGAAGCCATTGACGCTGCAAATCTACATTTGAACTTCCTAGAATTGGGATGCATTAGCCCAGACTATCCCTACTTGGACCTTACCTCCAGTGACTCAAAAAAATGGGCTGATGCGATGCATTATGCGCATACTTGTCGGGCCATTTACGAGGGGATTGAGCTGGTCCGCAAACTTCCCCAGGGCCTTGCAAAGCAAAAATGCCTGGCTTGGATTATGGGGTATACAGGACATGTTATTGCAGATATGTCCATTCACCCTGTGGTGGAACTTAAAGTTGGTAAGTATGAGCAAAACCCTACCCAGCATAGGCGTTGCGAAATGCACCAGGATGTTTTCATCTTTAGGCGGGTCGGGACTGGCATGCCCCAAACTGCAAATCACCTTAGAGCTACCATCCTTACCTGCGGTGCAGCTGATAATCCTGAACGCCTCGAGCCGGACATTAAAAATATCTGGGAAGAGCTCCTTAGGAAAGTTCATCCTGAGATATTCTCCGTTGACCCACCTGACATGGACAAATGGCATCGTAGATGCTACAACATACTTGAAAGGTTATTGCCTGCAACGAGCAGGTTTATTGGTTTTGCACGGCACGTTTGCGACGGTTTAGGTTTTTCATACCCCACACCAGATGAACTCGATAAAAGTTATATTGAAAATCTCGCAGTGCCATCTCCCGAGGGCGAGTCACGAAAAATGCACTATGATGATATATTTGACTTGGCGATTAAAAATGTGCAGCAGGAATGGCTCAAGGTTACGCGCCAAGCACTCGGCTACGGCGACCTCTTTGCCTTTCGCGATGATGAATGGAATCTTGACACGGGTCGAAATGAGGAAGAGAAACTGGTTTTTTGGAAGGTGGCCTAATATGCGATATGGAAAATGTTTGGCCTTGTCACTTTTTTTAATTATTCTTTTTTCTGGATGTGCCCTGTGCCCCCCCGTAGATCCTAAGCAAAAGCTAATCATGCAGTTTGACAATTACCTAATCGCGCTTTCGAAAGCGGTTGATGTTATCGCAGACAAATTGCCTCCAGATGCAAAAGATAGCGAGATTTTCTCCGCAGTTGTGGAGCGCAGCGGCAATC
>Ga0315282_10007544_pt1 | contig 17812 bp, 16 predicted proteins | sample YL17G07_20_MG_FD_203693 | JGI IMG/M metagenome (GOLD analysis project Ga0315282, IMG submission 203693) | Sediment microbial communities from Yellowstone Lake, YNP, Wyoming, USA - YL17G07_20 | ecosystem: Environmental > Aquatic > Freshwater > Lake > Sediment | place: USA: Wyoming | collected... | reverse complement strand
ACAGCAGGATCGCCAGCGCGAGGACGACGAGCGAGATGACGAGCGTCACCACGCGGATAGACGCGTCGCGCCGATCGTCGCGGTTGTCGATGAAGAGCAGCAGGATCGACCCCGCGACCGGCAGGAAGATGAGGAGCGTCAGGATCGGAAATGTCATCGCCAAACCAAATAGGCCAGCACGAGCACGACGCCCAGGAACAGCGAGGCGGCGTAGGCGCGAATCGATCCCGTCTGCACCAGGCGCAGCACGCCGCTGGTGCCCCGCACGAGCCGGCCCACGCCGTTCGCCGCGCCGTCGATGACACCGACGTCGACGCCGCGCCACAGCCCTTTCTCGGAACCGACGACCACCGGATTCACGATCGCCGCCTGGTACGCCTCGTCCACGTAGTACTTGCGCAGCAGCAGCCGGTGGATCCCCGCGAAGCGTTGCGCCAGCGCCGCGGCCGCGTCGCGCCGCTTCAGGAACAGGAGCACGGCGACGCCGATGCCGGCCAGCGCGACGACCGTTGCGAGTCCCATCAGTCCGAGTTCGTTCGGGCCGTACGCGGGCTGTTCGCCCGGCGCTGCCTCGCGCAATTCCATCTCAACGTGCTGCGTCTCGACCGCGAAGCTCGGTTCCAGGAACCGCTCGATGCGATTCCCGCCGCCCAGCGCGGCGGGAACGCCGACGTAACCGGCCACGACGGCGCCGATGGCCAGCAGCATCAGCGGCACCGCCATGAAGGGCGGCGCATCGTGCAGATGGCCGGCGTGGGCCGCGTGCTGGTCGGCAAGGCTGAAGCCTCGCCCTACCGGTACCTGGTCGCCTCGCCCTACCGGTACCTGGTCGCCTTGCCCTACCGAGGCTCTCGTTCCGCAGAAGGTCAGGAACACGACCCGGAACATGTAGATCGCCGTCAGGAACGACGTGATCGTCCCGACGAGCCACAGCCAGAAGTGGCCGTTCGCGTACGCGCGAAACAGGATCTCGTCCTTGCTGAAGAACCCCGAGAACCCGGGCACGCCGGCGATCGCAATGGTGGCGATCAGGAACGTCCAGAACGTCAGCGGCAGTTCCTTGCGCAGCCCGCCCATGCGCCGCAGGTCCTGCTCGCCGGCGAGCGCATGAATCACCGCGCCGGCGCCAAGGAACAACAGCGCCTTGAAGAACGCGTGGGTGTAGAGATGGAAGATACCGGCCGCGTAGGCTCCGACGCCCATCGCCAGGAACATGTATCCGATCTGCGAGACCGTCGAATAGGCGAGCACGCGCTTGATGTCGTTCTGCGCCAGGCCGATCGTCGCGGAAAACAGCGCCGTCGCCGCGCCGACGACGCCGACGATCAGCAGCACGTCGGGCGCGTGGCTGTAGAGCACCGCGTTGCGCGCGATCATGTACACGCCCGCCGTCACCATCGTCGCCGCATGGATCAGCGCGGAGACCGGCGTCGGACCTTCCATGGCATCGGGCAGCCAGACGTAGAGCGGGATCTGCGCCGACTTCCCCGTCGCGCCCAGGAACAGCAGCAGCGCGATGAGCGACAGCGGACCGAACGCCGTTTCCGGCGTCATCCCCCCGATCGCCTGCGCGACCGTGCGGAAGTCGAGCGTGCCGAAGTGCACGAACACCAGGATCGTGCCGATCATGAAGCCGTAATCGCCGATCCGGTTGACGATGAACGCCTTCTTGCCGGCATCCGACGCCGTTTTCTTCTTGTACCAGAAGCCGATCAGCAGGTACGAGCAGAGGCCGACGCCCTCCCACCCGACGAACATCACCAGGAAGCTGGAGCCGAGCACCAGCACCAGCATGAACGCGGCGAACAGGTTCAGGTAGGAGAAGTAGCGCGCGTACTCCGACCCCGTCTCCTCCTCCATGTAGGCGACCGAGTAGACGTGAATCAGGAAGCCGACGCCGGTGACGACGAGGATCATCACCGCGGAGAGCGGGTCGAGGCGGAAGGCGAACGGCACGTCGAAATCGCCCGACGCGATCCAGTCGAACACGCGCTGCTCGATGATGCGCGCCTCGGGCGCGTGCCCCAGCAAGGTCCAGACGGCGGCCACCGACACGACGAACGATGCCGCCATCGCGAGGCACGCAATCCACGCCGAGGCGGTCTTCGACAGCCGCCGGCCAAAGGCGACGTTCGCAAGGAAGCCGACGAGCGGCAGGAGGGGAATGAGGAGAAGCATGAGTTCGGCTTAAGGCTTATGGCTTAGGACTTATGGCCTCACTTGGCTTACGGCATGGGCGGCCCGTAGGCCCTGAGCCCCGGTGAGGCCCTGAGCCTTAAGCCCTAAGCCATAAGCCTTATCCGCGTAGCGACGTATACGCGTCCGGGTTCAGCGATTCGCGGTGCCGGAACAGCGCGATCACCAGCGCCAGCCCGACCGCCGCTTCCGCGGCGGCGACGGTAATCACGAAGAACACGATCACCTGCCCGTCAACGCGGCCCCACGCCCGGCCGAAGGCGACGAAGGCGAGGTTCGCGGCGTTGAGCATGATCTCGATCGACAGCAGGATCGTGATCAGGTTCCGCCGCAGGAACACGCCCATCGTCCCGATGGCAAACAGGACGGCGGACAGGACGAGGTAGTGAGTCAGGGACGGAATCATGCGTGTCTCTCGACGACCCTAGACCTTAGACCTTGGACCTTGGGGCTTGTTGGCCCAAGGCCAGCCAAGGCCTAAGGTCTAAGGCCCAAGGCCTTCCTAAATCTCCCTCTTCGCCAGCACCACGGCGCCGACCATCGCGACCAGGATCAGGACCGAGGTGACCTCGAAGGCGAAGCCGTAATCGGTGAACAGCACGTGGCCGATCTCCCGCACCGAGCCGAGCGCCCGCAGCTGGCGCGCGGACGCGGCCCCGACCTGGGCCTCCTGCAAGGCGCTCGTGCGCCACACGCTCCATACCAGCTCGACCAGCAGCGCGAGCCCGAGCACCGCGCCGAGCCGCCGCGGCCCATGGCCCTGCCAGTGCCGCTCCACGTCGGCGGGCGCCTGCTCGTGGGGCGCATTGAGCAGCATCACCACGAAGAGGAACAGCACCATGATCGCGCCGGCGTAGATGATGATCTGGATGACCGCCAGGAACGGCGCGTCCAGCAGCACGTAGAGGCCCGCCAGCGCGGCGAACGAGGCGATGAGCAGCAGCACCGAGTAGATCGTGCTGCGCTGCCCGATCACGAGCAGCGACGCGACCACCATCACCGCGCCGAACACGTAGAAGAGGATGGCGTCACCGGGCAAAGTAGATCACCCCCGCGGCCGTCGCGATGAGATTCAGCACCGCGATCGGCAAGAGGATCTTCCATCCGAACTGCATCAACTGGTCGTAGCGGTAGCGCGGCAGCGTCCAGCGCGCCCAGATGTAGAAGAACAGCAGCGCGCTCATCTTGAGCAGGAACCAGATCCAGCCGAGCGACGCCGGCAGCCACGGTCCCTGCCAGCCGCCGAGGAACAGGTCGGTGGCGACGGCCGACACGGTGACCATGTTGATGTACTCCGCGAGGAAGAACATCGCGAAGCTCATGCTGCTGTACTCGGTGTGATAGCCGGCCACCAGTTCCTGTTCGGCCTCCGGAAAGTCGAACGGCGCGCGATTGGTCTCGGCGATGGCCGCGATCATGTAGACGATGAAGCCGACGGGCTGCACGACCACGAACCATCGCGGCAGGATGCCGAGCCAGCTGCCGCCCTGCGCCTCGACGATCTCGGTGATCGACAGCGAGCCGGCCACGACCAGCACCGAGGCGAGCGCCAGGCCGTAGGAAAGCTCGTAGCTGATCATCTGCGAGGCGGATCGCAGCGCGCCCAGCAGCGAGTACTTGCTGTTGGAACTCCAACCCGCGAGCACGATGCCGTAGACGCTCATCGAGGCGATGGCGAAGACGACCAGGATCGCCACGTTGACGTCGGCCACCTGCAGCTTGATGGGCTCGGGCAGCAGGCCGAACAGCGTGGTCTCGCCGCCGAACGGCACCACGGCGAAGGCGGAGAAGGCGGCCGTGGCGGCGATGATCGGCGCCAGGTAGAAGAGGCGGCTGTCCGCGCCTTTCGGGCGGAGCTCCTCCTTGAACAGCAGCTTCAGCACGTCGGCGAACGGCTGCATCAGCCCCTTGGGGCCGACCAGGTACGGGCCGTAGCGCTGCTGGAAGCCGGCCGCCAGCTTGCGCTCGGCGTACACCATGACCGCCGCCGACATGAGCAGCGCGGTGAAGACGACGAAGATGAGCGCGATCTGGGCGATGAGAACAGCTGTCATCTGTCGGTTACGCGCGTAAAAAGGCTTAAGACTTAGCTCTTATGGCCTCACTGGGCTCAAGGCCTCGCTTAAGGCCTGAGCCTCACCTGGCCGTAAGCCCCGGTGAGGCCCTGAGCCTTAAGCCCTAAGCCCTAAGCCTCTTCTCTCAGTGCCCGGCAACCGCGCCGGTCCCCGTCCGCCAGGGCGCGGGAAGCGGGCAACACCCCTCGCGTATGTGCGCCTCGTATTCGGCGCGGAACTTCGCGATCGTGCTCAGCACCGGCGCAACCGCGGCGTCCCCGAACGGGCACAGCGTCTTGCCGCCGATGTTGTTCGAGACGTCGAGCAGCAGGTCGAGATCCGCCATGCGGCCTTCGCCGCGCTCGAGCCGCCGCAGCACCTTGTACAGCCAGTCGGTCCCCTCGCGGCACGGCGTGCACTTCCCGCACGACTCGTGGCGGTAGAAGTGCAGCAGGTTCTCGGCCGCCCACACCATGCACGTCGTGTCGTCCATCACGATGATGGCCGCCGACCCGAGCATCGATCCCGCCTTCGCGAGGCCGTCGAAGCTGGCCTGCGCGTCGATCTGGTCGGGCAGCAGCACCGGCGTGGACGATCCGCCCGGGATCACCGCCTTGAGCTGACGGCCGTCGCGCATCCCGCCCGCGTAATCGTAGATCAGCTCGCGCAGCGTCACCTTCATCGGCGCCTCGAACACGCCGGGGCGTTTGACGTGGCCGCTGACGCAGTACAACTTCGGACCGGTGTTCTTCTCGGGACCGACCGACGCGTACCACTCGGCGCCGTTCGTCATGATGAGCGGCACGTTCGCCAGCGTCTCGACGTTGTTGATGGCCGTCGGGCAGCCGTAAAGCCCCACGACCGCGGGAAACGGCGGCCGCAGCCGGGGCTGGGCCCGCTTGCCCTCCAGCGATTCGAGCAGCGCGCTCTCCTCGCCCGCCTCGTACGCGCCGGCGCCGCGGTGGACGAAGATCTCGCAGTCGAAGAGGCTGCCGAAGATGTTCTTCCCGAGGTACCCCTTCGCGTGCGCCTCCTGGATGGCGAACTCGAGGACCTGCTGCACGTGGTAGAACTCGCCGCGGATGTAGATGTAGGCGACTTTCGCGCCGATCGCGTAGCAGCCGATCGCGCACCCCTCGAGCAGCAGGTGCGGATAGCGTTCCATGATCACGTGGTCCTTGAAGGTCCCCGGCTCGCTCTCGTCGGCGTTGCAGCAGATGTACTTCGGCCTGGGCGAGTCCTTCGGCACGAACTGCCACTTCATGCCGGCCGGGAACCCCGCGCCGCCGCGTCCGCGCAGCCCCGAGGCCTTCACGGCCTCGATTACCTGCGCGGGCGTCTGCGCGAGCGCCTTGCGCAGCCCGTCGTAGCCCCCGTGCTGCAGGTAGAACTCGAGCGTGAACGAGTTCGGGTCGCGGACGAACTGGGTAATCACTGGCTCCATGTCAACGAGTGCTATGTGCTAAGTGCTATGTGCTGAGTGCGGTGCTCAGTGCTCTGTGCTAAGTGCTGTGCTACGTGCTGTGCTCTGTGCCGAGTGCGGTGCTGCGTGCCAAGTGCCGTGCTTGGTGCCATGTGCTCGCCGGCCGGCCGGCCGGGCACCCGGCACCGCACCAGGCACTCAGCACCGCACCAGGCACTCAGCACCCAGCACTAAGCACCCGTGATTTACGCGTTCTCCGTCGGCTCTCTCTTGTCCACGTTCAGATGGCACCCGGACAACGCCTGTTCCCCTTTCGTGCGCAGCGTCTCGAGCAACTGCCCCACGCTCTCCGGCGTTGCCAGCTCGTGCCAGTGATCGTTCACCAGGACCACGGGGCCGCGGTCGCAGGCACCCAGGCACTCCACCTCGACCAGCGTGAAGGTGCCCGTCGGGTCCGTCTCGCCGGCCTTGATCCCCAGCTTCTTCGAAATCGCCTCGGTCAGCCGCTCGGCGCCGGTCAGCGCGCACGACAAGGTGCGGCACACCTGCAGCACGTACTGTCCGACCGGCTTCGTGTAGAACATCGAATAGTAGCTGACGACGTCCTCCACCTCGGCCGGCGTGCAGCCGATCACGGTTGCGACCTCGCGCATCGCGTTGGCCGACACGTACCCCTGTTGTTGCCGCACGATGTGCAGCGCCGGGATGAGTGCCGACCGGCGCCGCTCCGGCGGATAATGCGTGGCCAGGTCCTCGATGCGCCTGCGGTTCTCCGGGGTGAACGTGAACGGCGCCCCCTCGTCTGGCAGCACCCGCGCAGACTTGTGCAGCTCGCCGCTCGCGTACGGCATCGTCGGGTGAAAGCTCACCGGTCCGAATCTCCCAAGACGACGTCGACCGAGCCGATGACGGCGATGACGTCGGCAATCAGGCCGCCGACGATCAGCTTCGGCAGCGCCTGGCACGCCAGAAACGACGGCGCGCGCATCTTCACGCGCCACGGCCGGTTGGTGCCGTCCGACACCACGTAGGTGCCGTGCTCGCCGCGCGGCCCCTCGAACGGCACGTACGCCTCGCCGGGCGGCACGAGGAATCCCTGCGAATAGAGAAGGAAGTGCTGGATGAGCGCTTCCATCTCGGTGTAGACCTCGTCCTTGGCCGGCGGCACGATGCGCCGATCGTCGATCGCGAACGGCCCGGTCGGCGTGATCCGATCGAGCGCCTGCCTGGCGATGCGCAGCGATTGGCGCATTTCCTCCATGTGCACCAGGTAGCGGTCGTACACGTCGCCGTTGGCGCCGACCGGCACGTCGAACTCGAACGTCTCGTAGCCAAGATACGGGAACGCCCTGCGCACGTCGTAGGTCGAGCCCGACGCGCGCGCGATCGGGCCGACCAGGCCCCACGCCACCGCATCTTCTTTCGAGATCCGGCCGACGCCGCGCGTCCGCTTCCGGTAGATCTCGTTGTGCGTCAGCAGGTCCTCGTACTCCTGCAGCTTGCCCGGCATGCGATCGAGGAACGCGCGGACCGCCTCGTGAAAGCCGGGGGGCAGATCTTCCCGCAGGCCCCCGACGCGCATGTAGCTGGGGAACATGCGGAAGCCGGCGATCATCTCGTTGATGTTGAGCAGCAGCTCGCGCTCGCGGAAGCCGTACAGCATCACGGTGACGGCGCCCAGCTCCATCCCGTGCGTGGCGAGCCACACCAGGTGGCTGTTGATGCGCTGCAACTCGAGCAGCAGCACGCGGATCCACTTGACGCGATCGGGCACCTCGATCTCGAGCAGCTTCTCGACCGTCGTGACGAAGGCGCAGCTGTTGGAGTGCGCGCTGAGGTAGTCCATCCGCTCGACCAGCGTCACCACCTGCTGGTACTTCTTCTGCTCGGTCGTCTTCTCGATGCCCGTGTGCAGGTAGCCGACCGTCGTCGCGGCGCTGACGACCGTCTCGCCGTCGAGCTCCAACACGAGGCGCAGCACACCATGGGTGCTGGGGTGCTGCGGCCCCATGTTGATCATCATCGTCTCGGTGCGCAGGCCGGGCTCAGGCATGCTTCGAATGTCCGTTGGCCTTGGGCCTTGGGCTCCCGGTGACAAGCCCGAAGGCCCAAGGTCTAAGGCCTAAGGTCGACAAACTTCCCTTCCACCAGCTCACAGATCACGTGCAGCAGCGTGCGGTGCACTTCCTGCACGCGGGGGGTCGCGCGATCGGGAACGTTCACGTGAATGTCGGCCGCCTGGCCGACAGGGCCGCCGTCGCCGCCGGTCAGCGCGATGGTCGCGAGGCCCCGCGCGCGCGCAGACTTCAACGCGGCGACGACGTTCGGCGACTGGCCGCTGGTGGAGATACCGATCGCCACATCGCCGGCCGCCCCAAGTGCTTCGACCTGTCGCGAAAAGACGTGGTCGAAGCCGTAGTCGTTGCCCACCGACGTCAGGATGCTGGTGTCAACCGTGAGCGCAATCGCGGGCAGCGCCCGGCGCTCGCGCAGATAACGCCCGACCAGTTCAGCGGCGAAGTGCTGCGCGTCCGACGCGCTGCCGCCGTTGCCGAACGCGAGCACCTTCCCGCTCTGAACGGCCGCGGTGATGGCGGCGACCGCGCGGAAGATGGGACCGCGATCCAGCCGGCGCACGGCCTCGTGCAGCCGGATGGTGTCCGCAAACGCGCGATCGAAGACGTCGTCAGCGTCGGTCACTTATCCGCGGGCCTTCCTGTCCGCCTCGATGTTCTCCTTGAACTCCTCGGTCGTCATCCCCAGCGACTCGTGTATCTTCACCGGCAGCTCGATCTGCACCGGGTAGTCCTTGCGCAGCGGATACCCTTCCCAGTCCTCGGGCATCAGCACGCGGCGCAGGTCGGGGTGCCCGTCGAAGATGATGCCGAACAGGTCGAACACCTCGCGCTCGAGCCAGTTGGCGCCGGGGCAGAGGGCGGAAATCGTCGCGACGTGCGCGTCCTCGCCGGGCAACGGCACCTTCAGACGGAGCCGTTGCGCGATGGGTCGTAGGTTCCGGGCTTCAGCCCGGGACACGTCGCGGCCTTCAGACCAGGACTCGCCGAACGAAGCCAGGTGGTACACCACCTGGAAGCGCGGCTCGCCCGGCCACCAGTCCACAGCCGTCAAGTCGAGGCAGGCGAACCGCAGCGCCGGCGTGTCGCGCAGCGCCGTGCACACGGCGACGATCTGCTCGCGGGGCACGACGAGCGTCGGCTGATCGATCGACGGGACGATCTCGATCTGCAGGTCTGGCAGCGCGCCCTTCAACGCGTCGACGATCTCTTCAGCGGTCATGGCAAATTCGTAGTCGGTAGTTGGTAGTCCGTAGTCAGCCTGTCACGTACACCGATTCGCCCGACAGGCCGGCTACCGACTACCGTCTACCAGCTACCATCAGGCTCGCGTAGCGAGCTTCTTCCGGTCGAACCCCTGCTGGGCGATCTTCTTCTGCAGCTGCACGATGCCGTAGATCAGCGATTCCGGCCGCGGCGGGCAGCCGGGCACGTACACGTCGATCGGCACCACCTGGTGCACGCCCTGGACGATCGCGTAGTTGTCGAACACGCCGCCGATCGACGCGCAGGCGCCCATCGAGATCACCCACTTCGGTTCGGGCATCTGGTCGTAGACGCGGCGAAGCGCCGGCGCCATCTTGCGCGACAGCCGGCCGGCGATGATCATCAGGTCCGACTGGCGGGGCGATCCGCGGAAGACCTCGGCGCCGAACCGCGCGATGTCGTAGCGCGAGGCGCTCATCGACATCATCTCGATCGCGCAGCACGCCAGGCCGAAGGTGACGGGCCACAGCGACGAGCGCCGCGCCCATTGCACCATCTTCTCGACGGTCGTCGTCAGAACGGGAATTTCGATATCTTCGAGACCCATGGTTTTCGCCGCCGGTGTTCGCCGGCCGGCATCGGCGCAGCGGCCGGCGAACTAGTAGCCGCGCTTCGCGCGGCTACGGTTTGTCCCAATTCAGCGCGCCCTTCCTCCACACGTACACGTAGCCGACGACGAGGATGCCGAAGAAGACGATGATCTGCCAGAAGCCGATCCACCGCAGGTCGTCGCGCAGCGCCATCGCCCACGGGTAGAGAAAGGCGACCTCGATGTCGAACAGCAGGAAGATCATCGCGATCAGGTAGAACTTCACCGACTGGCGTTCGCGCGCCGTGCCGACCGGCGGCATGCCGCACTCGTAGGGCGCCTGTTTTTCGGCTGTCGGGTGCCGCGGCCCCAGCAGGCGCGACAGCACCACCGAACCGCCGCCGAACGCGACGCCCAGGCCAATCATGATGAGGATTGCGAGCCAGCCCTGCATCGATTCCTTTGTGAAAGATTTCTCGAGCAAGAATACAACGGCGCGGGGGACGCCGGCGAAGGTCACGACCAGGAAGCCGTGTCGAACGGATCATGCTAACGGACGAGTGTGGCGCAAGTCAACGCGCTCGAGCTGCCTGGCCTGGCGCCGAAGACCGCAGCCGTTGCCCGCCTCCGCTGCGGTCGCGACGCGTGCAGCTTCGGCGAGGTCCCGCCGTAGCTCGCCGACGTTCCAGCGAGCGTAGGCGGATCTTGTTCTACAATCTGGCGATGCCGCGATTGGCCTGGTTCACGCCGTTGCCCCCGGACCGCTCGGGGATTGCCGCCTACAGCGGCGAACTGGTGCCTCTCGTCGCCGCCACTCACGCGATCGACATCTTCATTGATCCCGCCGCCCCCAAACCGACCGTCGACCCCGGGGTTCCCGTGTGGCCCTCGTCCGACTTCATCTGGCGGCACGGCGTGCGACCCTACGATCTGGTCGTGTATCAACTCGGCAACGCGCCCTGTCACGACTACATGTGGGCCTATCTGGGCCGGTTCCCCGGCCTGGTCGTGCTGCACGACGCGCAGCTTCACCAGTCGCGCGCGAAGAAGCTGCTGAGTTCCGGACGAGCGGACGAGTACCGCGCCGAATTTGCTTTCTGCCACCCGGATGCCAACCCGGGAATCGCCGAGTTGGTGATCGCGGCGCTGGGCGGGTTGCTCTACTTCCTGTGGCCGCTCAACCGCGTGCCGATCGAGTGCGCGCGGCTGGTTGCCGTGCACACCGCCGGTCTTGCCGCCCAGCTGCGCGAATCGTTCCCCGCCCAGGAGTTCCGCGTCGTGAGCATGGGAGTGGCGGACCCGTTGAATTCTGCGGTCCGCCTGACATGCTCTGCTCCGGCGGGGTCCCCAGCGCGGCACCCGCGCTGGGGTGCCAATATGGGTGTAGCGAATCCGATGGCGTCAGTGGCGAGTGGCGAGTGGCGAGTGGCGAGCGATGATGTGGGATCCGGCTTCAGCCGGATTGCCCACGCCGCGCGCGCCCGCCACGCCATCCCGGCCGAGCGCGTGGTGTTTGCCGCCTATGGAATGCTGACGCCCGAGAAGCGGCTGACCGAGATCTTCAAGGCGCTGCGCGCGCTGCTGCCGTGGGCACCCGACACGCACCTGCTGCTGGTCGGCCAGCCGGCCGACCACTACGACGTCGAGGCAGACGCGCGCGAGCATGGCGTCGCCGACCACGTGACCGTGACCGGTTACGTCGAAGACGAGGAACTCCCGGCGTACCTGGCGGCTGCCGACGTCTGCCTGTGCCTGCGCTGGCCCACCTCGCGCGAGACGTCCGCCTCGTGGCTCCGGTGCCTCGCGGCAGGCAAGCCGACGGTCATCACCGACCTGATTCACACCGCCGGCGTTCCCGCGCTCGACCCGCGCACATGGACGCCGCTTGTGCCCACGGGTGTCGTCCGGAGTCCGAGGTCCAAGGTCCGAGGTCCGAGGTCCGGGGTCCGGGGTCCGGGGTTCGGTGTCGCATGTCGGGTTCGGACGACTTCGGACTTCGGACTTCGGACTCCGGACGATGCTCCGATCTGCGTCGCCATCGACATCGTCGACGAACAGCACTCGCTCGGCCTGGCGATGCGGCGCCTGGCGCGCGACCGGGATCTGCGGCGGGACCTCGGGTGCCGGGCGCGCGAGTACTGGGCGCGTCACCACACGCTCGAGCGGATGGCCGAGGATTATCGGCAGGCGATCGAAGCCGCGCTCGCCCGGCCCGCGCCCGACCGTTCCCATCTGCCCGCGCACCTGCTGCAGGATGGAACGGCGCTGACCCGGCGCATTCTTGGCGAGTTCGGGCTTTCGATCGAGTCACTCGATTGATAGGCGAGATGGCAACGGGCCCGCGGCGCACGGATGCCGGCGATGGCAAGCCTGCGAGCACGGCGATCCGCGAAGCGTCTGAAACGCGGCGTCGTCCGGGGGTATAAGCGAGGCCTAGCGCGACCTGGCCGCCGCGGCCCGCGCAAGCGGCCCGGTGCGGAGAACGACGCCAGCGTTTCACCGCCGTGTCGAGCCGGCTTGCAGAGCCGGCATCGGTGTGCCGCCGGTTGATGTAACATGCGGATCAAACTGAACGGCGATCCCTACGACCTTGCCGAACCCGTCACCGTCGGCGAATTGCTCGCGCGACTCGGCATCGACGGCCGCCGCGTCGCCGTCGAGCTGAACCTCGTCATCCTCAAGCGCGGGGTGTTCGAGCAGACGACAATCAAGGAAGGTGACGAGGTCGAGATCGTGAATTTCGTGGGCGGGGGATCGGGCTGATCGATCGCCCAGGAGGAGCGGAGCGGATGCGCCCCCGTCCGAGCCGCTGCGCAGCCGGGCAAAACTCCTCGGCGTTGCGCCGTTTTCCGAATCGACCGTGCGGCTGGCGCTATACGCGCTAGCACCACCGCTACGCGCTGCGCCGCGGAAAACGGCACAACGTTCGTCGTTTTGCAGGATCGACCGCCGGCTGCTCCGCATGGCTCGGCCGGGGGCGCTTCCGCTCCGCTCGGGCCAGATCAGCAGGTGCGGAGCCGACGCGGGCGGCCGCCGAGCCCCTCGACGTTGCTCGGGGCCCCTGAGCGAAGTCGAACGGGGCAAGCGGGAGTCATCAGCGAGCCGTGGGCGAGCGGTTAACCGCGCGTCGAGGCGGGCGACAGGTCGCCGGCCCGAGTCCACAGGGCGCGGCCGACCGGCCAGGCCCCGCAAGGCGTTTGCCGATTCCGAATCGTGACATCTGCGGGTAGAGAGGTCAGCAATGCAGGACTCACTTTCGATAGCGGACAAGACGTTTTCATCGCGGCTGTTCGTCGGCACCGGCAAGTACTCGTCGTTCCCGCTGATGGCGCAGGCGCTCGAAGCCTCCGGCGCGCAGGTCGTGACGGTGGCGGTGCGGCGCGTGAACATCAGCGATCGCAGCAAGGAATCGCTGCTCGATTACGTCGACACGGCGAAGTACTTCATCCTGCCGAACACGGCCGGCTGCTACACGGCGGCCGACGCGATTCGCACCGCGCGCCTGGCGCGCGAAGCCGGCCTCTCCAACTGGGTGAAGCTCGAGGTGATCGGCGACGAGCGGACGCTGTTTCCCGACAACGAGGGCCTGCTCGAAGCCACTCGCACGCTGGTGGCGGAAGGCTTTGTGGTGCTCCCTTACACCAACGACGATCCGATCGTCTGCCGCAAGCTCGAGGACGCCGGTGCGTCGGCGGTGATGCCGCTGGCGGCGCCGATCGGGTCGGGACTCGGGATCCAGAACCTGAACAACATCCGGATCATCCGCGAGTTCTCCCGCGTGCCCGTCATCGTGGACGCGGGTGTTGGCACCGCCTCGGACGCGGCCATCGCGATGGAGCTCGGCGTCGACGGCGTGTTGATGAACACGGCGATCGCCGGCGCGCGCGATCCGGTCGCGATGGCCGAGGCGATGAAGCTCGCGGTGCAGTCCGGCCGCCTCGCGTACCTGGCCGGACGGATCCCGAAGAAGATGTACGCGACCGCGAGCAGCCCGGTCGAAGGCGTTGTGACGGCAGCGCGAAGATGACGGCGACGCGCCATGCGGGCGGCAGCGGGCGTCCCGAGGGCAAACGGTTGTGGACTTGCGCCCCGGCTCGACACGGCGGTAAAACGCTGCGTCGATCTCCGCAGCAGGCCGCGCGAGCGGGCCGCGGCGGCCGAGTCCCGCTAGGCCTCGCCGGTCCCCACGGCCGACGCGAGCGTTTTACGCGCTGTCGCTGATCGCCGTGCGGCGGGGTCCCCACGGCGGCAGCCGCCGTGGGGTGCCTCTCGCAGGGGCGCTACGTCCGCAACCGTCTGCCCTCGCGAGCTGGTCTGCGAAACCCGCGCCCGGGGCCGATTGCGATCGCACTATGTCATCACCGATAAGCGACGAAACGCTGGAGCGCCTGAAGCGCGAACGCGAGGAAGCCGACGTGCTCTACAACGCCGCGCTCACCGCGCTCGATCGCGCCCTGCCGGCGCTGGCGCTGCCCGACCAGGGCGAAGACGACGGCGGACTCGCCAGGCTCTCGACGATCGTCACCTCCGATCCGCTGGCATCGCTCGCCGGCTGGCGGCGCCGGCTGGCCGGCTTCGTGTGGCGCCTGGTCGGGCCGATGCTCCGGCAGCAGCAGGAGTTCAACGCGGCGGTGGCCGAGCGCCTGGCGGTCGAGCGCGAGCGGCACCTGGCGCCCGCGCGCGCGTTCGCCGCCCTCTCGGCCTTTCACCAGCACCTGATCCTCTACCTGCAGCAGATCACGCTGTTCGTCGAATCGAAGGACCGCGAGGCCGTGGCCACCGTTCACCGGTACCTGAGCGACGGTCTGTCCGGGCTGGCCGACGCGATCGCGAAGCGGTGGGAGTCGATGCTCGCGCGCGACCAGCGCTACGAGGCGCGCTTGTCGGAGACCGCGTCGGAGCTGGCGGATATCCGCGCCTCAATCGGGACCTGGCAGCAGGCCTCCCACATGCTGAAGCGCGAGCTGGAGCGGCTGCGTGCGGGCGCGAGCGTCCAGCACCCGGCGCCCGGCGCCGGGCACGCAGCACCGGGCAGCGGCACTCAGCACTCAGCACCCAGCACCCAGCACTCGTTGGACGCGTACAAGTACGTCGGCTTCGAGGACCAGTTCCGTGGTTCGCCCGAGGAGATCCGCACCCGGCTCGCGGACTACCTCCCCTGCTTCGACGGCGCGTCGGAGGTTCTCGATATCGGATGCGGCCGCGGCGAGTTCCTGCAGTTGCTCGGCGAACGAGGCGTCAAGGCGCGCGGCATCGACATCAACCACGAGATGGTCGAAGCGTGCCGCGACAAGGGCCTGAACGTCGTCGAAGGCGACGCGCTCGAGTACCTGGAGTCGCTGCCCGAAGCCTCGCTGGGCGGTCTGTTCGCGGCGCAGGTGGTCGAACACCTCGAACCCGATCGGCTGATTGCGCTGCTCGGCGTCGCGTTCGGAACGCTGCGTCCCGGTTCGCGGATCGTGCTCGAGACGATCAACCCCGCGTGCTGGGCGGCGTTCTTCGACAGCTACATCCGCGACCTCACCCACGTGCGCCCGATTCATCCCGAGACGTTGAAGTACCTGCTGCAGGCGAGCGGGTTCCAGGCTCCCGAGATCCGCTACCGGTCGCCGTACCCGGAGTTCGCGCGGCTGCAGCCGGTGGCGATTCCAGAGGCCGCGCGGCAGCCGTCTGGCGACTGGTCGCTGCTCGACGTGGCGGAAACCTTCAACGAGAACGTCGAGAAGCTCAACGCGAAGCTGTTCACGCACCGCGACTACGCGGTCGTCGCGACGCGGGGATAGCGGCGGATTGAGATGCGCAGCGGAGCGGGCGCGCTGCTGCCCGAGCCGCTTCGCAGCCCGGGAACGCTCAGCCGGCCGCCGAGCGCAGCCAGCAGCCGAAGTCCGCGAAACGCACTGAGGTCGTGACGTGATTCCACCGCCGGCCACGGGTTCGGAGTCGTCAGGCGGGTGGCCGATCGGCCAGGCCCCACGAGTCGATCTTCGACTCCGACCCGCCGCGACGCGAGTCCTCATCGTCATCGCGGCCCTTGCCGCGCTCGTGCCGCTCGCGGCGCAGCGCGCCACGCCCCGCCGTCGCGCGTCCTCGGCGAGGGCGCCGGTCGCGCAGGCAGGGACCGAGCGCCGCGTTCCCTTCCGCGTCGGCGAGCAACTCAGCTACGACATCACGTGGTCCTCGTTCATCACCGCGACGGCCGCCACGGCGACGGTCAGCGTCCGCGAGAAGCGCGCTGCCTACGGCTCGCTCGCCTATTACCTGGTGGCCGAAGGCCGTCCCACCCCGCTCGTCGCCATGTTGTATTCGGTCTACTACAAGGCGGACAGCTGGCTGGACGTCCACACGCTGCTGCCGCTGCGCGCCTCGGTCTTCAGCCAGGAGGCCGGCCGCAGGGAGAACAAGGTGACGCTGTTCGAGCGAGTGCGAGGCATCGCGCGCTACGAGGAGCAGGAGGGCACGAGGACGGACTCCAGCAGCCTGAAAGTGCCTGCCGACACCTATGACCCGCTGTCGGCGATCTTCGTGCTGCGAACCGTGCCGTTGGCGGCGGGCATGCGCCTGTCGATGCCGATGGTGCTCGACGGCGAGCTGTATCAGGTGCAGTTGACGGTCGAGAGGCGGGAACCGCTGCGGACCACGCACGGCACGCGGACGGCATGGCGCATCAAACCGGTCGTGCTGGACCGCGGAAAGCCGGCTGCCTCGCCGCGCGGCATGTTGCTCTGGCTGTCAGACGACGCGCGGCGGCTGCCGCTGAAGATGCAGGTGGAGATCCCGGTGGGGCGGTTCGAGCTGACGATGACGGCGGCGAAGTGATCAAGCTCCACGCCTGAGCCTCGCTCTCAGTCCGGGCCTTGCCTCGGGGCGTGCAGCGCGTACACGCGCCCGGCGCCCTCGAGGCGTTCGAGCGTCAGCCAGCCCGCATGGGCTTCAATGCGCCGCTCGACCTGCGCCCATTCTTCCGGCGCGTACAGGTTCGTGTGCACCACCACGTAGCGTACCTGAAGCCGGGCGAGATGCCGCAGGCTTGGCCCATCCGGAAAGTTCCCCATCTCCGTGTACAAGCGCGTGAGGTCGGGCGGGCGATCGATGCCGCTGTAGCCGTGCACCGTCTTCTGCCAGTGCGCCGTCGAGTGCAGCATGTAGATGCTTTCGCGGCGGTCCCACGGGACCGCGTTGTGGGGATCGCCCTCGGGGACCTCGGCAATGGCGAATGATCCAGGGAGAGTCGCCAGCCAGCGATCGATGGGTGGAACGTCCACGCGGTACGCGTCCGCGCGCAGCGGGAAGACGGCGAACTCGACGACCAGAAGAGCGCCGGCGACCAGCGCCACGAAGGTGCGGCTCGCGGGCGTCAGGCGCCTCGTCAGACGATCGAAACCGATGCCGGCCACCACCGCGAGACCGAGCACCGCCAGCAGGATGAATCGGGACGAAACGCGGATGAAGTTGAACCCCGGCAGCCAGTACACGAAGGACCAGAGACCGAACGGTGGCCCCAGGCAGAACCAGACGCTCACGACCGCCAGCAGCGTGTAGAAGGCCCGGTGGTCCAGACGGTGTCGCGCCCGCCAGGCCCTGACGTCCTCGAGGCGCCGTCTGCATCGCCCGGCGAGATCGAGCGGCAGGCGCCGCAGCAGCGCGAGCCGCAGCGCGACCACCAGGCCGCACCACATCCAGATGCGCCACGTCTGCCGCACCGACAGCAGTCGAACGCCGTGAACGGCGATCGCGAAGGGGCCGGCCAGGGCGGCACAGAGGCCGGCGCCCAGCAGCACCAGCGCGGCGCCATCGAGGAAAGCGCCGATCCATTTCACCGCCACCGCGCCGCGGTGCTCGACCGCCACCGCGCCGCGGTCCGCAGCCTGGCGCCGGCCCCAGCGCCAGGGCAGCCAGGCGGCCAGGGCGAGCAGCAGGGGGAGATAACCGGGAAACAGATAGGCGTTGGCCTCCGCGTTGATGGCGGAGTGGCCCGTGAGGTTCAGCAGCCAGGCATTGACGTGGGAGGGCGAGGCCAGAAAGCTCGCCGGCACGGCGGTAAACGGGAGCGAGTCCGCGAGCGTCCGCCGCAGGCCGGCGCCCACCTGCGCAATCCGGTACGCATGGAGGAGGAAGAAGACCGGAGCGATCAGCAGGAGGCCCGGCAGCCCGACGTCGCGGATCCGCCGCAGCGGGCGGATCGGTTCGCCGAGCGCCAGTCGACAGGCGAGCAGGCAGACGATCGCCACGAGCAGGAAGATGGCGCCGTGCCCGCTCGTCAGCGCCTGGA